>Ga0307988_1001014_pt1 | contig 17215 bp, 16 predicted proteins | sample EllFjometagen183_FD_203166 | JGI IMG/M metagenome (GOLD analysis project Ga0307988, IMG submission 203166) | Marine microbial communities from Ellis Fjord, Antarctic Ocean - #183 | ecosystem: Environmental > Aquatic > Marine > Unclassified | place: Southern Ocean | collected 2014-10-08 | reverse complement strand
TAGCTGTTGCGGATTTTTGTCCAGCAAATATCAAAACACTAACTGCGCCAACCCCCAAAGCTCCTAGTAAAGCAAGGTCCAAAAGGTCTTTGACTTTGACTTTAAATATTTTATCTCGGTAAAAAACAATACCGAGAAGAAAGAGTATTCCAGAGCCGATAGAAAAACGAATAAGCGAGACCGTTATAGCATCCACGCTTCCGCTTTTCATCAAGTAGCGTGAGCATATAAATGTAGTACCCCATAAAAAAGAATTCAGTAGAGCCCAAAACAAACCTTTTCGAAAATTAGCTTTTTCTTTCTTGCTGTTCATATAATAACTTAATGTCCATTTTGGGTTGGTGTTTTGTCGAGTATCAAGGTCGCCATGAAGCGTGAATCTTCTTGAGAATTCATCTTGCCGCTGAATGAATTTTCTTTATGCATCTCGATTTTTCCATTATAAGAATCAGGAACATAAACCAAAATCCTTTTCAAGGTCTTTCTTGCATTTTTTACCAGGAGAAATGTCTTGTACCCTTCTTTTTTAGGTAAAGTCGGAGCGGCGACAGATAATTCACCCGTAAGAATTACGTTTTTGTCTTTAAAGATACGTTTTGTATCAATTTTCTTGAATGGCACATTAGCGTAACGGTCAGGCATGAAAGGCGCGAGCGTAATTAATGCCACCCAGGCTATCGCGGTAGCCAATATTGCTGATAATAAACCAACTTTGAGCCATTGGAAGAATGTAACATGGCTGTGGGAACGTTTTTCAAGCATACCCAACGCCACGATATTGGCAGTACTGCCGATCATAGTGATATTACCTCCGAAACAAGCTCCGAAAAGCAATGCCCACCACAGTGGCAGGTCGTGGATATTTAAGGATAATTCCTCAATCACCGGACAGAAAGCCGCGACAAAAATAACGTTATCAACAAAAGCCGAACCAACTGCTGTAATGCCCAAAATGAATGGAACCAAACTAGTCATACTGGTACCGCAGATGCTTGAGAAATAATGAGCCATTACACCAGAAACGTTAGTATGTTCAAGCGTTCCAGCGATAGCGAAAAGCAGCATAAAGAACAAGAGTGTCCACCAGTCTACTTCGCGTTCAACATAGTGTCTAGCGCGGTCACGGCGGAGAATCATTACTACACCTGAACACAATAGTGGAGCAATCAATAAGATACTGTTTTTGCCAAGTTCCAGAATGCTTTCGAGTTGATGATGCGAGGCAATCAGGACAATTGTAACGACCAATAAAGTTAAACCGCGCTTGTATGGAACTTTTACTTTAGGAACTAAAGTTAAGTTACGGGATAAACGTTCGGCTAAGCTGACATCAAACTGTTTAAGGTCTTTGCGGAAATAGAACATTGTCAAGGCGACTGTCGCGAGCAGCGCGACAAGCATAATTGGGAAAGACCAGAGCATGAAATCTCCAAAAGTCAGTCCGCCTTTGGTTCCGATATAGATACCTACCGGGTTACCCATCATGGTTCCAGCGCTACCAACATTTGTGCATAAAACGCATATTAAAATATATGGTATAGGATTGAGTTTTAGGCGGTCGCAGACTTGGAAGATCAAAGTTGAAATAAATATAATTGAGGTAACTTCATCCACCGCGCAAGCCAAAAGTGCAGAGGCAATAGCGGTCACCGCGATAAATTTCTTACCTGAAAGATTTGGCATAGAGACGATTAACTGTACAATCCAGGTGAAAAAACCCAAATCACGCAGAGCTCCGACAATAATCATCATGCCAACTAGGAATAAAATTACTTCCAGGGCAGAGGATTCCACAAAGGTCGCTATATTCATAGAATTAGTACCAATGAGTACCGAAAGTCCAATAAAAGCAATCGCCAGACGGAAATTCCAGAAGAACAAAGTACCCATGATGATTCCAATAAATACTGAACAAGCTATTGCCTGGGTTGGGTTTAATGCGTTTGTAGTGCTGCTGGTAAAATAAACTGTTAAACTAACACCGATCAGAATAAGCAGTCGGATTATAAGTGCTTTCGTTGAGAGTTGTACTGAGCCTTCTTCGCTATGCATTTTTGTTTATCTCCAAAAGTTATTTTTTATTCCCAGAATAATTTAAGAACGAAGTCTTTCATGTTTACAAGACCAACGAGCTTTTCATTTTCAAGAACCAGTATTTGGTCAATTTTGTGCGTGATAAATAATTTAGCAAGTTGAACTGCTGGAATATCTATATCAACTGTTACCATTTCTTCGCTCATAAAGTCGGCAAGCTTCGTTTCTTCGTCAGACTTGAGCATGTCGGCAAAAGGTTGAAAACGATTGATTGAACTCAGGTCATTCATCCATAAGAGATGCTCAGGTAAACTGAATTTGAGAACATCTTCCAGTGAAACGATACCACGCAGATCACCTTCGTTATCTATAACTGGAATAGTTTTGGCTTTTTCAACGGCAAAGGTTTCAATGACTTTATGGAGAGAATCGCTTTCCTGTAAAGTCAGGGGGTTGCGAGTCATTAAATCACGGGCGCGAACGAAGCTTGGCAGTTTAAGTGCACCAGTAGTGAAGTAATCTAGAATCGCTGTAGCGTCTTCGAGTCTTGCGACGCGTTCGATGTTTTCAGGGTCTTGAAAGTCTTTTGCCAGAGCTGATAGTACCTGCAAGTGCAAGCCGGGATCATCTTTCGGAGTTAAAATCAAAACCGCGATTTTTACCAGCGGCATGCCCGGAGCATTGAAATCTATACCTTCGCTGGAAGTGGCAAAGGCTACCAGCATGCGGTCTACTCCTGCCATTCTCGCGTGTGGTACAGCTAAACCCGGAGCAATAACAGTAGGAACTATATTCTCACGAGCGATAACAGCTTCAACCATCTCTTTTTTATCTAGGCCGGGAGTAGTTTTGCATAAACGTCCAGAAAGTTTTTCGATTAGTTCATGACTATCTTTAGCTTGAATATTGCAAACTATATTGCCTTCAGCCAAAAAGTTATAAAAATGCGGATTATTCAATTCAGTCATATTTTTGTCCTTCTCTTTAAGATTAAGGCTCTTATACAAAATTATAAAGAATATATATAGTAGCGTAGATAAGAAAGATTTTCAATGATGAAAATGGGAAAATCACAAAATAAGCCCTCAATACTATCTTTGAGCTAAAAAAACACTATTTAAGTAGCATCTTTTTGTGTATCTGAAGACTTAAACCAGCCTTGGGTTTTGAGACATATTTTTACCAGCATGAGCATGAGAGGTACTTCAATGAGTACCCCCACCACTGTTGCCAGTGCCGCACCGCTTGAAAGTCCGAAAAGCATTACGGATGTAGCGATGGCTACTTCGAAATGATTGGACGCGCCGATCAGAGCTGCGGGGGCAGCATCTTGATATTTCAGTTTGAGTAATTTTGCCAAACCGTAGCCAAGAGCAAAAATCAGGACTGTTTGAATGAAGAGCGGTATTGCGATCCAGATAATTGTCAATGGATTGTTGAGAATAGTTTCACCCTTGAAAGAAAAAAGCAGGACCAGTGTCGCGAGCAATGCTGTAATGGTTATTGGCGTCAGGACATGAAGAAATGATTCCTTGAACCAGGTCTCACCTTTGATCGCAATAATCCATTTGCGTGAGACATATCCTGCCACCAGCGGCAGGGCTACATAAACACCTATGGAAAGCAGGAGGGCTTGCCACGGAACAGGGAGCCTTCCTACACCCAGTAGGAAACCGCCGAGAACGCCGTAAAGAATGAGCATAGTCAGTGAATTGACAGCAACCATAACAAGAGTAAGTCCATCGTTTCCGCGTGCAAGGAATCCCCAAACCAGCACCATAGCTGTGCAAGGCGCAACCCCGAGCAGTATACAGCCGGCAAGATAACTTCGCCAAAGCGGGATTTGAAGCATTTTAACGCCCTCGTGCATGATGACAGTTCCGGCACCATGAGTTGCTCCGACCGTTAAATCTAGTCCAAAGGGCATTTTGACGAGGTCAACTGCGTCCGCGCCGATGAATCCTCTAAAGAGAATACCGAGGAACAAAAAAGCGATAAAATACATTGTGAACGGTTTGATACACCAGTTTATGAACAGGGTCAGAAATACGGGTTTTCCGCTTTTTCCTGCCTTGATAACCGAGCTGAAATCGATTTTCACCATGATAGGGTACATCATAAGAAACAGGCATATAGCGATAGGGATTGAAACCACCGGTGCGTCATTGACAAAAATTGACATTGCATCGAGTTGCTGTGCTAATTGCGGCATAAATTTACCGAGTGCGATTCCACCAATTATACATAAAACCACCCATAGCGTCAGGTAGCGTTCGAAGATGCTTTTCATTTTTCTGTCATTAGACATTTAATTATTCCTTTAGTTAAGTGATTCCGGCATCGTTTCTATGATTTTTTTGATTTCGTCACGAACTTTGCGGTAACAATCGAGTTGTACTTCTTTGCTGGCGCCTTGTTCGGCTAAGTCTTTAGCCATTTTTGGGGGATCGTTGAAGGCGATATGAATGACTTTGCAGTTGTTGCCCGGGAAGACTGGACAGTTTTTGTGAGCGTGTCCGCAGACGGTGACTACAATATCAATTTTTGTGTCTTTGAATTCATCAATGTTTTGAGATTTTTGACCTGAAATGTCAACTCCAGCCTCTGTCATTACTATTACGGCATTTGGATTTAATCCGTGGGTTTCTATTCCGGCGGAATAGGCTTCTATTATATCTCCTTTCAGATGACGAGTCCAGCCTTCAGCTATTTGGCTGCGGCATGAGTTTCCTGTACAGAGAAATAAAATCTTTAATTTTTCGTTCATTATTTATCTCTATTTTGGTTTGTTAGAACATAATTCTTTGAGATCACATGAGGTAATCTCTTTTAAAGTATCTAAGTTATTTTTTATGTCTTTCGATTTTGAAAATTCTCTCTTTAGCCAATCCATGACAGGGATGAAATCTTCATCATCATATTTTAAATGATAGTAGACCCAACGACCATCTTTGCGCTTGTCTACTAAACCTGCGTTAATCAGGATTTCAAGATGGCGTGATGTTGTTGCTCCGCTAACTTTAAGAAGTCCGTTTAACTGGCATGCGCATAACTCAGGATACTTTGTCAGAGCTGCTAAAACCCGCAAGCGGTTCTGGTCTGAAAGTGCTTTTAATATTGAAATCATTTTTTTCATATAGAAACCTTGTTAGTTGCATAGTTAGCTAATTAACTAACTATACTGCAAAAATTAATTTTGTCAAATATGATGTAGAATTTTATTTTATAAAGTCATTAGGTGTGGTGTTAGTACGATTTTGAGGATATTTCCCCCATTTTCTCTGGAATGTGTCAGGTCAAGAGCCATTTGGCTGCGGCATGAGTTTCCTGTACAGAGAAATAAAATCTTTAATTTTTCGTTCATTTACATTTCTCTTCTGAGCTTAATGAGATATTTATGATGTTTTTATTATGTTTTCTCTTATATGTCATTTTGTTTGACATTTTACAGGTCAGGAATATGCCGATGCCGCCAATTTCACGGTGTCTGATGTCACTGTGTATATTAGGCATTTTATATTCCAAAGGATTGAACTCAGGACCATCGTCGATGATTTTTAGAGTTATAATTTTATTTTTTATCTCCAAACGCACTTCGATCTCATGCTTGACTTCATCCTCATAGGCGTATTTGACGATATTTGTGAGCATTTCCTCTAGGCAGACATTTAGGCAAAAAATGAGCTGTTCAGAGAAATTATTATCCTGTGCGATATCATTTATTTCGGCACAGAGCAACTCTATTTCATTAAAGGTATTTTGAATTTTGAATGTATGATTTTTATTCATGATTGTTCAAGCTTATGTTAATTTAAATATGCGCTATAAATGGCAAATTCCTGTCAAATTCATCTCTATCTAAACCGTAACCGTAAACAAATTCATCTGGAATTTCAAAACCTGTCCAGTTTGCAGAAATTTCCGCCTTGCGTTGTGCCACTTGTTTGTCCAGCAATACGCAAATAGTAATTGATGCCGCACCATGTGCCTGCAGCCAATCTTTTACTCCGCTTAAAGTCAAGCCTGTGTCCAAAATGTCATCAATTATTAAAATTTGTTGTCCTGAAACATCTAATTTTGGCTTGGCTCGCAGATTTAATTTTCCGGAACTTTTGCGCTCTTTATAAGAGGCAATCGCGAAAGTGTCCAGGCGAACAGGCGATTTTATCTGGCGAATTAGATCCGCCGCAAAAACCAAAGCCCCGTTAGTCAAAGCCAAAACTGTTACAGTTTCGTCCTTGTAGTGTTCAGTAATACTAGCTCCGAGTTCGACAATTCGCTTAGAGATATCTTCCGCGTTTAATAAAATATTATGATCAGATTGATTATTCAATTTATTTTTTCTTGGTTACAGATATTCTATGTTTTTGTATTGTTTGAATGTCTTTTTGAATAGTTTTGATTAGATCGCTGGCGCATTCGCTCATCGCTTTTACGAAATGCTCTGGCCCTTCTTTCTCAAATTTATGGCTGAAAACTGTTGAATTCTGAAATACCTCCCTTTCAGTATCATCTATAGATTTCTTAATTACATAGCTTACGCCCAGTGATGTTGTGCCTTTTGCTAAATCAATGCGGAACATAAAAATATTCGCGTCAATAACCAGTTCAGAGTTTTTCGAGATAAGGCCGTTTTGTTTAAATGCGCTCTGCATATAACGGGTAAGCAGTAGTGGTGGTGTTTGTATCCATTTATTATAATCATCTAAAACCATTTGCCCATCCGCCTTACGGTAAACCATCTTGAATTTAGTTGGTTCTGTTGAGTCGAAGGGTAGGAATCTAACCTGAACATTTTTTAGTACTATTTGAGGTGGAGTATCTAAATCATAATATTTGACAGCCACATAAGGTTGCTGTCCTAGTCCCATGAGACATCCAGTTGTGATAAACAGTAGTACTCCAGTAATTGATGAAAGATAGAACAGTTGCAATAATCTTTTTTTCATAAGTATCTCCATGATTATTTAAGCTTATAATGTTTTCTATTATATTACAATACTTTTCAAACTAATAAATGTAAAGCCTATAAGAGAGGTATTTTTAAAACTTGTCCCAGGCGTAAGTCCTTCTCTGATTTTATAGTGTCACGATTAGCTTCAAAAATAAGCTTATAATGTTTTGATGCACCGTAAAATTGTCGAGAAATACTGCTCAGAGAATCACCTCTTTTTACTGTATATGTGCGAACTTCTATATCAACTTTTGCTTCAGGAATTTCTATATTAGTTTTCACTTCTGGTTCATCTGTTTTTTTAATGACAAATGGAGGAGTCGCGGCTGCGGCTTTAGGAATTGCCTGCAAAGGCTTATCTTTTTCTTCTTTAACTTCGGCTTTAGGAATTGTCTGCAAAGGCTTATCTTTTTCTTCTTTAACTTCGGCTTTTGTTTCGGTTTTGGGTTCTGTCTTGACCTCTTTCTTTTCAACTGTTTCTTTTTCAGCTTTTACTTCTTCTTTCTTGTCTTCTTTCAGCTTTGCTTTTTCTTCAAGTTCAGTGCGCAATTTTTTGCTTTCATCGAGTGATTTCTGGTGAGCATCCTGCAAACTGCTTAATTTGGCTTTCAATTTTCTTTCACTATCTCGTGTTTTGCGCGCGAATTGAATAAGTTTTTGTTGTATATATTTTATCTTTTTCAGCTCTGTTTTGTATTTTTTCAGCTCTTTTTTAGTTTGATACAAGGTGTTTTGCAAGGCATTAATATCTTCCGGGTCATTGTATTGGAGGCGGGCTTTATAGTAATATTTTTTCAGAGCCGCATTCTGCCATTTTTTGATATTTTTTGCTTCAGGAGAATTGGGAGAGAGTTCCAGAAAGCGTTCATAATGATAAACTGCGTGAAGAGGTTTATCTAGGTTTTCATCATAAATAGATGCCAAACGTAAATGTGCTTTAGATGAATCAGGTTTTAACGAGATGTAACGATTGAAATACTTGGTTGCCTGTTCAAATTCACTGGCTTCCTGAGCTTTTATTCCTTGTTTGAAGAAGGGATGCGAGCTTTCGTCGTCACTTTTTAAACCGCATCCGCTTAGTAACACTAGAAAACTTATAATTGTAAATATGTATATTAGTGATTTCAAAAGCTTATATCCTTATTGCAAAAGTTAAGCACGCTCACTCCGCAAACCGCGGCAGTTTCGACACGCATAATATAAGGTCCAATATTCAAAGGAGCAACTCCATTAGACAACATTTCTTGTTCTTCGTCTTTGGAAAATCCGCCTTCGGGACCAACCAGCCATGCTATATCAGGACTTGACGTCTGCGCGAGTTTTGTCTCATTCGAGCTGACCGCGCCATAAAACGCCGACATCTGTGAAGCTTTTATTTCATCCAGAGCCGCAGTCAAAGAGCAGGGGGCATGCAGCTTCGGCACAAACATATTTGCGGCTTGTTTACATGCTTCCTGGAGCAGAGTGTGCCAGCGTTCGCTGATTTTATCGGGGACTGCGACAGAAAATTTAGTTATAATCGGATGGACAGCCCAGACTCCCGCTTCAGTGCATTGACGGAGCAGTTGATCCATTTTGGTGCGCTTTGGAACGGCGACAAATAAATGAATTTTGATTGCAGGTTCAGCATGGTGTTTGATATTTTTTATAATGATTTTTTTATTTTCAAGAATCTCGGCTTCCGCACAGCCGCCTTGACCATCGAGTAAGCCGAGAGTATCACCTTTTACCGCCCGCAAGGTCTTAAACAGATGTTTTGCCTCATTATTCGGCAATAAAATTTCATCACCAGTCTTGCCAAGTTTATCAATATAAAAGTTATGCATAGTCTAAGCTCCATAAAACTAATGCCTAATTTACTACATATCCTTTTTGATTCAACAAAAGATTGCAAGGAAACTGAGATTTAGGACAAAGTATTTTTTAAGCCCTTAGCTTGTCAAGCCATTTTACGCCGTCATCATTATTTAAATTAGTCTTGACAAAGATAAAACGTGTACCTGCGGGGGCTTCTATATTTATTTAGGCCAAAAAATAGGTCTTATGATTTTTTCGTGAAAGATTGGGATGATATTTTTTATCTTAGTCAATAAATCATTAGCTAAAGGGCCTTTGTTAAACAGTTTTATATTTTGTCTTAACTGTTCACTAGAATCAACGCCTGTCAATATGCTGGTGATGGCGGAATTGCATAGCACATAACGCATGCACAATTCGATCATATCCATACCTGAATCTTTAGCTAATCTTTCTAGTTCGCGCCTAACTAGGATTACACTTTGCAAATGCGGAATAATATTTTCTTCCGGCATCAGGAGCAGACCTTGCAAATAAACACTGCGGGTAAATATTGTAATGCCTGCAGATTCAGCTTTAGGCCAGAATGAATCGAAACGCTTATCTAAAATATTATACGGAACTTGCAGAAATTTAATATTTTTATCAAGAACTTGTTCACAATATTCTGCCGAATCCAAGGACACACCGGAACCAGCAATTAGACCGCGAGCTTCAAGTTTTCGCAAAATATCTATATATTCTAAATTTTTTTCACGATGGAACAAACAAGCTGACAGTTGGTCAATCCCGAGACGTTTTAAAGATGTTTCGACACTCTCAGTAATCATTTGTTCGGCTTCATTTGCCGGTACATTTACAGGGGCGACTTTGCTGACAACTTGTACTTTGTCCTTTATTTTCAATTCTTGAAAAATTCGCCCAAGAACCTTTTCACTATCGCCATAAGCGGCCGCGGTGTCAAAGCTTGTTATGCCGTTTTCATAAGCCGCCGCGACAATATCACGGGATTTTTCGTATGAAGGCTTGCCGCCGGTATTAGCGATACCGTAATCCAACCCGAATTGGACTGTACCTAATGTTATTTTAGAAAATTCCATTATTTAGCTGTATAGCCTCCATCGATGGGAATATTTGTTCCAGTGATGTACGCTGATGCGTCAGAAGCTAAGAAAACGATTATCCCCTTTAAGTCAGTTGCATTTGCCATGCGCCCAAGTTGAGTTCTAGCACTATAGTTTTTGATAAATTCATTTGGGTGATCAGGATTTTGTAAACCGCCTGGAGATAAACAATTTACTCTAATGTTATATTCCCCAAGTATACTTGCCGCCCAGCGTGAAAAATTAATCATTCCGCCTTTTTCGTAAAAGTATATTGGACTGGGATTTTGCCCCATATCGGTTCCGGCGTAATTGGCATTTTCAACTCCAACCATACCCATCATAGAGCCGATATTGATAATTGAACCGCTTTGCTGTTTTTTCATTTCTTCTGCAAATAAATAAGTTAATTTGAACAGCGCTGAAGCATTAACATGCAAGCTTTCATCATAAAACTCCATGTCCTTATCCCAGCCGACACAAGCACAGCGGGTTACCGCATTGTTTACCAGAATATCGAAAGAGTTATTTTCGGACATGATTTTAGCGTGAAGAGCTTCGATAGATTCATTACTTCCGAGATCAAGTTGCAAAGCAGTAACATCAAAACCGCGAGCCTGTTCTTCCGCCGCGATTTTTTCGAGAGCTTCAATACCACGCGAAGCGATATATACTTTTGCTCCAGCTTCTGCAAGAGTTGCAACGATTTGACGTCCATATAAACCAGCTCCGCCAGTTAGCAAAGCAACTTTACCTTTGAGTGAAAAACTTTCTAGTACATTCATTTTATTATCCCCTATTGTCCGTAAATACTTTTATTATCTTTAGTGTTTATGCCAGAGATTGCCTGAGTAATATTTTTGTATGCCGCCGCCAATGAGAGTACATCGGCTCCAATATTGATAAATTTATAACCCATGTCAACCAGCTCTTTATAGTTTTCCATACTTCCCACTGTAGCTGCTATTTTGCCATATTTATTCGCTGTTTCGGCGATTTTAATTCTAGCTTCATTCACTAAGGGGTTGGCAAAATTACCGGGATCACCGATAGATTGGGTAAAGTCTCCAGGACCAAAGAACAGCATGTTATAACCTTCTAATTCGGCAATAGCATCAAGTTCTTTCAAGGGTTCGTGATCTTCAATTTGAAGCACAGTAAAACGTTCTTCATTGGCTTGTTTTAAATAATCGGCAAAAGGAATCTGGCAATACATGCCATCGGCGTTTCCGCCATCAACAGGACGTTTGCCTATCGGGTGAAAACGAGTAGTTTGTACAATACTTTTTGCCTCTTCCAAGCTCATAACATGAGGTATCATTATTCCTGTAGCGTCCAATTCCAAAGGTCTGATATAATCGCTGTAAGACCCTTTTGGAACTCTACATAGAATATCGCAATCATAAACTTTGGTCGCAAGGATTTGTTCGTTGATTGTGCTATAATCATTGGCAATATGCTCTTGACCAGTCCATAGGCAGTCGAATCCGCTCATTGCCGCGATTTCGAATGCTCTGGAATCAGCTAAATTCATTTTTGTACACAGGGCAACTTTACCATTTTTTATTTTACTTAACACCCGGCTTGAACGCATTTTAAATGTTTTATTCATTTTACAGATCCTCTATAAATATTTTTTTGTTGTTATTATTTAGGCTTTCTATGCCGCCAATTATCAGTTTCATTAATTCTTCGGTTTCGGCAAATGGAAAGGGCAGTTCGCCACTGCGGAGATAGTCTATAAATGCCTGAAGCTGGGCTTTGAAAGCATAAAAAGTATCGCCACCCTTAACCGCGACATTACCAAGTGTTCCATTTAGACAAACTTCACCGCCGTATGCCATGCCGTTAACACAGCCGATTACAATATCAATGCCGTCTTTATGTGTCATGTGAACAATATTGCGGTCTTTAGCACCAGTGTTTTGTATGGATATAAAACCGGGACCGATAATTGGATAAATTGCTTCAAGAGCATGAATTCCGTAGGTTTCCCATTTCTTTGCCATTGGAGCAGCTATGAAACGCAGTTCTCCGAGTTCATTAGTGGAAATACGATAGGGCAGTAATTCTTTCTGGTAACGCATTGCGCTGGATGATAAAATTGGATGCTTGTCAACTTTTATCCATTTTTGAAAGGTCGCTAAATCAGCTGCGTTGTCGCAAAGCGGCTTGTCGATAAAAAGAGGAATTCCAGCTTCGACGAAAGGGTGGGCACGCTCGACATGTTGACTGCCTATGTCGGTGCCAATGATTACAGCATCAATATGCCCGATCATCTCCTCAGGAGTATCAACAACATTGGTGATTAGCGTACACTCCGCGATATGTTCCGCATCTTTACGGTCATCACAGTAAATATGAGTGACAGTCGCTCCAGCTATCTGTAAAGTTTCTTTAGGTTCTTTATTGAGATAAGCCGGAATCCCCGCAAAGGGACATTCTGCTGTCATTTTGACTTGGTCGTAGCCATTAAAAATTGCGCTCCATGAATAAGGATGTCCGTTACCTTCGGTCATCCCGATCATGCCGAGACGTATTTTATCTGGATTTTTAATTAAACTCATTTTATGCTCCATTGATTATTTATATATAAATATAAGCTCTTTTCTTGAAAAAGAATGAGTTTAACTATATAATATTCTTTGAATAACATATAATTTTATGGGATAAATGCAATGACAGTCTTAAAAAAATATTTTTTCCCTGCAGAAAATATCCAAATATTAGTTTCAAAGGGGAAATATTCACCATGTTTGACATCAAATCAGCATGTGCATAGCTATTGGGAAATAAAAGTTTTCCCACAGGGAAAGGAGATAACGGATCTGCCTTTAGTAATGCTTATACCTCCGAATGCTATTCATGATTCTACTCCACGCTTATTTTCGAAGGAGAGCAATTTTGTTCTTGGATTCATGCAACCCAGAGTAAGCTTGCAGATAGATAATGAAGAGCATCTTTGTTTATTTTCACAAATAGATGATTTATGTCCAGGAGGAATTATAAGTGTTTTGAGCAAGATTGAAGCTTTGTTAAAAAGTGATCTTGACAAAAAACTTTTAGAACGACTTTTAAATAATTTGATTAATTTGTTATTTTCGGCAGTGAATATCGCTTTTGAAAACACTGCAAGCATAGAAAGGAACGAGGGATTTTCATTAATCGAACGAGCTTGCGATTATATTGAACGTTATTATTATTATGGAGATTTGACTGTCGAAAAAATAGCCGCTCATTTAGGAGTTACTGCTGGATATCTGGCAAATATGTTTAAAAAAGAATCGTTTGACACGGTGCGCCAGTATTTAATCAAAACACGTTTTAAACATGCGGCGCGACTTTTGAAAAGCGGGCGCTATACGGTAAAAGATGTTACAGAACTGACCGGCTGGAATAGTCAATTTTATTTTTCTAATTGCTTCAAAAAATACTATAAAATTTCACCATCCGCAATGCCTTTACAACCAGATACAAAAATAATCAAGACAAGAGACGTCTAGATCCGATATTGACTTTTATCTGAAAAAAGGTTATGAGTTTTATTCGTTGTTATTTATTCTTTATAAGGTTTTCTACAAACGATTCCGCTTTATCATTAAAGCATATAATTTTATGGGACTGAAGCTGCTTTCAGTTAATATTACTGTGGATTTTACGATCTTGGTTTAATACAATTATATTATTTTTGGTTTGAAAGTATCGCGCACAACTAGAACTGAGTTTATTTTAATAGAAACTCTGCCCCGGTAATTGCTTAACCATGATTTATCACAGATCAATTTGGCCAAAACTTGACCTACTTCCTTCATAGGAATTGCAAGAGATGTTAGATTGTATGATTTATAGAGAGGATTATCATCAAAGGTAACAAGCTTATAGTCTTTAGTTGTTTTTAGGCCTTTTTTAGCTGCAAAGTCAATGAAATTTGCGGCAAATTCATTATGTGCCGGGACGACAACAATGTCACCATTTGCAGAATGTATTTTTTCAACAATCTTAGCAAAGTCTGCTTCCTTATTTCCTAGACTTTCAAACTTCTGACCAGATGCTTTGTCGCCGTGTTTCAAACCTAGCTTTAGACCTTCAAGACGTTTTCTTCCCCAAAAAGAATCATAATCTGTAATCATAACGATATTTCGATAATTATTCTTTCGCAAGATTGAGCCAATTTTAGATCCTTCCCCAAATGGGTCCATTGAAACAAATGAAACCATATCCATTGGTATTGGTTCCCCGCTTCGATTTACCATAAATATTGGTATCTGAAGATCACGCAGCAAATCGGCATTATTACGTAGGAACTCAGAGTCTTCCATGTCTGGAAAGATAACTAAAGCAGATGCTTCTGTGTTGATTACCTCATTCAGTAATTCCTCATAGTTCACTCTTTCCTGTCCGGTTGGAATATTGCGATAGCTTATGGAATAACCTTCGGGTTCTACAATTTCCTTGATACCTGCAAAAGAAGCTTCGTTCCAGTGAACCCAATGAGGAGTCATTGAATATAATATATAGATACTTCGATTAGTTTCTTTTAATAATGATTCAACAGTTTCCAAGTCGATATTAGAGTTTATTTTAGTTCCAACACGCTTTTTTCGTGTTAACAGTCCAAATTTTTCTAATTTCTTAATGGCAAAATGAGCGTTCATCCGGTTAGTGCCGAAATCTTCCGCGATTTTTGTTTCTGCAGGAAGCATGCTTCCCGGCGGATATGTTCCGTCGAGAATTCCGCTTAAGATGTTTTTATAAATTTTTAAAATAATGTTATTCATATGTTAAAATAGTATAACATATTATGAAAAAGTCAATATCTTATTTAAAAAAATCTATAAAATTTGCTTATTGAAATGACATGGTATATAATTATGTTATAAATAAACGAACATATTGACAGAATTATTCTATTGAGGTATATAATGAATGTTAACAAATATAGTTTATTGCTTAGTAAAAATATTACAAAGAAAATGCTGGTGACAGGATTTTTTATCTTAATTTTTGTATTCTGGATAGTTAGCACAGCTGATTTGTATTTAATAAATAAGAATTTAATGGTAAACAATAATCCAGGTTTTGAAAATTCGAGTAAAATTAATAATCTTGAACGTGTATCTTCAAATCCACGTTCCGGATATTATTGCGGCAAACAAGTATATACCGCATGGAATCAGAAGGGTTTTTCGGGTGATTTTTCAGGCAATTTTGCTTACTTGAGCGATAATTCTATTAAAGGAAACGATATTATTGTTGGAAGAACATATCGTTTAAGCGTTTGGAATAAAAATACTTTTTCGACAGGTGATATTTGTATTGGAATAGAGTTTAAGGATTCATCAGGAGCAGTCATTGAGCGCAAATACAAAAAGATACCGAATAATTCAACTTTATGGCAGCTTTGTGAAATGGAATTTATTACGGCAGTTGGAACAACGCAGATTAATCCATTCTTTTTTATAGAATCAACAGTAGTAGCAGATCCCGAGACCAAAGTCTTGCCCGATGTCTACTGGGATGACATTGTTATAGAACTCGTGAATATTGTATCCGACGATGATGTTATTAGTATTAAACCATCTGCTGTTTATGCCAGCGCTTATGGTAAGAGTCGTGATTCGATGACTATTAATGCTTCGATTAAAGCGTTAAGTACGAAGAAGAAAACTTTGATCTTAGATGGAGCTGACTGGGTAATTGATAAGGCAAATGTAAGTATACCCTCTAACATAGTATTAATGATTAAAGCTGGAACAGCGGTATACATCGCGGAAAATCACACACTGACAATTAATGGACAGGTAAAACTTTCCGTCGGCAAAAAGTTCTACGGGCCTGGAAACGTTATAATTAACAACAGTGCTGTCGAAGCAATACCACAATGGTGGGGAGCTATAGCGGATAACAAAACAGACTGCGCCACTGCCATGAGAAGCGCGATTGCCTCTGGAGCAAAAAATATCTATTTGTCTTCCGGAACTTATTTAATGAAGACCCGTGGAAAATTTTATGCTAATTCTCAAGAGTATTTATTTAAGCTTCATTCAAACATAAACATTTATGGAGACGGCATGAGAGCCTCTATTATGAAAATGGATGACGGTGTTCTTATGGGATCACTGACTCCCCTTGGTTCAGGCGTTTTTTTGGTGGAGTATGTGGAAAATATAAGTTTCAAAAATTTTACTATTGCCATGAATGGCAAAAACAATATGGTTCCAAAAGGAACTCGAAAGGCATGTTATGCAATACGAACCACATCGGCAAATAATGTTGTTGTCGAAGGAATGCATTTCAAAAATACTCCGGGAAGGAGTTATATAGTTTTTTCAAAAGGCACTAAAAATGTTGTGAGGTCTTGTTATATTTTAAACAGCGGCACATCTTTGGCTGGCAATATTGTGCAGGACGATTTCTCTGCAATTTATGTGGATAGTACTCATACTATTTGCGAAAAAAATATTATTAGAAATGAAAAGTTTCCCTTTGACGGCAGCGGAGGAATTGAAATGCACGCGTCTAATACTATTTGCCAGCAAAATTATATAGCTAGATCACATCCTGCAGTATATATTATGGTCGATGGACGTGAAACATCAACTAATATGACCTTTCAGGACAACTTTGCAATAGAGTGTCTTCAAGGAGTATGCATCGGCGGTGCGATTGTTGAAGGAACTCCAGGAGGTGTACTTGATAAGGTAAGCGTCAAAAATAATTATTTTTCCCTGAAGCAATTTACTTCATCGAAGCATTTGGAAGGAGTTTATTCTTACGCGGTTTATCTTAGTAATGGAGCTCCTGGTCATTTCATTAACCTAAAAATGACAAACTCAATTATTAGCGGAAATACAATGGATGACCTTGACAAATCTGCAAGTACCCACAGAAGTTTATTTTTCCTTGGCGGTGGATTGCAGAATGTTACTATATCCGATAATATAATTAATAAAACCAGCGGGGACGCAATAGTGCTGTATGGTAATCCTTATGATTTGATTGCTGTTACTATTTCGGGCAATAAGATTAAATCTTTCGGAATGAACAGCAATATCAGCAGAAAAAAGAAAAGGTTTGCAATATCCTTTAACTTACCTAACAAATCGGTTTATCCATCTGCTGGTTATTTTAACGCGAATAATGTTAAAATCATAAATAATACGATAAACCGGGATTCAAACAGCGATTACGCTTGGGCATTCTATTTTAACTGGGATAATAACTCTGTCATTACAGATTTACTCGTTAAAGGAAACGCTATAAAAACAAATGTATCTCCTAATGTAAAATACGGCTTAAAGTCTGGTGATGTTGATATACTTCCTTA
>Ga0307988_1001013_pt1 | contig 17236 bp, 9 predicted proteins | sample EllFjometagen183_FD_203166 | JGI IMG/M metagenome (GOLD analysis project Ga0307988, IMG submission 203166) | Marine microbial communities from Ellis Fjord, Antarctic Ocean - #183 | ecosystem: Environmental > Aquatic > Marine > Unclassified | place: Southern Ocean | collected 2014-10-08 | reverse complement strand
CTATTATTGAACCAATATATAAAAAATGTTATAAATTTTCGGAAAGTGGATTAGCTCCAATTTATGAATCAAAAAAGTTTTCATTTATTAACATTGAAGGTAAAAGAATAAATACGGAAATAGAAGGCTTTAAACTAATTGAAGGGTTTGTAGGTTTTGGTGGCTTAAAGGGATATAATGATGGACTAGTTGCTGTTACAAAGGATAAAAAATGGGGGTTTCTAAATACCGAAGGTAATATCGTAATTGAATTAAAATATGATAAAGTAAGTATTTTTAATAATGGTTCGGCCATTGCAAAAATTGAAGACAACTATTATGTTTTAGACAAAACTGGCAAAGAAACTAAAATTGAAGGCGAGGATATTGTAACTGTAAAGCATATTATAAATGGACTTGCTCCTTATACAACCAGCACAAAGCAAAGTGGCTATATTGGCACTGATGGCAAGGTGATTATACCTGCAAAGTTTGCAAGTGTTGGATTTTTTACTGATGATATGGCATGGGCAAAAACAGCTGATAAAATGTTAGGATATATCAACAAAAAAGGTGAATGGATTATAGAGCCTCAATTTCTAGCTGCTAAAGATTTTGGTATTGTTAGCGGTTTAGCACGTGTAAAAACTGCAAGTGGCTGGGCATATGTTAACAAAGCCGGAGAAATAATAAAGATTAGCGATACAGAAGCCTGGGGTGACTTTAGTGATGGACTTGCCAAAGGTAAAAAATTAGGCAAAACTGGTTATTACAATAACAAAGGAGAATGGATTATTGCCCCTGAGTACGAAGGAGGACGTGATTTTAAAAATGGTTATGCTGCAGTAAAAAAAGATGGTAAATGGGGATTTGTTGATACAACAGGCAATTTGGTTATTGATGCACAATTTGCCGGAGTTAAGGATATGGAGAGGGTTGATTATTGATTATTGAATATTGATTATTGAATATTGAATATTGATTATTGAATATTGAATATTGATTATTGAATATTGATTATTGATTATTGATTATTGATTATTGATTATTGATTATTGAATATTGATTATTGAATATTGAATATTGATTATTGATTATTGATTATTGATTATTGAAGTTTGAGAATTATTGTTCTTAATTTTTAATCTGCGTCCTAATATTTTTACTTATTTTCGTTTCCTAAATTTATATTATGATAAAACTTAATGCAGCCATAGTTCGTAGCTATTTTCCAGGCTTAGCAAATAATTGGGTATTTTTTGATAATGCAGGTGGGACACAAACAGCCAAACAGGTTGGTGATAATATAAGTGACTATCTATTCAACACTAATGTTCAGCTGGGAGCTTCATATGAAATATCGCAGAAAGCTGGTGAGAGAGTTTATGAATCACAGAAAATATGGGCTGAGGCCATTAATGCCTCAAGTAAATCGGAAATTGTATTTGGTTCTTCAACAACAGCATTACTTCAAAATTTGTCACGATCGATGGTTCAGCAGTTTAAACCCGGTGATGAAGTAATTGTAACAAATTCTGACCATGAAGCTAATATTGGCCCTTGGGTAAATATGGAAAAATTTGGAGTTGTAGTTAAATTTTGGGAGTTAAATCCTGAGACCTATACACTAGAGCTGGATGATCTTGCAAAGTTACTAACCAAAAGAACCAAACTGGTTGCTTTTACTCATGTTTCTAATATTCTAGGTACTATTAACCCCATTGAAAAGATTACAAAATTTGTACATGAACGTGGTGCATTAGTTTGTGTAGATGGTGTTGCATATGCACCCCATCGACTTGTGGACGTTAAAAAATGGGATGTTGATTTTTATGTATTTAGTCTTTACAAAGTTTACGGTCCACATTATTCATTGTTATATGGCAAAAAAAACCACCTGAAGAATCTATCTGGAATTAATCACTTTTTTATTAAAAATAATGAAGTGCCCTACAAGCTTCAACCAGGCAATGTTAACTTTGAACTCACCTATGGAAGTAAAGGAATAATCGATTATTTTGATACAATTTACAGCAATCATTTTGAAGATGCTTCGCTCCCACTATTTTCCAAACTCGAAAAGGTTTTCAATATAATTTCCACCCATGAAGAAGAGTTAACAAAGCCTCTTATAAAATTCCTCAATAATAAAAAGGGAGTTAAAATTATTGGAGATTCAAGACCTGATAAAGAATTTCGTGTTCCTACAATTTCTTTCATTGTTGAAAACCGTAAAAGCAGCCAAATACCAATTCTTGTAGACCCCGATAAAATTGGAATTAGATGGGGAGATTTTTATGCAAGGAGATTAATTAACGACTTAAATATATCTGATAAAGATGGTGTTATAAGAGTAAGTCTGGTTCACTACAATACATTGGAAGAAGTTGAACGGTTAATTACCTTACTCGACAACATTATTTGATTATAAAACTAGAATATCAACATTGTTTGTAATTCTATACGATTAATAACCATATTATCATCTCGAAATTGGCTGTCATATCGAAGAAAATGCAGCGCAGCGGAATTATGAGAGATTTCCTAAACACATGGTTGTCATTTCGACTGCAAGGAGAAATCCCCAGAAAACCACTCTGTCATTTCGAGGGAAACGACCGTAGGGAGTGATGAGAAATCCCCTGAGAAGGCACCTTTTATTCAAGATATTTCTCGTCGTAATCGCAATGAAAAATTGCTCGTACTTCCCTCGAAATGACAACTGGGTTTTTACAATTGTGTCAACCGCGGCAGTAATTGCAGTGGGTAGCTTGTTGAAGTGGCTGGTGTGTGTTTTGTTGGTAAACGTAGGCGTAGGAACGGAGCCAATGGCTTGCCTACAAAACACCACTTGGCACAAAACAACTACAAACGTAAAGTACGCTCAGCCGCCCAAATAAAAATTAGTCAGGGGATGACTATATGACGAAACTCAGAGTCATCCCATGACTGCTACGACCGCAAACGATTGCTTCCAATTTATACTCATTTTAAGATAATTTAACCGTTTTTGGCCACTATTTTTTCACTATATTTGCAAGCTTAAACTTGAATCAAATTTTTAAACTAAATAATAATACAATGGCTAAGAAAAAGCATGTATATCTTTTTGGCGACGGTAAAGCCGAAGGTAATGCAACAATGAAAAACTTACTTGGTGGTAAAGGTGCAAACCTTGCTGAGATGAACTTAATTGGCGTTCCAGTTCCTCCGGGATTTACTATAACTACTGAAATTTGTACACTTTACAACGACAAAGGACAAGACGCAGCTGTAGCCGCAATACAAGACGAAGTAACTAATGCTATTGCCGAGCTTGAAACCATAATGGGAGCAAAATTTGGCGATAAGGAAAATCCATTATTAGTATCGGTACGCTCAGGTGCAAGAGCATCGATGCCGGGTATGATGGACACAGTTTTGAACCTTGGTTTAAATGATGAAGCTGTTGAAGGTATTGCAAAAAAATCGGGTAACGAGCGTTTTGCTTGGGACTCATACCGCCGTTTTGTACAAATGTATGGCGATGTTGTACTGGGAATGAAACCAGAATCAAAAGAAGATGCCGATCCATTCGAGGTGATTATTGAAGAAATGAAAGAGGAAAAAGGTGTTGAGTTAGATACTGACTTATCAACCGATGACCTTAGAGATATGGTTAAGCGTTTTAAAGCTGCTGTTAAAAAACAAACCGGACATGATTTCCCTGTTGATCCTTGGGAGCAACTTTGGGGCTCAGTTATGGCTGTTTTTGATAGCTGGGGAAATGACAGAGCTATACTTTACCGCAAAATGGAAAAGATTCCTGATGAGTGGGGAACTGCTGTAAATGTTCAAGCAATGGTATTTGGTAACATGGGCTTAAACTCAGCCACAGGTGTTGCTTTTACTCGTGATGCAGGAACCGGTGAAAACCTATTTAATGGTGAGTATTTAATTAACGCTCAAGGCGAAGATGTTGTTGCGGGTATTCGTACTCCTCAGCAAATTACCAAAGAAGGTTCAATTCGTTGGGCTAAATTAGCCGAAGTAAACGAAGAAGACCGTGCAGCCAACTTCCCTTCATTGGAAGAAGCCATGCCTAAGATGTACAAAGAGTTATTCGACACTCAGAATAAACTTGAGCAACATTATCGCGATATGCAAGACATTGAATTTACCGTTGAAGATGGTAAACTTTGGTTGCTTCAAACTCGTGGTGGTAAGCGTACAGGTGGAGCTATGGTAAAAATTGCCATGGATATGTACAGCGAAAAAATGCTAAAACGCGAAGAAGCAATTATGCGTGTTGATCCGGAAAAACTTGATGAATTATTACATCCTGTTTTTGATGGCGAAGCAATTGGCGAAGCAAAAGTTATGTCGAAGGGTTTACCAGCATCACCTGGTGCTGCAACCGGACAGATAGTTTTTCATGCTGATGATGCTGAAAAATGGGCTGAAGAAGGTAAAAAAGTAATCCTTGTACGTATTGAAACTTCACCTGAAGATTTGGCAGGTATGAACTCAGCCGAAGGTATATTAACTGCTCGTGGCGGTATGACTTCGCACGCAGCTGTTGTGGCTCGTGGAATGGGTAAATGTTGTGTTTCGGGTGCCGGTAGTATAAAAGTTGATTACAAAGCTCGTACCCTTAAAATGGATGGTAAATCATACAAGGAAGGTGATTTCATTTCATTAAATGGCTCAACCGGAGAAGTTTATGATGGACGAATTGCAACTACAGAAGCTGAACTTAGTGGCGACTTTGGTAAATTGATGAAACTTGCCGACAAAAAAGCTAAACTTTATGTGCGTACAAATGCCGACACTCCTTTCGATGCTCAGGTAGCTCGCGATTTTGGTGCACAAGGTATTGGACTTACACGTACAGAGCACATGTTTTTTGGTGATGACAAAATTACTGCAATGCGAGAAATGATTCTTGCTGATGGAGAAGAAGGAAGACGTGAAGCATTGGACAAATTATTGCCAATTCAACGTGCTGACTTTGAAGGTATTTTTGAAGCTATGCACGATTTACCTGTTACTGTGAGATTACTTGATCCACCTTTACACGAATTTGTTCCTCACGACGAAAAAGGACAAAAAGAGATGGCTAAAATAATGGGTATCACTTTGAAAGAGGTTAAGGAAAAAGTTGAAGATCTTAGCGAATTTAACCCCATGTTAGGTCATCGTGGTTGTCGTTTAGGTAACACATATCCTGAAATTACCGAGATGCAAAGTCGTGCAATTATCGAAGCTGCACTTAACCTTAAAAATCGTAAAATCAAGACTTATCCTGAGATTATGATTCCGTTAACAGGTACTTTAGCAGAGATGAAAATGCAGGAAGACATTGTTAGAGCAACTATTGCAAAAGTATTTGAAGAGAGAGGCGAGAAAATTAAATTTATGGTTGGCACCATGATTGAGATTCCAAGAGCTGCACTTACTGCTGATAAAATTGCTGAGTCTGCAGAGTTTTTCTCATTCGGAACCAACGACCTTACTCAAATGGCATTTGGTTATTCGCGTGATGATGCTGGTAAATTCCTCCCAATTTACATTGAAAAAGGAATTCTAAAAGATGATCCTTTCCAGGTATTAGATCAAGAAGGTGTTGGACAACTTGTTGAAATGGCTGTTAAAAAAGGTCAGAAAACTCGTAAGAAAATTAAATTAGGTATTTGTGGCGAACATGGTGGTGACCCAAGCTCAATTGAGTTCTGTCATCGTGCTGGTTTACATTATGTTAGTTGCTCACCTTACCGTGTGCCAATTGCACGTTTGGCAGCAGCGCAGGCTACCATCGTTAACAAGCGTAGCTGGAAACGTAAGAATAAGTAACAGCTGTAATAAAGCCTCAATCTCATCGTTGCACAAACTTAAATATTCAGTCATTTACGAAAATGTAAACTCCTGAATATTTAAGTCCATGCGCCTCGACCTTGAAGCTTTCTTATCAGCTTTATATATAGAATTAATATCTACAAAGCCATTCGGATTATTTCGGGTGGCTTTTTTCATACTAGCCCGTGATAGAATTGGGGCGAGTTACCTACCTAGCGACCTTGTCATCCTGAGTAATCAGACCTCTGGAAAAATGGAGTTCATGAAGTTATATGATAAAAAATCCAAATCTCAAAAAATGAAATTTCAAACAGTAAGCTATTTTTATTGAATATTGGAGTTTATTTTTTGGAGCTTATTTGTTATTTGTATTTTAAATATTGGAATTTCATAAAAATTACATAGTCAAATAATTAAGATATTATTGGGAGTCACACTCCAAGTAATACTATAATTATTTGGAGTTTAGAAAAAACATGTATGGAAATTAAAATTTACGCAAACGATTGCTTTGTGTTAAGTTTTTAACAAATACGATGCTATTCCCATCCATAAATACTCAATAAAATTCCAATTTATTAATTTTATTTTGCATTAATAAAGCACCTTTAATTAAATGCAATAAGTTTTTATAACCTTTTTAAACATGTATACATCTGTATTTCAGTACTTACATTGAATAATACAGAATTTATTACAAATCAGCAAATTGTGGAAATATTTATAAAAAAACCAATTCATATATTGATGTGGGTTATATATTTTATGTAATTTGCACCACTTATTAAACTAAACTAATTAATACAAATATATTTATTATGGCGATAAATTTAAAGAAAATTGAAGCTGATTTAGCTAGTTATGGCATTACTGGTGTAAAAGAAATTATTTACAATCCTTCATATGAAAAACTATATGAAGATGAAATGAGTCCAAAACTTGAAGGCTTTGAAAAAGGTCAGTTAAGTGAACTAGGTGCTGTAAATGTAATGACCGGTAAATTTACTGGACGTTCGCCTAAGGACAAATATATTGTTCTTGATGACAAAACAAAAGATACTGTATGGTGGGCCGAGCAAGCAAAATCATCAGATAACAAACCTGTTGATCAAGAAACATGGGAGCATTGTTACAAGCTTGGAGCAGACCAACTTTCTGGTAAAAAATTATATATAGTTGATGGCTATGCTGGCGCAAATCCTGATTCAAGAATAAAAGTTCGTTTTATTATGGAAGTTGCTTGGCAGGCACATTTCGTTAAAAATATGTTTATCCGCCCTTCGGATGAAGAACTTGAAACATACGAGCCAGATTTTGTAATGCTTAACGCTGCAAAAACAAATAATCCTGACTGGAAATCAATGAAACGTACTGACGGTGCTCCATTTAACTCAGAAAACTTTGTTGTGTTTAACATGACAAAAGGACGTGCAGTTGTTGGTGGTAGCTGGTATGGTGGAGAAATGAAAAAAGGTATTTTCTCAATTATGAATTTCTATTTACCACTTAAAGGAATGGCGGCAATGCACTGTTCGGCTAATGTTGGTAAAGATGGTGATACAGCTATTTTCTTTGGATTATCAGGAACAGGAAAAACCACTCTTTCAACTGATCCAAAACGTGCTTTAATTGGTGACGATGAACATGGTTGGGATGACGATGGTATTTTTAATTTTGAAGGTGGATGCTATGCAAAAACTATCAACCTTGATAAAGATAGTGAACCAGAAATTTTTAGTGCTATCCGTAGAGATGCATTACTTGAAAATGTAACCGTTGCCGAAGATGGCAAAATTGATTTTGAAGATGGATCAGTTACTCAAAACACAAGGGTATCATATCCAATTTATCACATTGATAATATTGTAAAACCAGTTTCAAAAGCTGGTCATGCAACAAAAGTTATTTTCCTAACCGCTGATGCATTTGGTGTTATGCCTCCAGTTGCAAAACTTACACCTGAACAAACAAAATATCATTTTCTTTCAGGATTTACAGCTAAATTAGCAGGTACTGAGGTAGGTGTTACTAAACCAGTTCCAACTTTTTCAGCATGTTTTGGTGCTGCATTTTTAACATTACACCCAACCAGATATGGTCAGGAATTAATTAGAAAAATGGAAGCTAATAATGCCGAAGCATATATTGTAAACACAGGATGGAATGGTACCGGAAAACGTATCTCAATAAAAGATACTAGAGGAATTATTGATGCTATTCTTGATGGATCTATTGAAAAAGCACCTACTAAATTTTTGCCTATTTTTAATTTAGAAGTACCAACAGAATTACCTAGTGTTGATCCTAAAATTTTAGATCCACGTGATACTTATGCCGACCCAAGTGAATGGGATAAAAAAGCAAAAGATTTAGCTGAATTGTTCATGAAAAACTTTGAGCAGTACACTGATAATGACGAAGGAAAGAGTCTTGTAGCTGCAGGTCCGCAACTATAATATTCCCTTTAATTTTTAAATAAAAGCCCCAATTTCAAAATGAAACTGGGGCTTTTTTAATACTAATACCAACTACAACTCCAAATTACCGATATAATTTTAAGAAAAATTAAAATTCAATATCTTTCTCAACACGAAGATTATCGATAATAAATTTCTGACGATCAGGAGTATTTTTACCCATGTAAAAGGTAAGAGTTTCATCCACAGATGACTCTCTTCTAAGCAAAACCGGGTCGAGCCTAATTGATTTGCCAATAAAATGTTTAAACTCAGAAGGAGATATTTCACCGAGACCTTTAAACCGAGTAATTTCAGGATTTGGCTTCAAAGCTTTAACTGCTTTATTTCTTTCATCATCTGAGTAACAATACTCAGTTTTACTCTTATTCCTTACCCTAAACAATGGGGTTTGTAATATGTAAACATGACCTGTTTTTACAATATCAGGATAAAACTGCAGGAAGAATGTGAGAAGAAGCAATCTTATATGCATTCCATCAACATCAGCATCAGTTGCAATTACAATATTGTTATAACGCAGATTTTCAATACTTTCATCAATATTTAAGGCTGCTTGAAGAAGATTAAATTCTTCATTCTGATAAACAATTTTTTTACTTAAACCATAGCAATTTAATGGCTTTCCTTTCAAACTAAAAACTGCTTGTGTTTGTACATCTCGCGATTTAGTAATTGAACCACTGGCAGAATCACCCTCAGTAATAAATAATGTGGTATCCAATCTTTTTTCGTGATTAGTATTTAAATGTAATCTACAATCACGAAGTTTTTTATTATGTAAACTGGCTTTTTTTACACTTTCGCGAGCTAGCTTCTTAATACCAGCCATATCTTTCCGCTCCTTTTCTGATTGCAGAATTTTTCGAAGTAATTCGTCGGCTGCTTCTGTATTCTTATGAAGATAATTATCTAAATTTCTTTTAATTATATCGTTGATATAATTTCTAATACTCTGTCCGTCTGGCTCAATTAATAATGATCCTAACTTAGTTTTAGTTTGCGATTCAAATACAGGCTCCTGAACCTTAATACTTATTGCTGCTATTATTGACGAACGAATATCACTGGTTTCAAAATCTTTATTGTAAAATTCACGAATCGTTTTTACAATGGCTTCTCTAAAAGCTGTTTGATGAGTTCCTCCCTGAGTTGTATGCTGCCCGTTTACAAACGAAAAGTACTCCTCGCTGTAAGATCTTGAGCTATGCGAAAAAGCACATTCAAAATCACCTTCCTTAATATGAATAATTGGATAACGTACTGGTCCATTACCATTTATATTGTGCTCAAGCAAATCAACTAAACCATTCTTGGCCTGCATCTTTTCACCATTAAACACAATAGAAATACCATTATTGAGGAATACATAATTCCACAGCATTTCTTCAATATATTCACTTAAAAAATGAAAGTTACCAAAAAGCTCAGAGTCGGGAGTAAACGTAATTATAGTACCCTGTTTATCGGTACAATCAACAATTGGCTCATCAAGAATTAACACCCCTCTCTCATAACCTACTACTTTGGTTTTGCCCTCACGAATTGATTGTGCCTTAAATTTGTACGAAAGCGCATTTACTGCTTTTGATCCAACACCATTTAATCCCACAGCCTTTTTAAAAACCTTGGAATCGTACTTTGCTCCAGTATTAATTTTACTAACACATTCAATTACTTTTCCAAGCGGCATTCCACGTCCGTAATCTCTAATTGTAACAATTCGTTCAACAACAGTAACTTCAACAACATCACCATGCCCCATTACAAATTCATCGATGGAATTATCAATTACTTCCTTTATAAGCACATAAATACCATCATCTTGCGAACTGCCATCACCCAATTTACCAATGTACATACCAGGCCTAAGCCTTATGTGTTCTTTCCAGTCGAGCGACCTTATACTATCATCGGTGTAATCAGCAGACATTTACTTTAATTTGCGGCAAAAGTAATAACATAATAATTGTGGTTTACATTTTTGATAATTATTTATTAATAACTATCTGTTAAGAACCTGCTTATGACAAGTACTTCAGAGAATTAGCTTAATATTATAGATTAGAAATATTTTTTTGTTAATAAATAATCTCTGTTTTTACAGATAATTTTGCTATATATGCGGATTATTAAAGAAAAATAATATGGACGCACTTTACGCACTTGACAAAATTCAACTAAATTTTAGTGCAAGTAATCTTCATGCACTAAACATTGCCTTAGCATTTGTAATGTTTGGAGTTGCACTTGAAATAAAGCTTGACCATTTTAGAAAACTCTTACTTAATCCAAAATCAGCTGTCATTGGTATAATATCGCAATTTTTTGCACTACCATTTTTAACATTTTTATTAACCATTGCCCTTAGAGATTATCTAACTCCAACAATGGCACTAGGAATGATATTAGTATCAGCTTGCCCAGGAGGAAACATTAGTAATTTTATTTCTTCCCTTGCTAAGGGAAATATCGCTCTAAGTGTTAGTTTAACAGCTATTGCAACAATTGGAGCAATATTTTTTACCCCTCTAAATTTTGCATTTTGGGGTAAGCTTACTATTAACTTTTATAATGCTGCTGACCCAAATATGCTTGTTAGACCATTGGAAATTGATGCATTTCAAATGTTTCAAACTGTACTTATAATTCTTGGAATACCATTACTATTGGGTATATTTATTAATAACAAATTTCCTAAATTAACTTCTAAAGTTGTAAAGCCAATAAAAACTTTTTCAATAATACTATTTGCTGCAATTGTGATTATTGCTTTGGTTAAAAACTATGAATATTTCAAAATTGCCATTGGATTAATATTCCTTATCGTTCTTGCACACAACGCTTTGGCTTTTGCAACCGGGTATGTATTGGGATGGATTGGAAAGCGACCTGTACAAGACAGGAAAACCATAGCGATTGAAACTGGCATTCAAAACTCGGGTTTGGCATTGGTATTAATTTTCAACCCTAAAATATTTCCTCCTGAACTTGAATTAGGTGGAATGGCCATAATTGCTGCATGGTGGGGTGTTTGGCATATATTATCAGGTATATTGCTCGCCGGATATTGGACAAAATTTACCTACGGTTTAAATAAGAAATAAAGCCATTGCAAGTTAACTAGCATATCATCAGTTAATTTAAAAGGTACTACTACAAATTTAGTGGAATCAAACAAATGCGAAAATGATTGAATGCTAAAATGTGAGAATAAAAATAATATACAAAATTTAAAAAATAATATTACCATTAAAATAGCAGCAGAACCATTTAAAATAATCAATCATAAATAATTGTAACTAACCATATGGGATTATCAAATATTGAAAAAAAATCGTTTGGCTATAGCATAATTAAAAATTTAGTGCGGTTTTGGCATAATATATTCTTCTACAGAAGTTTTGTTGTACTTGGTAAAGAAAATATCCCTACAGATAAACCTGTTATATTTACTCCCAATCACCAAAATGCTTTGATGGATGCATTGGCTTTGGGTTTTAGCACCAGTAAGCCAGTGATATTTGTTGCACGATCAGATATTTTTAAAAAGCCAACCATAGCACGATTACTATATTTCATAAAAATACTTCCTATTTACCGTATAAGAGATGGATTTGATACAGTAAAAAAAAATAAAGAAATAATTAGGAAAACCATAGATGTTATTAATGAAGGCAATGCTATGGTTATACTTCCAGAAGGAAATCATTCAGGATTGCGCAGACTACGACCATTAAAAAAAGGGTTTGCCCGCATGGCATTTGAAACAGAAGAAGCCAATGGTTTTAATTTGGATATACAAATTGTACCTGTGGGAATTGATTACGATAATTACCAAAAATACAGAGGCTCATTAATTGTTAATTTTGGAAAACCTGTTGCAGTGGCAGATTATATTGAACAGTATAAAGAAAATTCTGCTATTGCAATCAACCAAATAAAGAATGAATTAAGCTCTCAAATGAAGCCGTTAATTATAGATATTGAAAGTGTTGATAATTACGACTTATACAATGAGTTACGAATCATATATAGATCAAGGATGGCTCAAATATTAAATCTGGATTCAAAAGATGAGAAAAACAGACTTGTTATTGATCAAGAATTAATTTTGAAGTTATCCCGATTTGAGAAAGATAATCCAGATGCTACTACTGAATATCAAAAATTAGTTCTTAAGTATGTTAATTTAAGAGATAGTTACAAGCTAACGAACAAAATAGTAGAACAACAAGGATGGAGTTTTATCAAACTTGTTTATAGTGCTGCTGCTTTATTTCTCACATTACCTATCTTTATTTATGGTGCTGTTAATAATTTTTTAGCCTACTGGTTGCCATTGATGCTATCCAAAAAAATTAAAGATCCACAGTTTCAAAGCTCATTTAAGTTTGCAATTTCATTATTCTCATTTCCCATATTTTATATAGCTCAGTCAATATTGGTATTGTTAATTACTAATAGTTGGGAGATAGCTATCACATATTTAATAAGCCTTCCATTGGGAGCGGCACTTTCTTGGAAATGGCGACACTATTTTATTAACAATAGGGTTGCATGGAATTACAGAGTATATGAAACAAAACACTTTAGTAAATTAACTGATATTCAATCTATTTACAATGAAATACTATTGCAGGCTGACAATATTTTAAATAAAGATTAAGATTATTTTAAAAATAACATTTAAAAACAAAAAAATAGTATATTTGCAGCCCAATTTTAAGAATAATTCATGCGGATGTGGCGAAATTGGTAGACGCGCTAGACTTAGGATCTAGTGCCGCGAGGCGTGGGGGTTCGATTCCCTTCATCCGTACAAAGTGAGGTGATTATTTTTCTCGATATTGAAAATCAATATCGAGAATACCTATCTCCTGCTTATACAGGAAATAAAGTTATTAAAATTTAGTAGATACTCGGACGTAAAAATAAGATAACAAATTGAATAATATTACTTTTCAGCTTTTTTAACGTAACTCTGCACAAACAATGCAGTTTTTTTTTTGAATTTAATAAAAAAACCAATGAATATATCTCAAGAATCCAATGGTGAATTAACAGCCATAATAAAAATTAATCTTCAAGAAAGTGATTACATTAAAGCAGTAAACAAACAACTTTCTGAATATAAGAAAAAAGCAAATATGCCAGGTTTTAGACCAGGGATGGTACCAATGGGCATGATTAAAAAAATGTATGGTACTAGCGTTATCGTAGATGAAGTTAACAAAACGCTTTCGGATGCTCTAAATAAATACATTGAGGAAAATAAAATTAATGTATTAGGACAACCTCTTCCAAATATCGAAAAATCATCCAATGTTGATTTTAAGACACAAAAGGATTTTGATTTCTTTTTTGATATTGGATTGGCCCCTGAGGTTAATATCGCACTTTCAAAAGATATTAAAGCAGCTAACTATACTATAACTATTGATGATAAAGAGCTTGACAAAGCTGTTGAAGATGTTAAAGTTAGGTTTGGCGAAGATGAAAATCCTGAAATAGCTGAAGAAGGTGATGCATTTCAAGGAAAATTTATTGAAATCGATGCTGATGGAAATACTGTTGAAGGCGGTGTTGAGAATGATGGTTTCTTAAAGTATGATGATATCAAACTTAAAACTATCCAAAAGAAATTTATTGGAACCAAAATAGGTGATTCTATAGTTATTAATCTACTAGCTGCTGTTGAAGAAGAATCAAAAGTAGCATCCTTACTTAATCGCCATGATGAAGGTGATGAGAAACTTAATTCTGATTACAGATTTGAAATTGCAAAAATAGTTAGAACTCAAGCAGCAGAAATTGGTGAAGTTCTTTATAAAAAAGTATTTCCAACACAAGAAATAAAATCAGAAGAAGAATTTAGAGCTGCTCTTTCAAAGGATATGTCAACTCATTATGAAAAAGATACTGATCGTCAATTTTTAGCAGATACTGTTAAGGAATTAATTAAAATTGCAGATATCAATTTGCCTGATGAATTCCTAAAGAGATGGCTACTGGAAAGTAATGATGGTAAGATCACTAAAGAACAGGTAGACACACAATATGATAGTTATGCTCGTACATTTAGATGGCAACTAATTGAAGGAGAGCTACTAAAAGAGCATGCAGAAGCTATGCAGGTTAAAGAAGAAGAAATTAGAGGAAAAGTAGCCGCATACTTCCAAACTATGGGTGGTGCAGAAATGACTCCACAAATTGAAGGAATAATAGATCAGGTTCTTAGTAACGAAGAAGAAAAACGTAAGATTTTCAATGATATTCAAGATGAAAAACTCGTTAAACTCTTTAAAGAAAATGTAACTGCAAAGGATAAAAAAGTTACAACCGAACAATTTATTGAAATAGCACAAAAAACAGACTAATCATGGGTATGGATAGCAGCAGCGAATTTAGAAAATATGCCACTAAACATTTAGGCATTAGCAGTATTTCTATGGACAGATATGATTCTGCCTATGGGAGTTATATTTCACCAACAATTATTGAGGAAAGACAACTTAATGTTGCTCAAATGGACGTGTTCTCACGTTTAATGATGGATAGAATTATCTTTTTAGGTGTTCCCATCGACGATTATGTTGCAAATATTATTCAGGCTCAACTTCTATTTCTTGAATCAAATGATGCCAGTCGTGATATTCAAATTTATTTAAATACACCTGGTGGTTCTGTTTATGCTGGTCTTGGTATTTACGATACTATTCAATATATAAATCCTGATGTTGCAACAATTTGTACTGGAATGGCAGCCTCTATGGGTGCAGTTATACTTTGTGCCGGTGCCGAAGGAAAACGTACTGCATTAAAGCATTCTCGCGTTCTAATACACCAACCAATGGGAGGTGCTCAAGGGCAAGCCTCTGATATTGAGATTACAGCAAGGGAAATCCAAAAGCTTAAAAAGGAGTTGTATGAAATAATTTCGAATCACTCAAAACAGACTTATAAAAAAGTTTGGAAAGATTCTGATAGAGATTATTGGATGACAGCTCAAGAAGCTCTTGATTACGGAATGATTGATGAAGTACTGATTAAAAATAAAAGTCATAAGTAGTGCTTACCATAAAACGCCAATTTCTTCGTTATGCTCGTGCAGAAACCAGTCATTTACAAAAGTAAACTCCTTATTTTCTGCACTTCGCAAGCCTCGAACTTGATATTTTCTGACTAAGCACTGCAAAACTAAGAGTTTTTGTACATCACAAGTTAGTTTCTGTAAATCACAGTAGGCAGTCAGCTACAAATGACCATTAATAACCAATGACTAATTACCATTTCTAATTACCAGTAACTAATACTAATTACCAACAACATGGCTAAAAAAAAAGAAAAAGGACATTGTTCATTTTGTGGACGACCTGAGGCAGAAACAACTATATTAGTTTCAGGAATTGACTCACAAATATGTAATTTTTGTATTGAACAAGCCAATCTTATCCTAAAAGAAGAAGGCTCTGATTCATTTGATGTTTCTATCGATAAGGAGACACTATTAAAGCCAACTCAGATTAAAGAATTTCTTGACAAATATGTAATTGGACAGGAAGATGCAAAAAGAGTACTATCTGTTGCAGTTTATAATCACTACAAGCGTATAGATCAGAAAGATGATGAAAACGATGTGGAGATTGAAAAGTCAAATATTATATTAGTTGGCGAAACAGGAACAGGAAAAACACTCCTAGCTAAAACTATTTCTCGCATGCTTCACGTTCCTTTCGCAATTGCAGATGCTACTGTATTAACTGAAGCAGGTTATGTTGGCGAAGATGTTGAAAGTATACTTACCAGACTACTTCAAGCCGCTGATTATAACGTAGCTGCTGCGGAAAAAGGAATTGTTTTTATTGATGAAATAGATAAAATTGCACGTAAAAGTGATAATCCATCAATAACACGCGATGTTTCAGGTGAAGGAGTTCAGCAAGCACTATTAAAATTACTCGAAGGAACAATTGTTAATGTACCACCACAAGGTGGGCGTAAACATCCCGACCAAAAGATGATTGCTGTTAATACAAAAAATATTCTATTTGTTGCCGGCGGTGCTTTTCATGGTATTGGCAAAATTATTGCTTCACGTTTACGAACAAATGTGATGGGCTATTCTTCTGCCACATCCAAAGAACAAAATATTGATAAAGAGAATCTCCTCCAATATATTGCACCGGGCGATATTAAAAGTTACGGATTAATTCCAGAAATTGTAGGACGTTTACCGGTACTAACATATTTAGATCCATTAGACAAAGATGCTTTAAAACTCATCTTAACAGAACCTAAAAATGCTATCACAAAACAATTTGAGAAGCTATTTATCATGGATAATATTGCTCTGAAATTTGATGATGATGCTCTCGGATTTGTTGTGGATAAGTCGATGGAGTTTAAACTAGGCGCCAGAGGGTTACGTTCTATTATTGAAGCAATACTTATCGATGCTATGTTCGAACTACCTTCAAAAAAACGCACAAAACACCTGCATGTTACCTTAAAATACGCGCAAGATAAATTTTCAAAAACTAGTTTTTCTATTTTGCGTACTGCGGTTTAATAAAATTTGTTTATTTGTTTAAGCTGGTTATCTGTTTATCATTAACATAAACAAATAAACACATAAGCAAATAAACAAAACAAATATGTTTAGGATGCTGTTGATGAGGAATTTAAATATACTAACCCGTGATAGAATTTTGTATTTAGTAGATAGCATATTTTGTGCCTAATAGATGAAGAATTTCTTTGCATAACCGTAGCTCTGGAACTAAATTATGAAGAATAGTAGGTGCAAAAGATGCATATAATATTACAAGATTCTATGATGGGTTAGTATGAATACAATCCCACCATCTTTCTTGTTGATTCTTACTGGTACCACAATACCTGACTACACAATTCTCCTAATATAAACAATCTGCGTAAATCTG
>Ga0307988_1001012_pt1 | contig 17249 bp, 22 predicted proteins | sample EllFjometagen183_FD_203166 | JGI IMG/M metagenome (GOLD analysis project Ga0307988, IMG submission 203166) | Marine microbial communities from Ellis Fjord, Antarctic Ocean - #183 | ecosystem: Environmental > Aquatic > Marine > Unclassified | place: Southern Ocean | collected 2014-10-08 | reverse complement strand
CCGGTTTTGTCTTTTTCAGGGAGGCCCGTATACCATGTCTGAAATTCATCAAGGATGAGACAAACCGGTTTTTCCTCAAACATTTTTTCAAGGAGCGATCTTGGCGGCATGTGATGATCCATGTTTTCGAATTGCCCTCGGTAATAGTCGCCTCTCGGATGTCGATCAAAAAGGAGATCCCAGAGAAATCGGTATTCGTGATTGTGCACCGGTTCGGAAATTGCGATAAACCCGTTGGCAATGGATAGTTTCTTCAAATCATCGTGGTTAAGCTTTGTGCGCTATTCATTAATCCAATCCCCAACAATATCAGGTGAATTGACGGCATGATGCATGACGGCCATGATGTGGGATTTACCCCGCCCGCGATCACCGATCAATACAATGGGGCATCCGCTTCGTTTTTCACTGATGGCTTTGAGAGCGGTCTGAATATCAGCGGCGGGATAAGTAATGCTCAAAATATGATCAGCAGACTTCTGGGCAGCCCCCTGATTGTCACTGGTTCTCAATGAAATTGCCGTTCCCGGCATTTGGGAACCCAGAAATTCGTCTCGCAGTTTTAATCCGAGCATTTTTCTCTCCTGATTGTTTTATTTGCTATGGGTAACCGGTTGAAGAGGCTGTTCAAAACTTACTTTTTGCTTTTCCTGTTGCCGTAATTGAGCTCTTAAAGGCTGTTTATAGTCCGAGACTGGATGTATTATTTATCGAAAGGGGTTCATTTTAAGCCGTGATTCGATTAACAATTCTAACATGCATTTCAACATCGTGATGGTTTGAAGCAGTTTTGAAAGTTCCCACAAAATGTGTTGGCAGAAGGTCTTACCATAAATAAAAATCACTATATTGAAGTATTGAAATTGAAAATATAGGGATAGAATGAGAAAATCAAGCTTTCTTTTCAAGTGTCGCGGAACGCACGGCCCAAACCTTTGCGAGTATGGCCAAGGCCGTTGACAGCGGCGAGTAACGGAAATTGGGCCGCACCTTAAAAAAGCGATACACCACCAACTTCAACAGCCGGATTCTGGCACCCACCGGCCGCGTGGAAGTGCCGTATCTGATCGGGGGATGATGAGGGGTTTTGAAAAAGGACGTGGCTGTGATGAATGGTTTTCGGGCAAACAGGTCGCCACCGGGCTGTCGAGGGCTGGATTAAATGGCGGCATCGTAATTGCGTGAGATTCCGAATGCCGGCTGTCATTGTATGACAATGCCGTCTTTTGCGTAATCGACGATCAATGATGTCTCAGCTTTCCATTCCTCCGGTGTAAACGCCGATGCCTCAATGGGTGCGAAGACCTGATAAATCGCTTCAGAAAGGATATCAATCCTTTCCCAATAATCTTTTTCTTCAAAACCTTTGGAAATCACAACCACATCAATGTCGCTGTCGTCTCGACCTGCGTTATGCGAATGCGAGCCGAACAGGATCAAACGGTCAACCGGAATATGGTTTAACTCCAAAAATTTTTTGAATTTCATAAGGATCGATCGAACTGTTTCTTGACCCATGCCAATATATCCTTGCTTTTTGCCATCATATCTTTGACTACTTTTTTTGTATATGCCGCTTGGACTTTTGCCAGATCATCTGGATAACGGGTAGCAACGCTGGCAGTGTTCAGTTTAACAATAAACTTCTCCTTTTCAGGCTCAGGTCTTGTGCCAACCTTGCCAAGTAGGAAAACAAGGTTGTGTGTTTTGGGCGGTACTTCTTCCAAAACCACTGAATAGAGGCCTTTCAGTGCTTTTTCGATGGACAGATGACACATGAACACAGCATAAAAATAACGGCCGCTGGAATACATCGCATCCGCTGTATCCATATCGTAATCGGCTTGTTTCAGCCATTCTTCGTGTTTGCTGACCATCCCTTCCATGCCCTATTGTTAACAGTCTGATTTCCATTGAAATTGAAAAGCAAAATCATTTTACCTACGTCTACGGTTCCAGGTCAATGCATTTTATTTGAACATCTCCACAATCCGAAGCATTTGTAGGGGACTACAAATCGTGATTCCAAAAACGGACCCCCGAACTGTTTGGGGGGCCACCTTATATCTCGAGTTCCTCAGACCCACGTTTATCTTGATCTAACCCATGAATTGATCTATTGTGAAGCTTCAAACCATTTAGAGAATCACATATGCTCGTTAATCGAAAATACACATTTCCGGACGGCTACAATAAACAAAATTTAATCAAAGAACTGGCCGATCACTATACCATCAAAAGAGCGTCTGCTGCTTCCGAGCGCTTGACCATTTACGATACCTTTGATTGGCGTCTATTTAACAAATCACTTTTTTTGTATGAATGCGGAAACAGGCTTTTCTTACGAAAATTGAAAAAAAACGAGATGATGCTTAGCGCCGAAATCAGCACTTTTCCTGTTTTCATATGGGACTTTCCAGAAGGTGAATTAAAGCGCCTTTTGGCACCTGTCATAAAGATGCGCGCGCTTATTGATCTTGTTGCGTTGAAATCCCGATCGATCCCCTATCGCATTCTAAATGCGGATGAAAAAACAGTGGCCCGTTTGACCTACGAAGAATTTCGAATATCCCGCAAAAAGAATGCCCCGGTCCTGACAGCGCATTTAGGGCTGAAGCCCATTAGAGGATATCCTAAATACGCATATGATCTGGCCAAACAAATCGAAGCCGCTGAGTTTACGTTGAGTAAAGCAGACGATTTATATTTTAATGCATTGGCGTTCGCGGGCAGGAAGCCGGGCAGTTATACCTCAAGCATTGACCTTCAATTCGACCCTGACATGCGCTCTGATAAAGCCACAAAAGTCTTATTGCGTTTTTTGGTACAGGTTGTGCGGATCAACGAAGCCAATATCGAAAAAGACCTGGATACGGAATTCTTACATGATTTCCGTGTGGCCATTCGCAGGACACGCTCCGCACTGGGTCAAATTAAATATGTGTTTCCAACCAAAACAACCGATCGATTCAGGAAAGATTTTGCCTTTGTGGGGAAACTCACCAACGAACTGCGGGACCTGGATGTTTATCTGTTATATGAAGACAAATACAAAAGTATGCTTCCCCCGATTTTGCGTACCGACATTGAACCTTTATTTGACTATTTACGGAAAAAGCGATCGAAGGCCTTTCAGAAGGTCATAAGCGGTTTACAGGGTAAAAAATATGCAAAGATTTTGAAAGATTGGGAGGCTTTTTTGAAAAAGCCGGAAAGAGATTCAGACGATGCGTCCAATGCGAATCGCCCTGTAATTGATCTGGCGCAGAACCGAATCTATAAAAAATATCGGAATGTTGTGAAGGTTGGCAGCCAAATTATTGATAATACGGAAGATGAGGCTCTGCACGTTCTCAGAATTCATTGTAAGAAACTGCGGTACTTGATGGAGTTCTTCTCCAGTTTGTTTCCCCGCAAGAAAATTAAGATCTTGATTTATCAATTGAAAAAATTACAGGGAAATTTGGGGGACTTTAACGATCTCTCTGTTCAGAGAGAATATCTCCTGAACGTTATTGAGGAATTGCCTATATCCCTTCCACAGCCAAAAAAAACCCTTGTGGCCATTGGCAGTTTAATTGGCACCTTGGAAAAGGAACAGCAGACTGTTAAAGACGCATTTGCCAAAACCTTCACCGACTTTGCTTCGCCTGCAAATCGAGGGCTATTTCGAGAACTTTTCGTTTCAACGGCATAAGAGGTAGTTTGATGACAACACTGGCAATTTACAGTAACAAAGGCGGGGTGGGTAAGACTGCCACGGCGGTAAACCTGTCTTATCTGGCATCTCGAACAGGCGCGAAAACCCTCATATGCGATCTGGATCCGCAAAGTTCCGCAACCTACTATTTTCGGGTAAAACCCAAATTGAAATCCGGCGCAAAAGGATTTGCTAAAGGCGGCAAACCGGTTAACAAGAGTATTAAAGGTACGGATTATGAAAATCTGGATCTGCTTCCGGCAGATTTTTCACTGCGCAATTTAGACGTTACCTTTGACAAATTGAAGCGTTCCAAAAAACGACTCAGGAAGATTCTAAGACCGTTTAAAGCTGAATACGACTTTGTTTTCTTGGACTGTCCGGTTTCCATCAGCATTCTGGGCGAGAACATTCTAAACGCCGTTGACATCGTACTGGTGCCACTGATTCCGACGACACTGTCTGTGCGAACCTATGGGCAATTACTCTCTTTTTGCAATAAAAACAACTATGATGTCGGCAAGATTTACACCTTTTTTTCCATGGTCGATCGACGAAAGAAAATGCACCGTGAAATCATGGCCACTGTTTCAAAAGCGTATAACGGTGTTTTGCCGAGCGTTATCCCTTATTTGGCCGAGATCGAGAAAATGGGAATCCACCGTGCGCCGGTTGGAGAGTTTTCACCAGCGTCTGTGGCTTCAAAATCATATCAAATCCTGTGGGATAAATTTCAAGAAACCACACATTTATCCCTGATGGGGAAATAAGAAAGATCTAAAAAAACCATATTGTGAGAATCCATGGGCAAGGAAATCGAAAGAAAGTTTTTGGTCAAAGGCTTCACCTGGCGCGAAGCAAAGGGGGCGATGATCCGCCAGGGCTATTTAAACAGCGCGAAAGAAAGAAATGTGCGGGTGCGCACTATGGAAGACAAAGCCTACCTGACGGTCAAGGGAATAGCAATTGGAGCGTCTCGCTTGGAATTTGAATATGAGATTCCCTATAAGGACGCTGCTGAACTGCTGGAAATCTGTGAGAAACCGTTGATTGAAAAAATGCGTTATGGGGTACAGGAAAGCGGATTGTTTTGGGAAGTTGATGAATTCTTTGGAAAAAACGAGGGTTTAATCGTTGCTGAACTGGAGTTGGAGAGCGAAGATCAAACGTTCCATAAGCCCAATTGGGTAGGGGAAGAGGTAACCGGAGACTCCCGTTATTTCAATTCCAACCTGATAAGAAATCCCTATACAAATTGGTCTTGATTTAAGTCTTCGGCTCATCAATGCACAAACCACGCTGCAAAATATTTCCATTCTTATCCTGAACTGTTTCAATCCTGACGGGTGAAAGCTTATTGAATTAAGGGAGGACAAAATGGCTAAAAAAGACAAAAAAATGAAACGGCTCTGCAAATGGAAGGAAGAGGATATCACTGATAAATTTGATAAATTTGTGAAGGTCGTAAAAAATCCAACATTCGTATGCAAAAAGTGCGGCCGGGTGGCAGACAATAAAAAACTGTTGCATAAACCTTCTGAAATAATATAATATTTCTTAAAGTTTAGGTCCATCGGTAAGAACAAAAGCTCACTCATCTATCCTCGGAAAAATTTACTGAAAAAGGTTTATTGAATACCCATGAAAACCCTTTATCTGGTGAGACATGCCAAATCAAGTTGGAAATATTCTGATTTGGATGATTTTGAAAGACCCCTGAACAAACGAGGGCACAACAACGCTCCTTTCATGGGCAAAGTTCTTAAGAAATTAAAGGTGGCACCAGGCCTCGTCATATCCAGTCCGGCAAACAGAGCGGCCATGACCGCACGGATTATTGCCGCGGCAATCAATTACCCTCTAGAAGATATTCGTTATAGTGCCGCCCTTTATGAACTTAGCAAAAATGCCTCAACTCACATTGTTAAACAAATTGATGATTCCGTGAATACGGCCATGGTCGTCGGCCATAACCCGACTATAAATGGGTTGGCCAATTATATCGGTGATCAGCCTGTGGGCAATATCCCAACCTGCGGTGTATTTTGCGTGGTGTTAGATATTTCATCTTGGGCAAAAATTAATGAACATTGCGGAAAATTGAAATTCTTTGAGTTTCCCAAGAAGCATACTTCATGATTATTAATCCACCGGTTCAATGAATGCACCGGCAAACCAAGAAAAAGAGGGAGGGCACCATGGCAGAAGCAAAAGAGGCGGAAAAGAAAGAGGAACAGAAGAAAACTGAGGAAGCCGAAATAAAGTTACCAAAGAAAAATAAGAAGGCCGAAAAGGAAGAAAAGAAAGATAAGGCCAAGAAAAAAGATAAAAAGAAAGATAAAAAAGATAAGGCTAAGAAGAAAGACAAAAAGAAAGATAAGGCTAAGAAAAAGGAAGAAAAGAAAGATAAAAAGAAAAAGGGTAAGAAAAAAGCCAAAAAAAAAGGGAAAAAGGGCGGTAAAAAGAAATAGCAGTTATGCCGAAAAGCATGAAATCAAAGGGCAACCTGGCGCAATGCGCCAGGTTGCCCTTTTTTACCGATGCCGGAAATATAACCGTCCGTCAATGGCTCACGGGTTCAAAAAGTTCGTAAAATGTTCTTTCTCCGATCAAAGAATCCACTTCCCCCTGAAGGTCTCTTCTTTCTTTACTTTGCAACCAGTTCTTCCAATCGTCAACCGTCTCCCATTTGCTAAAAACCAGGTATTTATCGGGATCATCAAGGCTTCTCAATGTCTCACCGGAAATATAGCCGGGTTGTTTTTCCGCAAGAGAACGGAGTTCAGTTAGAAGCGGGATCAGTGCTTCGGGTTTATCAGTCTCCCATTTGCGTTTAATGATAACTTGAATCGGCATAAGGCCCTCCTCATTTCTACTCACTTTAAAATCAAATTGACCTAAATATCCAAACCGCGCTCATTAACATGAGTTATCCTGGTAATTCCACTCCCGTCATTAAATGATCTTCCATGAATCTGATTTCATCAATACCCGATACCACGACCTCGGGATCAGCATTGAGTTCCTCTGTGGGGATCTTGCCGTCGTACTCGACTCGGGACAGAATATGTTTGATGCAGTTGAGTCTTGCCTTTTTCTTGTTGTCGGAACGGATAATGGTCCATTGAGAAATTGATCGGTTCGTTTCATTTAGCATCTGGAATTTTCTGACCGTATAATCATCCCACCTTTCCTGAGCCTCTCTATCAACCGGGGAGATTTTATATTGTTTCAAAGGATCGGTCTCTCTCGATATAAAACGGCGAAGCTGTTCCTCTTTTGAAACAGAGAAAAAGAACTTAAACAACGTAATGCCGTTCTTTACCAGCATTGACTCAAGCATGGGTGTGTCTTTCAAAAAGCGCTTATTCTCCTCATCGGTGCAGAAATCCATCGTGGGTTCAACCATGGCGCGATTGTACCAGCTGCGGTCAAAAAGTACAATCTCCCCCCCGGACGGGAGTTGTTGAATATATCTTTGAAAATACCACTGCGTCTTTTCCCTGTCGCTGGGTTTCAGAAGTGCAACAACCCGGGCACCTCTTGGATTCAAATGCTCAATAATCCTTTTTATGGTCCCGCCCTTACCGGCAGCATCCCGCCCTTCAAATAGCATCAATACACGCTGTTCGTTGGCAATAACATGTTTTTGCCATTTCAACAGCTCGATTTGCAGCTTATGCAACTCCTCTTCGTATTCAAGGGTGAATTTTTTGACCCAAATGGACTCGCGATTCTTCTTTTTTCCCTTGTCTTTGTTTTTAAAGGCCGTGTGTTCGGATAACTTCGTCTTAGACTTTTTGGATTTCTTTTTATTCTTTTTTGACATTTCCCCCCCCCCATTCTGGTAATTGGATATCGTTTGTATTTGAGACTTGTTATGTTTCAGTTCATCAGGGTTCGGGTTTAGCAGACCATATGAGAGAGCATCATCGGTCCGGGGTTGCCAGCATCATGCCAGAGATTTACCATATTTTTTTACCTGTTTTTCCATTAATTTTAACTCCTTGTTTCCCGGAACCACAATATCCGGATCGGTGGTAAAATTCAGTTTGCGGCTTCTGCCTTTGTAGCGAACGGAATTGAGGATCACCTTCATGGTTTCGCGTCGGGCCAGATGCTTATCGTCGGATCGGATGATGTGCCAGGGCACCTTTTTGGTATGCGTCTTTTTCAATAGGATATATTTCTTCTCGGTAAAATCGTCCCATACTTCCTGGGCCTGCAAATCCACTTCGGAAAGCTTCCACTGCCTTAATGGATCATTTTTTCTTCTTTTGAAGCGTCTGGCCTGTTCTTCTTTGGTCACCGAAAAATAGAGCTTAAGCAGGATGGTCCTGCCGCCATCTTCAATGAAATTATTTTCATAGGTTACGACTTTTTTCATGAATCGCCTGTATTGGGCGGCAGTACAAAATCCCATTACCGGTTCAACCATGGCCCGATTGTACCAGCTTCTGTCAAACAAAACGATCTCGCCGGCATGGGGGAACTGTTCGACATATCGTTTGATATGGAGCTCGGTCTTCTGGTGGTCGCTCGGTTTGCCCAATGCAACCACACGATACTTTTTTTCATTCATATACCGGGTAATCCGCCGGATTGTACCGCCTTTCCCTGAGGCATCCCGGCCGTCAAACAAAATAACCATCTTCTTTTTGGTCTTCTCCAGATGACGCTGCAGCTTTATCAGTTCCGCCTGGTAGGGTTTCAACTCTTCTGAATTGTAGTATTTCTCCAGTACCGCCTGAACGATTTCTTCTTTATCTCTCTTATTTAATACTTTTAGGATTTTTCGAATCCGTTTGTCAGGAGTGGTGGATTTGATTTTCGATTCGACTTTTTTTACCACATCTCTGATCTGCGCTGTCGAACCTGCCACTCTCCTTTGTGAGTCCTTTTTCTTATTCTTTTTTTGCTCGTCAGGTTTCATGGCAACTCCAATCAATTTAATTTCTGTCCTGTTTGAAACATTTCTGAATAAATATCCGGCAGGTGATTATCTTTCAGGCCTTTGACAACCTCTTCTACCCGATAGGGGATGCGAAAATGTTCAACGCTTATTTTCTCCGATGATACTTTAAGGATTGCAAAGGAAGCCCTTGGATCTCCGTCAAACATTCGTCCCGCACTGCCCGGATTGATGAAATGAACCCCTTCAACGATTTTATAATACGGCACATGAGAATGTCCCATAATGTGAATTTGATAGGGTGAGTCCTTTGCCAGTTCGATAAAACGGCCTGCGGGAGCATCAGGAAATAACGCTTCATCTGCGTCATCAAGAGTTCCATGAGACACGCCGATTCGAATCGAACCTAACCTAAATTCCGCCTTTTCCGGTAAGGATTTCAAGTATTCTATGTTTTCAGGAAGTATTTTTTCAGAAGTCCAGAAGTACATGAGTCGTTTTTCTTCCTTTTTGGGTCTTCTTAATTTTTTGCCCCTTAAGATTCGTAAGACTCGCCGATCCGTATTACCCAGGATGCAGATGGTTTTTTTTCTTTGACGAAACCATTGGATCGTTTCATTGGGAAATGTGCTGTAAACCGTAAAATCACCGGTATTGATGATGAAATCGAACCGATCCGGACGGAACTGTTGTACCACAGCGTTAAAGGCCGGATAATTTGCATGAATATCGCCCAGCAACAGTATCTTTTTCATGATAGTGCTTCGTCGCCAACGCTTTTTTACCCCTGAAACCCGACAGCCGAAATTAGGAAAACGTCTCCCGGAGCTTTTTGGAAAAAGACTTGATTTCCTGGATTAATTTTTCATAGTTCTTCTTTTTTGGCTTTTTCCCTTTACTTTTCAACATGCCACTCAGCGCGTCGGCATTCCTGATAATATCTTCCTTAACCTCTTTTGAAAGGTTGTCCGCTATTTGATCCAGATCCTTAAGACGGGATTTGAGTTTGTTGGATTTGATTTTCAATTCAATATAGGGTTCCAGATATTTCTTTTTTCCCAAAGGCTTTAAACTTTCCCTGGCCTTCTTTAAACGTTTATTCAGAACTTTTACTCGTTTGCGCAAATTCCCGTTGATGCCAACGATCCCTTTTTCATGGCCAGACGTGGCCTTTTCAGAAAACTGTTCAGGCATTTTCCCATAATATTCAGTCACAGCATCCTTGATTTGTTTTGCATAATGTTCGCCGATGGATTCGATCTCCATCAGTTTTTCCACCGGCGTTTCATCAAGTTGCTTGATGGCGGTGATCCCATGCTTATTGAGCAATTTCATGCGTGACGGACCGATGTGTTTCAACTGAGTCAGATCGTCTTTTTTCATGGCAATCTCCTTGATGACTTATTTCCTGGAACCTTTTCAGAACAAAGAAAAAGCGGAGCATTGAAACGGGATTCTCATGATTACAGAAGGATTTCAGTGTTTCAACTTCAGACCCTGGAAAAGTTTATATCACGCAAAGCCGCAAAAGCGCCAATAAATTTAACTATTCAGACAGTGTACTCACAAAATCTTCTAATATTTTTCTATCAACGCGATCTCCGGAAAATTCATCTATCTGGTTTCCGTTCTTAAAAACGATGTAACTGGGTGCTGAAGAAGCACCCAGTTCCCTGGCAATCTTCTGGTTTTGCATGATGTTAAATTTTCAATCCCCTGTTTTTTTAACAGAGAAAAGAACGCCTTTCACTTTTTCAGCGACCTCTTCCAGATCCGCCTGGTTCGGTCTTCCTCGTATATCTCCCAGGCGGCCGCCTACGGAATGGCTACGAAGTTTTTCCGTATTGTATTCGCCCACCACATACCACTCTCCTATAATGGTGAACCCCAGATGATCAAAGAGTTGCCCCATATATTTAACGGCTGGAATCGCTTCATTAATGCCCGTGTGAACACCGCCGTAGGTGCAATAGGCGACCACATGGGAAGAGGGCCGTCTCGGGGAAGCGGGATTTATCTCACCTGCCTTCACATAACTCTGAATCAGACCCCTTTGAAGATCCATGAGGCTTTTCCCCGGTAACTGACCGTACACGCCTGATCCCACAAAAACAAAATCGTAGTTGAGAACGTCCAGTGAAAGGTCCTTTGAGCTGATTTTGACCGTGTCCACGGGGTATCCCAGTTCCTGGACGGTTTCGTCAATTTTCAGCGCCACCTTCTCGGTGTTCCCGGTTGAAGAAAAATAGAGATTGAGTACTTTCATTTCATCCTCCTCTTGGTTGTTGCTCGTTTAGGTGATGGTTTCTCATACCTTCTTAAGTTTCCTGAATGGTTAGTGTTTCCCTGTAAGCGTCTCTCAGAGCATTGGCCAAATGTTCTGCGCCTTCCTCGGATGCAGCCTTCAGGTCATCTTGAACCGTGCAGAGCCGACGAATGGTTTCCAACATGGGTTCGAGGGTTTTGAGGTACAAAGATGTGGTTTGCCGCCCATCGTCAAAATGGTTGATAATGGCCTCGGCTGCCAGAATTCCGCTCTTGAGAGCGGAGCCGATCCCTTCGAAGGTAATGGGAAGAATCAATCCTGCCGCATCGCCGATCAGCAGAACGTTCGTTTTGGCGGGCTTGAATGCGTCGGAGAGCAGATCATCGTGTAACAATGCGATGACGCAGCCGTCTGTCCATGCCGGTTTGTCATTCCGGTCAAATCCGTAGCGTGAAAGGATCTCCCCAATTTCCTTGCGGAGTTCCCGAAGGCCCGATCCCTCGATCAGGAAACCATTATCTTTGTGATTCACGTTAAAGCGGGGTCGCGGCAGCCCTTTTGGAAAAAACCAGTGGAAGATGTCTTTTTCAAGATCCAGTGCTCCCCGGTAGTATTCCCGGGTGGGACCCGAAAAACGGACTTTCAGCCCAGGGAATATGGATCTGCGGACCACGGAAGCGGCTCCATCGGCCCCGATGACGAATCGCGCTCGCAACTCTTCCGTCTTTCCCTTTTTTCTGAGGGTAACGCGGCAGCCTTCGTTTGCCGATGTTAAGTTGGAAACCCTGATGTTGTCCCTAAGAATAACGCCGCTCTTAACGGCCCCCTGAACCATCCAGAAATCCAGGTCCTTTCTCCATGAAAGAGCAGTGGGCCATTTCAGATCTTCTGTTTCCGTTGTGCCAACGTAAAATCGATGGCCTGAAAGGGACGGTGGATCCGTGAGCACCGAGTCGGGGATGGGACCGAATTCGTCTTCGATGATTTGGCAGGCCCACTTTCCCATGACCATTCCCGAGCAGACCTTGTCGCGTGGAAGTTGTTTTTTTTCGATCAACAGTGTGCTCAATCCATTTTCAGCGCATCGTTTTGCTGCTGCTGCGCCCCCTGGCCCAGCCCCCACCACGATAACATCAAAATATTGTGAATCCTTCATTTTGTGGCTCCCACAGATGAATTTTTGCCAGTAAGCTACACAATAACGACCCGAAAGAATTCCATGAGTATATCAGCTTTAATGCCCCTTGACACTCAAAACCCGCTTCATTATAGTTTTGTATTAAGGAGATGACATTTGGCAGACAGAAAATTTTATGACATATCTGTTTCACTGGGCGGTGAATCCATCGACTTCCCTGGAGATACCCCTTACAAGCGGACTATGGTGCAAACTCTCGAAGGCGGTGATGATTGCAATCTCTCTGGAATTACCATGAGTGCCCATGCCGGGACGCACGTGGATGCGCCTTCCCATTTCTTTAAAAAAGGTAAAACCATCGATCAATTCCCGGTGGAAAAATTTATTCTATCGGCACGGGTGGTCCCTATCCGGAACGGTGTGGCCATTGAGCCGTCGGAATTGGAAAACGTGGATGTCCGGCCCGGTGAGGCGGTTCTTTTTAAAACCCGTAATTCCACAGAAGGCAGGATTGAAAATGGCGTGTTTCAGGAGAACTTTGTTTATCTGAGTGCGAAGGGCGCGGACTGGTGCGTGCATAATGAGGTCGGCCTGGTGGGGATCGACTATATCAGTATCGAAAAGTTTGCCAGCAAAGCTTTTACGGTACACCGCAATATTCTTGGCAACAATATCCCGATTCTCGAAGGGATTAACCTGAAAAGCGTTCCCGAAGGCAGATATACCCTGTACTGTTTCCCCTTGAAGATCAGGGGAGGGGAGGGGGCGCCGGTTCGGGCTGTTTTGATGGCTTGAGTTTTGCCGAGGCTCTGAAAGAGTCGTCTCAGACCGGTTCTCGGAAAAAGCCATGAGGTTGCGGTTTCAGGGATGAAACGGGGTCAGGGTTTCTTTTCCATATCGTCCAGCGATAATTCAAGGTCAAGGGGTTCAATATCCAGGTCTGAAAATAGATTCACATCTGTTTTTTCATCCGTTGTTTTAGTGACGGTTTCTTCCAGGTCAATAGCAGCCGCTTGTTTCCCTATTTCATCGGAATTCCAGAAATCCTTTTGATCCGGTGTCTCTTCCTGATTGAGAGCCTTTCCCAGCTCAAAAGCGATGTCATTTTCTTCTATGCGGGTTGATACCGATGGTTCTGGTTTGAGCCCGCCACCCGGCAGGTCGTCCAGAGACAGGAACAATTCCTGGGAATCATTCGGCTTGCTTTTCATGTCTGCGGGAGCCTTTTCGTCTAAGACCTGCTCTGGTTCAGTGGCTTCATCTGACAGGAAAAGATCCACTTCATCGGTTTTATCCTCAGTTTCTTCCAGAAAGAGGGGCTGGATTTCCACCGCTTCAACGGCAACCGGTTTTTCGTCAGGAGCGTCAAAATCGGAGAAGCCTTTCTTATCAAGGGGATCTATGCCAATGCTTTCAATTTCATCTTCTCCAGATACCGGTTCCAGGTCAAACAGAATCTCATCTTCCTCCGAATCAAAGGGTTCCAGTGCATCCTCTTTGGAATCGTCCGTATCAAATACGATTTCATCTGTTGAAGGATCCAGCGGTTCCGGGGAATCCGGTTTGGCGTTGTCCGATTGCAAATCATCCAGGGCAATTAATAATTCCTGCGCATCCATTTCTTCGGAGGCGGCCCCGGAAGAAGGGATATGGGTGCCATCAGCAGGGATTTCAAGATTTAGGGAACCCTCCGTCCCCATAAGAGAGGCCAGAAAGAAAGGCGGATTCGGCTTGTTGGGTGAGAGGTTCAGACGGGTCTGTTCTTCAGTGTTGTCATTTCCGCATTTGGGGCAGGCCCGGTTAAAATCGAAACTGGTGTAATTGCATTTGGGGCATTTCATGGTAAAGACTCCACAAACCTACGATTTACATTTTACAAGGGCCTCCCTGGCCAGGACATCGCAACGTTCATTTTCAGTATGTCCCTGGTGTCCTTTGACCCATTTCCATTGGATTTCATGGGGTTGGCTCAATTTCAACATTTCTTCCCAGAGGTCTCTGTTCAGAACCGGTTTTTTTTGGGAATTCTGCCAGTTTTTCTTGATCCAGCCGTGAATCCAAAGGGTCATACCCTTCATGACATATTGAGAATCCGTTGTAATAATGATTTTGCAGGGTTGTTTGAGGCGACGAAGCGCCTCAATGACGGCCATCATTTCCATGCGGTTGTTGGTGGTTAGCCGTTCACACCCTGAAATCTCTTTAGTCGTCCCGCCACATCTGAGCAGGGAACCGTACCCTCCCGGTCCGGGGTTACCGCTGCAGGCGCCATCCGTAAAGATTTCCACAACTTTTTCTGAACTACCGGTCATTAGGGCTCTTCTTCGTGAATCGACCATGGATGACGAAGGTGATCAGGGGCATCTCCTGATAACTGGTTTTGAGTTTCAAAATACCATTGAAGTTACGATTGTTTCCGGGCAAGACTGAAAATTTTATGCGGTATTTTTTCCCCTTTTCCACGGTTTCAATGGTGTATTTCAGTTTGTCTTTGAGATTGAATTCCGTAATTGTGAGGTTCAGGGATTTGCTTCGTTCGCCACGGATTTCCACTGTTTTGCTGATGTCAGCGCCTTCCATCCCGTAAAGGCGGATGTAGCGGGAAGAAACGTAAATGGGCGCTTTGACGGTATTAGCATTCCTTACCGGTGCCTCCTTTCCGATGCCGGATGATTGGGCTCTTGGTGGAATGTCCCTCGGTTTAAACCGGCCATGAATCACAAGCCTGATTTCCGGCTTTTCCGGGTAGTTGGTTTTGAGCTTCAGGGTTCCCCTGAAGTTTTCCTTAATGCCGGGTATGGATGTGAACCGGAGCCTGTATTCTTTCCCCTTTTGAACGGTTTCGATGGTGTATTTCAGTTTATTTTTGAGGGTGAAGTCAATCACCGAAAGATTCAATGGTTTGTCAAGTTCCGCTATGATTTTAATGGTTTTGCTAACTTCTGTGTCCCCTTTTCCGTACAGTTGGACATACTTGGAAGAGACATTGATGGGTACCTTGACGGTGGCTTTTAATACCAGTAAGACGGTTTGTTTTTCCGGGTCGTTGGTTTTGACTCGCGCTGACTTGCGAACATTTCCCTGATATCCTTTTGTATTGACTTTAAGTGTTATTTTTCCTTCCCCACCCGGGGGAACGGCCGGATCAAAATTGGCCACGGTGCAGCCTCAACCGGGTTTGACGCTGATGATTTTAAGGGGTTCATTGCCTTTGTTAAAGATCTTGAAGGTATGTTCCAGAACCTCCCCCTCTTTGACTTCTTTAAAGTCGAATTCCCTTCCCTCCACGATCATTTTGGGGCCTTTGTTGCTCTGACCAAAGGCCATGCTGCAACAGAGCCCCATTGACAAAGTTCCAATGAAAATAAAGAACAGTTTTTTCACTTATTTTTCCTCCCTAAATTTAAAAAAGCAGGTTCTTTCTCAAAGAAGTCAAGCGACCATCTCTTGACGGAGTTTGTAGGACAAAATATCCATCGTAACCGTAAAGTCGATATTTTCAACCAGGCAGCAGTCAGGGACATTAATTCGGGTGGGCGCAAAATTCAAAATGGCGTTCACGTGACCCTCCAGAAAGAGATCCGCTACCCTCTGTGCCGCGGAAGCCGGGGTCGTGATCACGCCGATTTCAATGTCCAGATCCCGAATGGCGGTTTTTAGTTTCTTGATATCCCGAATTTTCGTCCCCCCGGGGAGAGGCATCCCGATCCTATCCCGGGCATTGTCAAAAGCCGCCACACACTTGAAACCCCTGAGGGCCAGGTTTCTGTGCAGGAGAATGGCGCAACCCAAATTGCCCATCCCGGCGATGCCGAAATTCCAATCCCGATTAACGGATAGTATTTTTTTGATCTGGGTTTGGAGCTCAATGACGTCATAACCCACTCCCCTGACGCCGAATTCTCCAAAATAGCCAAGATCTTTTCTGACTTGTGCTGGATTAATCTGGCATAACCATGCCAGTTTTTCAGAAGAAACCATTCGATATCCGTCAAACTCCAGCAGTTCCAGCTGCCGGTAGTACATGGAAAGCCGGGTGATGGTTGCTTTCGGTATTTTTTTAACCTTGGTCATGTTATTTTCCCTGTGGGATCCATAAAAGAGCCCCCTTTTTCAGCTTTCAGGCGATGCGCCTCTCCAGATAAGGGGTTGCAGCAGAATATTGTAAAAAATATAATTTTTTTATACTATACAGAAATTTTTTAAAATACAAAAAAATATTAATGGGAAATTCTGGGGATTAACGCTTCATGGAAATATCCGGGAAGGCTGAAAACGACACGAATGCTTTGGAAGAAAACCTTCTGGTTGCCTGTGACAGGGTCTCCAGTGAACGGTACCAGGCATTTATTGAAAATATCGAAGAAGGCGTTTATGAAGTGGATCTCCATGGCAACTTCCTCTATTTCAATAATGCCTTTTGCAGGGTTCTGGGATATTCGAGAGATGCGGTGGAATTTCAGAATTTCTCCAAATTTATGAGTTCGTCCAATGCGAAAAAGGCCCTTGAAACGTTCAACCGTCTTCATCAAACCGGGAAAGGCTTTTCCGATCTCACATGGGAATTCAGGGCTGGAAGTGGGGAGACGCGAACTATTGCGCTTTCGGCCAATTTAATTTTTGGTAAGGATGGTGATCCTGTGGGTTTCCGCGGTATTGTCAGGGATGTTACCCATGAAAAGCGGATCAAGCGAAATAACGAAGCCCTGCTTCGCACCAGTCTGGCCCTTCCCGAATATTCCGACCTGGATCATCTTTTATCCTATATCAGCGGCGAAATCAAAAATATTCTGGATGCAGAAGGAGCGCTGGTGATCCTGCTGGATGAAGAAAAGGGGGAACTCTATTTCAAGTCAGCGGCCCATGACGACCGGGCCACCGAAAAAAAGGCTAAAGAGGTGCGCTACCCGGCCGACAAAGGGATCGCCGGCAAAGTTATCCGTACCGGGGAACCGGTTCTGGTAAAGAATGTCGCTGATGATCCCGACTATTATTCCACTGTGGATGTGCAGGCGGGTTTCAAAACGAAAAATATGCTGGATGTCCCTTTAAGAAGTGGAGAGCGGACCATCGGGGTTTTGTGCGTGATTAACAAAAAGCGGGGGGATTTCGATGAAACGGACGTAGACGTCCTCAATACCATTTCCGGAACCGTCGCCCTGTCCATTGAAAACGCACGGTTTTCAAAGGCTCTGACAGAGTCCTACAAAGAGGTCTCAAGCTTGAGTCGGGC
>Ga0307988_1001011_pt1 | contig 17254 bp, 14 predicted proteins | sample EllFjometagen183_FD_203166 | JGI IMG/M metagenome (GOLD analysis project Ga0307988, IMG submission 203166) | Marine microbial communities from Ellis Fjord, Antarctic Ocean - #183 | ecosystem: Environmental > Aquatic > Marine > Unclassified | place: Southern Ocean | collected 2014-10-08 | reverse complement strand
AGTGCTTTCCCAAGCCCTCCATTGCCACCACTCAACCAGTTTTCTCCACAGGAATGGTGAATAAAAATCAATTTAGTTGTTTTTGCCGGCGACTTTGTCGATATTGTGCTTCCGTGAGCTTCAAAACTAATGCAGGTAAATACAATCAACATAAGAATGGCTAATAAACTATGATTCATAATTTTCATAATTTTTTCCTCATTTTTAATTTTGCCTGAGCTATTATTATTTTTTATCATTACAATATAAGTATACTGAAATCATAAAAAGGTTCAAAAAATAAAACATTTATCGGCTTAGTGTATGTAAAGTTCCAAAATTTACAACTTGGAGCTTGCTTTAATCATAAGATAATTATTAACAAGTGCTGCGGGGAGCTGCTTTGCAAGCAGATCAAGGGTGACTATGCCCTGATGCCTCAAAAATTTGTGGTTCCGCCTGCGATCTTCAATATAGGCGCCGACTGATTGATACCTTAAAGCAGTTTCATAATTTACTATTTTTTGATTTCTGGCATCATCCAAAACGTCTTCCCTGAGATCAGCCAGTATTGTAAGATGCCTTTTATTAAGTATATGAACTGCCCGGGCTAAATCTTCATGATCTTCATTCCGTGTATTGGTAATAAGTATAATCAAAGCCCGCCTTTTTTGAAGAGCGAGCAATTTTCCAGCTGTTACTACATAATCAGCTGCATTGGCAGATGAATGGATATCATAAACCTGATTCAATATATGCTTAACTGTATTGCCCCCTTTTTTTGGGGGATACCATTTATTGATACCGCCAAAAGTCATAAACCCGACGGCATCATCCTGGCGGGAGGCAACGTAGGATAAAAGAAGCATAGCATTCAACGCCTGGTCAAGGTGGGATTGCCCATGCCCTGATTCATTCACCTGAGCATGTCGCATATGTCGCCCGCAATCAATTAAGAAAACAATCTGCTGGTCTCTTTCATCCTGGTATTCTTTTGATATGAGTTTCCGGTATTTTGATGTTGCATTCCACTCGATCTGGCGAAAGCTGTCACCGGAACGATATTCACGCAATTGATGAAAGTCATTTCCCTGACCTCGCCTCTGCTTTTGTTTGACACCCATCCGGCTCAACCGGTTATCAGTAGCAAGAAGCAAATATTTTTTGATTTCCCGGAAATTTGGAAAAACTTTTACCCTGTCTTCTGTTTTTATAAAATATTTTTTCCACCATAGCCCAAATCTGGACAAAACAATCAGATCAACCCCTTTAAAAACCATATCTCCTCTTTTTTGAGGCAGAAAATCATAGGTGGTGGTAAACTCAAACTTTGCAGGCAATGTTGTTTTTAAAGGGAAAACATCTACTTTAGAATTATCCGGATAGTGATCATGGATCATAACAGAAATGTTATAATCCTGAAGATTTTTAAATCTAAGGATTACTTTTGACAAAGCTCCAACAGATACACTCTGCTTCACCTCTCTTTCACACTCAATCTCAACATTCTGCCTTATCAGAAGGAAATCAAATATTGCCAGGGTAACAAGAACTACAGCAAAAACCTTCCAAACCATTATAAACCCTTGTAAAAAAGGAAGAGCAAGAGCGGTTATTGTCAGAAACAAAAAAAGAATTAATGCATTGCCTGAAGGTCTCATTTTCTCGGGGCATCCACATTGCTTAATATATCATTTAAAATATCATCTGGTTTATAGCCCTCAATCTCAAGATCAGTGGCCAGCTTAATCCGGTGCCTGAGTACTGCTGGAGCCACTTCTTTCACATCATCAGGTGTTACAAATGTATTCTGCTTTACTAAAGCGTTTGCTCTTGCAGCTCTTAAAAGGGCAATGCTCCCTCTCGGCCCTGCACCAGTCTCCAAACCGCTGGAGTCCCGGGTGGCTCGGATAATTTTAACAGCATAGTTTACAATTGCATCATCAGTCCTGAGTGTAGTTGTAAATTTCTGAAGCTCAACTATTTCAGCTGCTGTTAATACAGGTTGGATTGATGAAACATCAAGCTTATCTCCAATAGCATTAGATGTTATTTTTTTAACAATCTCCTCTTCATTCTGAAAATCAGGGTAGTCTATAAAAACATTCAAAAGGAATCTGTCCAACTGGGCTTTGGGTAGAGGGTAAGTACCCTCATGGTCGATGGGATTCTGGGTGGCAAGAACAAAAAAAGGGCTTGTTAGGCCAAAAGATTTTCCTTCAATAGATACTTGCTGTTCCTGCATAACTTCTAAAAGCGCTGATTGTGTTTTTGCCGGAGCACGATTAATTTCATCTGCTAAAAGAAAATTACAAAATACAGGGCCTTTTCTTACTTTAAACGTATTTGTTTTTAACTCAAACATCATATGTCCGCTTATGTCGCTTGGCATAAGATCCGGAGTAAACTGGATCCGGTTAAATACTCCATTTATTGCCGCAGCAATACTTCTGACCAATAAAGTTTTCCCAAGGCCGGGCACCCCTTCAACAAGGGCATGACCTCCCGCAAGCAAGCAGATAAGGATTTCTCTTATAACATTATCCTGGCCGATCACTGCTTTCTTAACTTCATTTTCCAACAATATCAGTCTCCCCAATTGCTCCTGTTCATTCATTATTTCAATCTTCCTTTTATAATTAACCCTTTATCATCTAAACCATCGGTATATCCATTTGCCAGATACTGCAGGATTTCACTTTTATTGATAAAATCCTGTTCATCTTCAATCTCACTTTTAAATAATGAGTAGTGAATTATTTCTGCCGGCAGATTCACTTTTTTTTCTATTGCGCTGCTTTTCTCAAAATTGGTTGCCGTGGATGTAAAAAATATCTTTTCTTTCAAAAAGCGCTCTGTGGACTTCTGATTTATTTCCAGCATTTCTTTACCTCTGTTTAGCTTGAACAGATAATTCCCTGATGCTTCAAGGTGCTCCATTAGATTTCGGCGGTTATTATTGACCTCAGGCAGCATGGGGCCTGATTTTAAATTCAGCCTTAAAATACACAAAAGCAATAACAGTGCCATGCAAACAACAAACATAGACGCATTCTTCCAGATTAATGAAAATAATGACGGCATGTTGTTACTGTAAACCAGCCAGTTTTTTGACCTGTTTTGTGTAAGGTTTGCCAGAAAATATGCATGCTCATTGTCATCAATATTTCTGTTCATTAAAAAATTATTATCACTCAGGATAATTAATTTCCCTTTCCCCAGGCCAATTTTAAGAAAATGATCTCCATTGTTCCCACCATATCTTCTCTCGGCAATATTATTTTCCTGAATAATAAATCGATTGGTTAAAAACGAAACTTTTGCAGTGTTCTTATTATCTCCCAGGCCGATCTCGAGGATTGATTCTTTTTTGTAATCTCCTCCTGTTTTAATTTCTGGCCTTATATGGAATCTATCCAGAAGGTTATTCCCTGTTTTTAAAAGTTCTTTATCCCAAAGCCTGTCTGCTGTTACAACCAGATACCCACCTTTTTTAATCCAGTTAATAAGCGCTTCTTCTCTGTCTGAAGATAAATTTCCTCCAAGCCTGTTAAGAATTATAAGGTCACTCTCACTGGGCAATGTAATCAATAAGCTCCTGTTGCTTAAACTTTCCACATTTCTGCCAATCTTGATAAGGAAACGCTCTGCTGCCAGAAAAGGATTTTTTATTGCATTTATTGAAGGCCTTGAAGTAATCTCATGCTCATATTTAACAAAGAAAGTTCTGAAGAAAACATACATCAATGCAATTATAGCTAAAAAAATTAAACAAAATGTTATTATTACCTTTTTATTCATTAGTGCTCAAACATACCCTTTACATTTCGCTCTGGTTTAAAACTTCCCATACAAAAGCTCCCAGTTTTGGCAGACTTCTTCAAGCATTTTTCGCTCGGGAAGAATATTTCCATAGGCCATTGTCAACCAGGCCTCAGTCAATTTTTTAAAAAATTTTATCTCAGCTTTTTCTCTTTTTAGCATCACAAGCTTAACACATTCATTTTCTGTGGCGCTCTTTGGTATTTTAAGAGAAAACTCATTAACGAGTTTTACCAGCGTTCCTCGATATAAAAGGCTCAATGCATTTCGTATCTCATTTTTATTCAGGAATTCTCTTACATTAACCATAACATCATCTGGTAAAGATTCTTTGGAAAGGTCAAGCCCGAAAAGTTTGGAAGGTGTATTCCCAACCTTTTTAGAATTCCTGCCATCATATTTAAAAAACTGTCTTTTCTGCCCAATTTTGTATAAGAGAAAAACAACAGCAAGTCCCCCTCCTATCCAGGCCAATATTTCCAGAATAATTCCTGTAAACTTAGGTATATTTTGAGCCCATTTGTTTTCAAAACCCAATGACTCAAAAAAATCTTTAAGCCATTGAGGCAGATCAAAATCAACCTTATCAAATTCCTTTAACTTCCATGAGGTTGTGGTTTCCTTTTTTCCAAAATCTGAATGATCAATCACTTGATTAATAGTTATTGAAGTTTTCTCTCTGGAGACATAATCTGCATATACCGGGTCTGAAAAGAGAATAAATAAACTTGTAAATAAACAAAATACACCAATGGAAACATTGAGTGCTTTGCTCATAATCTTTCTATTATTTTGCTCTTTTTTTGCCTTTCTTGCCATGAGCCTTTTAAAACTGATTTCAATATCCCATGCTTCAAGCTCAGTGCGACGGTTAATGTATAGAGCAAAGCCTGCTGCAATATAAAAAGGCGCGACCGCAGACATAGATAATACTGCAGCTGCTCTAAGAAATAAAGTCTGTAAAAATCCCCGGCTCATAATAAGGTCTTCAAAACTTGTCCATTGCAGATCTTCAGGCAAAAGGAAAAACACTAAAAGCAATATGGAAAGATTCAGAACAGTATTAAAAACAATACAAACCAGAGTCAACCCAATTCCTGCTGCCTGATTGTGACCAAGAGTTCTTACACGGTTTGCATAATCTTTACCCTTGAGTTTCTCAAGCACTGCAACCGGCATAAGAAATGAGCGATTTGGTGAAAATCTTAAATATGTCAGGTCCGCAAAAAGCCTGAGTTTATTTATTGTAAAATATTGTTGAGCGATCTCTTTGAAGCTTATTTTTTCATTAAAAAAGGCCCTTGATAACCATAAAACGATAGGTTTCTCATATACCGGCTTTAACCACCATAATATTATACCTGCCACAAAAATATACTTATAGGTCAGAAAATAAAACAGAAGATGGGCCGCAACATAGACAGGTACAGCCATTGAAATCCATATTAACCACATGGGAATAAACCATTGACGAGCCATGACAAATCCAAGATCAATGGCTTCAAAAGGTGAGCGTGGTCTGACTTCAATTCTTACATCATCAAAATTCATCTTTTTAACCCGGCAAATATAAAATAAATCGTAACCAAAGACCAGAAAATAGCGGCAATAATGTATTTAACAGATATTGCAAAGCTGCTTGGTGACCAGAAAGCTTCCACAAAAGCGGCAATAAAAAACATGATCGCCGCACCAATAACTAACTTTAGAGCATCAGGTGCAATTTTTTTTAAGGCTTGTATTCTTTTCATATTACCAGGAGCGATTACAGCATGGGCAAGCATAAGGCCTGAAGCCCCGCTTATTACAATTGCGGTCAGTTCAAAAGCCCCATGTCCGCTGACAAAAGGCCAGAATGTTTCAAGGAAACCAAGGCGGGATATATACCCGGCAATACCGCCTAATAATACCCCATTATAAAATAAGAAAAAAATTGTACCGATACCGGCAAGAATCCCCCCGGCAAAAGTTCTAAAACCAATACCGGTATTGTTTTTTATATAAAATCCAAACATAGCTATATTGGTATCAGAACCTCTTGATTCTGCCCGCCCGACTTTTCTGTTGGACGGGTCATACATGTACTCTATCTGGGCAATTTTATCATCATCCAAAATGCTGTAAATCAATTCGTGTTTTTGATAACAAAAATACCCGGTTAATAATGCCGGCAAAAGAAAAAGAGACAATGCCAACAAAAAATATATCAGGTTTTGCCTCAAAGCCCTGGGAAAACCCACAGATATGAACTCAATGGCTTTTGTAAACCAAGGCGTATGATACTTATAGATCTGCTGATGCCCCTCTAAAGCCATTGAATGAAGATACTCCACAAGAGCAGGGCTGTATTCTCTGCTCAAGGCAAGAGCATAGTGATTGCAAACCTGTCTGTATAAAAAAGGAAGTTTCAATGCTATTTCAGGTTTAGGGCCTCGAAAAAAACTGTCTTTAATCTCCTTTAGAATATCATTAAACTCTTTCCAAAGATCCCTGTTCTGCTTTTCAAAATTTTCCTGGCGCATTTTACTTCCCTTTCGCCAGCCAATTAGCATAGGAATAAATTTCTGTGACAGCTTTTTTGCCACGCATACCGGTTAAGTCATAGAGAAGTTCCGCAAGCTCAACGCAACGCTCCTGGGAAAGGATATGAGACCGTTCTGCAAAATCAAGAATAGTCTGCTGCTCATGAATCCTGAGGTCTGCGGGTGGTTGCTTTGCTTTAGCCTTTTTTATTTTTCTAAGACTTTTGGCATCTTCCTTATAAACCACAAGAGTGCCGGCGGCCATATCACCAAGTCTTTTAAAATTAGTATTCAAAGACATTGTCACAAGGCCAGCGCCATAAAAAAGAGGAAAAAAATCAGCCACTCTTAATAAGTTTCTAAGAACAGAAGAGACAAAATAAACAGGGGTCCCATTGTCATGAACAACAATCAGGCCCACTACTTTTTTACCGGGTGTTGCACCAGAATATACTTCAAAAATAACAGGGTAAAACCATTCCATTAAAAAGCTTAAAATGAGTATTATCCCCATGCCTGCTTTGCCAAAATATCCAAACACCGAAGCAATGGCAATCATGATACCTGCACGAATAAAAAAATCGATAAGCCATGCATAAGATCGAACCAGAGGACCTGCTGTTCTTAGTTTTAAGACGATGCCTTCCGGGGTCTCATAATTGAGTGCAGTATCAAGTTTTTCCATAAAGGATTGTTTTATTCTGCATAAAATATATCTTTATAAGCAGCATATGTTGATGCGATAAATATCGGTGTTATCGTAAAAATAATAATCATCATACCAATTGCCCCAACAATCATACCAGCTTCTTCAAGCAACATACCTACCAGGACAGCAATCCCTATAAAAACACCCATTATCAGAATAAATAGCACTGTGCATGTCAATCCATATAGAAAAAAAGGTAACATATTTCTAAGGCACCCTTTAAAGCTCATCTTCACAGCTTCAAAAATCGTCACCTGGTTTACAGAGATTAATGCTGGCCCAAAATAGTAAGCCATCATGATAGGTACAGTTATAAGCATACCCACAAGTATAAGAATCAGGAAAACCAGTGGCGACATATTGGATAATGCGGCGATAGAAGAAGGGTCAGCAAAATTCATTGAACCTAAACCGCCTGCTACAAATATTAATATAAAGACGACACCGATAAAGCCAAACACCAATAATATAGTAACAAAATATGCAAGGCCAAAAAGGATCAACTGGCCAAAATTACTTGAAAAGCCGGCAAAGACATGACCAATTTTTAATTTGCCTCCTTCATCCTGTTCTTTTGCACCAATAATGAATCCTGCCAAAAAAACAGGGTTGAATATATTGGAGACAATAGCACCGAGAAAAGGAATCAACCCGGCAATGGTTGAAATAAGCATAAAAACAAAAACTGAAACAATCCATGTAAGTTTTGCCTGCTTAAACAGGTTAAATCCGCTCACTATCCACCGGAAACCATTTTTAAAAGGCCTTTTCTGAGGATACACAAAATCGCCCAGACTCAAATCTTCCTGCTCAAGGTTTGCCTGGGGAGCTGCATACGGATTTTCTTCAATTTCTTCTTCAGGTTCTATCTCAAACTCTTCAGGTTCAACAGATTCTATCTCGAATTCGTCAGTTTCAACAGGTTCTATATTATCAAACTCAAAATCATCATCTATTTCTGGTTCTATATCAGGCTCTACTCCTACGATTTCAAATTCTGACTCGTCTTCCACAATTTCAAATTCAGGTTCGAGTTCAGAATCATACTCAGACAAAGGCGCATAACCCAGAGTAAGTTCATCGACCTCTTCTTCAGGCTCCAAGTCAGAATCTTCCGGTTCTGCATCCATCTCCAAAGACTTAGCCACATCTTCCGGTTTATAATCAGGTGGCGGGCCATAGGCTCTATCAGGCTCTTCAATTTCTTTTTCAGGTTCTATCTCAAATTCTTCAGGTGTTATATCAACTTTTTCAGATTCAGATTCAGGTTCAGTTTCACTGTTCTGAGATTCATTTACCATCTGCAGAGGCGGTGCCTTTTTCTCCCCAGGCGCTTTAATAATATCTGGTTCTGGTTCTTTTACAGGTTCGGGTTCTGGGGCTGGCTCCGGGATGGGCTCTGCTTCATACTCAGCTTCAGGCTCTTGCGCGTAATTTGGTTCTTCTACATACTCTTCCTGTTCCGCTACATATTGAGGTTCTGCTTCCTGGGTATATTCCTGATCTTGCGGATAATTTGGTTCCTCAGTATATTCAGGCTCAGATTCAGAAGGTTGTTCCATCGCCTCAAGAGAATACCCTTCAGGAATAACTTCTTCTATATCAACAAATGCACCGGCATTTAAAAATCCTTGCTCAACCTTCTGACACATTTCATAAGGTGCATTTTTTTTAACTATTGTTCTTTTCTTGGAAAACATAACTTTAATATTTTCCATATCTGCCTTAAATATAGAGGCCAACCTTTCCTGCACCAGGCTCAGAGTAGCCTGTTCGTGTATTTCGCCTTTAAACACAACATTATATCTTCGGTCATCCATATTTACCTCAACAAATTTTGTCTATTGTTCCTACTACTCTGTTATAGTAAGATTTTTTTTAAGTATTAGTTACTGAGTATCGACTTGTTATATAAAAGTCAATATTTAAACAAAAAACAACAGGTAATAAAATAATAATTATAAAAAAAGATTCTGATTGGGCTTTTTAGAAATTTCTGGCCGCTGCTGGAAAATTTCATCAATGCATGCTCTTATTTCCTCCATGCTATCATTATAAAGTAGCTTTTTATTTATGGCATGACTGAATTTGAAATTTGCTGAAAAATAAGGCGCCCATTTTTTAAAAAACTTAACGCCTATAAAATCGCCGTAATGTTTTAAGAGTAATTCTGTCATTCTAACAGCAGTGTGGTGATAAATATTATCATAGTTTTTTAACTGATTTGCCCATTGAGCAAAAATCCATGGCTTAGCAATTGCCAAGCGCCCGATAGAAACTCCATCACACGAACTCTCTTTGACCATTCTGACCATATCGTTATTGGTCAAAATATTACCATTTCCGAATACAGGAATACTTACTGCTTTTTTCACATGGTTAATATATTCCCATTTGGGAGGGCGCGTCCTTCTGTCCGGTGAAATCCTTGGATGAAACACCAAAAGATCAGCCCCGGCATCTTCAAAGCGATGGGCTAAGGACTCAACGATGGCTTTATCATCTTCCCAGCCAATCCTGAATTTAACAAAAACCGGAATTGATACTGCTTTTTTCACTTGTTCAACGATTCTTGCAGCAAGATCAGGTGTTTTTAATAGAGCTGCTCCACAACCTTTTTTACAAATAGCAGCCACAGAACATCCAAAATTAAGGTCAACACCAAAAAAACCTTCCTGTTCAATCCTTTGGGCTGCTTTTGCCATATCTTCCGGATCAGACCCAAATATCTGGCACACAAGGAAAGGTAATTCCTGTTGCCTGAACCTGAAGACATGAGAGACTTCAGGGTTTTCATGGGGAATGGCTTTAGCATTGCACATCCCGGTAAACAAAAGGCCGGCCCCGCCAAACTCTGAGATGAGCTCTCGAAATGCAACATGGCCAATCCCGGCCAAAGGAGCTAAGAAGAGTCTATTTGCAACATTTTTTCCGCCTATCTCAATACTATTACAACAAATACCCATGAATATTTTCCAAATCTAAAGCTTAATAACAAAACTACAGTATAGCATATTTATGCATGTTGACAATCCTGTATTCAATTGAAAAAGGCCTTTCCAGCCCTGCATTCAGCACTTCTTCCCAAACATGCCGTTGAACACAGACCGATTGCCTTCTTTCTCAACTCACATACAGGGTGGCTATTATGCAAAAAAAATAATAATTAATCTTTTGCACATACATTTTTGCCATTTTTTGGTATTACCTCCTTTAAGTTCAAAATACAATATTTTGTGCTGATACTTGAAATAACTATAATGTGATTGAATAAATATGGATACATTGTTCTATCTTTGCTGTATTGCTTTTTTAGGCGGGCTTGTTCAGGGTTTAACCGGGTTTGGAGTAGTATTGGTCGCCTTACCACTCATGGGATTTTTTATTGATGTTAAAACAGCAATCCCCCTGATATTATTACTGGGCCTTGTTATTAATTGTACACTTCTATCCCAGCTCTTGAAACATTTTGATTACAAGAAATGGATATTGCTATTCCTTTTTTCGCTTCCGGGAATCCCTTTGGGTATATATGTATTAAAATATGTTGACTCAAGACACATAGAGTTTTTAATAGGATTTGTGGTTATTGTTACACCGGTTTTTTCAATGCTCAGCACCTCTTCATCAAGAGAGTTGAATAAACTCTGGGCAGGTATTGCAGGATTTTTTTCAGGCTTTCTTGGTGGAAGTATTGGTGCTACCGGACCTCCAATTATTATTTATGAAGCGCTTCAACCCTGGAGTAAAGAAGAGATTAAAACCACCATGGTCTCTTATTTTATTCTTACTGGTTTGGGCATCCTTATGTTCTACCTTTTTAATGATTTAATAACAAAAAAAATCCTTATATCGTTTGGATATTGTGTGCTGCCTTTAGTATCAGGAGTTCTATGCGGGGTTTTTATTTTCAATCGCATAAATGACAAGCTATATAAACATGTAATTAATATATTACTAATTTTTCTTGGAATCATGTTGATTGCAAAATAAAACGCCTGAACATCAAAACCCTTACTTGACATATAAATTTATTGACAGATATTAAGAATATTAGTACTTTGAATGGTTATTTTAGGAGCAGAGTTGATGACTACCAGACACGAGAATGAAAAAGAACAATTTAAAAAACTTTTCCAGCAGCAAGGTTTAGATCAGTTTAAAAACAGGTTTGCCGTACTGGAAATGTTTTTGACTACAGATGAACATATAACCAGCCAAGATTTAACAAAAAAGCTTGGTCAAGAAGGCCAATCGTTTGATGAAAACTTTGTTGCAAGCACAATGGAACTCTTATGCAAATTCGGGTTTGCAAGCAAAGTTGAATTTAATAATGGCGTAGCCCAATTTGAACACCGGCATTTGGGTCTACATCATGACCATATGATCTGTACAAAATGCGCAAAAATTATTGAATTCAGAGATGAAGAACTTGAAAACAATCAATCCAAGATGGCTCAAGCCTATGGATTTCATATGCTACAGCATAAAATGGAAATCTATGGGATCTGCTCTGACTGCCTTAAGCAAAGAAACCTTGTTATTTCTCTTGACCATATCAAACAGGGTGAAAAAGTTGTTGTTGTTGATTTTGAGGGGGGGCAAAAAGTTTCTGAACGCCTTTCTTCCATGGGAATAAGAAAAGGTGCCGCCATTGAAATTGTATCAACCCAGGCAGGAGGCCAGATTGTTGCAGCAGTAGAAGAAAGTAGATTCGTAATTGGTCGTGGCATGGCCACTAAAGTTATGGTCCAATCCGCAGATGAACACTATGCCAAGACCTTTGAGAATAAAACCAGCAGGGCAGCGTCTGCATCTACCAGCCTCAGCAAGGTAAAGCAAGGCCAGGAATGCACCATATCAAGGATATGTGGAGAACCAAAGCTTAGAAGGAGGCTCTTGGAAATGGGTATAAACAGAGGGGCTAATGTATACATTGAAAAATATGCACCTCTGAGAGATCCCATTGAGCTTGTAGTTAAAGGAAGCCATATTTCACTCCGTGTTGAAGAAGCAACATGTATATACGTTGAAGACGTGAAGGACTCCCCAAAATAATGACTGATATCACCATTGCCCTTTCAGGTAATCCGAATTCCGGCAAAACATCGATGTTCAATAATCTGACCGGCGCTCGCCAAAAAGTCGGCAATTGGCCGGGGGTTACTGTAGAGAAAAAAGAAGGTCATTTTAAATATAACAATCAAACAATTAATGTTGTTGACCTTCCAGGCACATACAGCCTTACTCCTTTTTCTATCGAAGAAATAGTTACAAGAGATTTCATTATTAATGAAAAACCGGATGTAGTTGTAAGCATTATTGACTCCTCAAATCTTGAAAGAAGCCTTTACCTTGCCATGCAGATTATGGAAACGGGTCAGCCAATGGTTCTGGCTCTTAATATGACTGATGTTGCAAAATCAAAAGGGATTAAAATCGACAGTGAAAAATTATCGGCCCTGCTGGATATGCCTGTTGTATCGACTGTTGGTAATAAAAACAAAGGTACAAATCATTTAACCAAAACTTTGATTCAGGAATCAGATGCTTTTTCAAAAGGGAAAAAAGGGCGAACAATTAATTATTCAAAAGAAGTTGAAAATTGTATTTCCATGATCGAAGACCATCTGGAACAAGATGAATCAGTGGACAATATTTTTTCCCCTAGATGGACTGCTGTTAAACTGCTTGAAAATGATGAAATAATAATAAATACCTTTCAAGATAAGCAGGATATTTTAGATATATCTGAAAAATCACGACAGAGAATTAAAGACTTTTACCAGGATGACTCAGAAATAATACTCACTGAAGATCGCTATGGTTTTATAGCAGGGATCACAAAGGTGGTGATCTCTCTTTCCCGCAAAAAAAGAGTTGATATATCAAAAAATATTGACCTTGTTCTGACCAACAGATTGCTGGGTTTTCCTATTTTCCTTTTTTTCATCTGGGCAATGTTCCAAATGACTTTTACATTTGGAGCTTATCCCATGGAATGGATTGATGCCGGAGTAACAGCTCTCTCTCAATCGCTGAATCAGTTATTACCTGCCTCTCTTTTAAAAGATTTGCTTCTTGATGGTATTATTGCCGGGATTGGAAGTGTAATCGTATTCCTGCCTAATATTCTGATTCTTTTTTTCTGTATTGCCTTGTTTGAAGATACCGGGTATATGGCAAGGGCAGCATTTCTGATGGATAGAATAATGCATATGATAGGTCTTCATGGCAAATCTTTTATTCCAATGTTGATGGGATTTGGCTGTAGTGTTCCAGCTATTATGGCAACAAGGTCTCTGGAAAGCAAAAAAGACAGAATCCTTACAATTTTAATAATCCCTTTTATGTCATGCTCAGCAAAACTTCCGGTTTATATTGTTCTTGCCGGGACTTTTTTTACTGCAAACGGTGGCAGTGTTATATTTTGCCTCTACCTTGTAGGAATAGTGGTTTCAATTATTTCAGGGCGAATTTTCAAATCCAGACTGTTAAAAGGGCTGGACTCACCTTTTGTTATGGAATTACCTCCCTATCGAATGCCAATGATTAAAAGCCTTATTATCCACATGTGGGATAGAAGCAAAATGTTTCTAAAAAAAATGGGTGGGGTCATACTTATTGGCTCTATCATCATATGGACTTTATCATATTTCCCTCGAAACACAGATTATTCAATGGATTATGGCAAAGCGCTGGCACAACTCAACACAGAACACTCACAGTCACTCAATCTTCCTGAAATATCAAAAGTGCTTAAAGAAAAAATTTCAAGCCTGAAAAGAGAGCAGGAAAAAGAGAGAATAGAGCAAACATATATTGGGAAATTAGGGAAAACCATAGAGCCTGTTTTTCAGCCAATTGGTATTGATTGGCGCGCAAGCGTTGCTATTGTTACAGGTATTGTGGCTAAAGAAGTGGTTGTTAGCACCATGGGGGTTCTTTATGGAGTCGGAGATCAGGGATCAGAAGCTTTGAGCAAGGCTCTTAAGAACTCAAACATGACACCCTTAAGCGCTCTATCGTTAATGCTTTTTGTCCTTTTATATTTACCATGTATTGCCGCTTTAATATCGATCTGGAAAGAATCATCAGCCAAATGGGCACTCTTTAATTTATTTTATACAACAACGGTTGCATGGAGTGTATCTTTTCTGGTATATCAAACTGGCAGAATACTGGGATTTGGATAAACGATAAGGAGATTCTATGAAATATTCCATACAGACTAAATATAAAATAGCAGGCTTTATTACTCTAATCTTGCTTTTAAGCTCTGCATACGCTATCGCCAATGAACGCAAATGTGTCAATAAAGCCATTGCCAATGTTAGATCAGGACCGGGTACAGATTACGACATAAAATGGAAGGTGGAAAAATATCACCCAGTAATCATCCTAAAAAAACTAGGGGATTGGTATCAATTTGAAGATTTTGAAAAAGATCAGGGTTGGATACACGAATCCATGTTAGGCAAAAAGAAATCGGTTATAACAATAAAAGATGATTGCAATGTTCGTTCCGGAGCAGGAACCCAATATGATATTGTTTTTAAAGTTGTGAGAGGAGTGCCTTTTGAGGTACTTGGTGAGAAAGACAAGTGGTATAAAGTTAAACATGCAGACGGTGATCAGGGGTGGATTCATAAAACTCTTGTATGGTAATAATATTTTTATTTTTTAAGGGTAAAATATGGCAAGACAACAGAGGGTGTCCAATGAACGTAAAAAAGAGCTTGAAGAGTTAGATCCTTTTCAGGAAAACTTCTTAAAAGCTTTAGAGTATATAAAAACTTATAAAAAGCAACTAATATTGATCGGTTTAGGTTTTGTATCTGTAATTATTATTTTTTCTATTGTAATTTTTAATATAAAATCCTCAGACAACAAGGCATCTCAACTGCTCAATGAGTCGCTAAAAGAATATGCGAAAATAGCAGATCCCAAAGAAGGCTTGCTTGCCATTGAAAATAGTTTTTCCAAGATATTTGAAGATTACTCCAACACAGCAGCCGGTAAAATGGCGAAAATTAATTTTGCCAAAATCTGTTACAATGCTGCAGATTATAAAAAATCATACGAGTTCTATAAAAAAGCACTTTCTGATTATAAGGGAGACTCTGCTATGGAAAGTCTGATCCTTTCATCCCTTGGACAAACATGTATTGCCCTCGATGACTTCAAGCAGGCAGAATCTTATTTTATAAAAATTACCGAAAAAAACAATGCATTGTTAAAAGATGAAGCCCTTTATCATTTAGGAATGATTGCCGGAAAAACCGAGAACAAAACTGCAGGGAATGAATTTTACAAGCAAATTATTGAAGAACATCCCGAATCTCTTTATAAAGCATTGGCACAGGCCAAACTTAAATAATCAGGGAATAGATCTCATTTAGGCCAAACTAAAAAAAGCTGCTGAATTAACAGCAGCTTTTTTTTAAAAGGAGAAACAAAGATGAAAAAATTAATCTTGTTTGTCTAATATACAAAGCAAATATCCTGCCAACATCTCTCAAGACACCCTATTAATTCAATTTTTATCCATAACTATTTGAAATATTTAAAAAATTTTATGTTTTGTTTTTAAATTAAACGCCGTTACTTCTGGGCAATCCGATTAAAAATGATTCAATTAAGTTTAAAATTTTAAACCATAAAATTTTATAAACACCAATAAATAATGATAAGCCATTGAAATCAAAAGGAAATAGCTGATGAGTTGGGAAAGTTCAAAATTTTAAACTTTTTACCTTGGGTTTATTTATCTAAACCATATTTTTTTAACTTCTGATTCAATCCACTTTTACCGATTCCAAGTAATTCAGCAGCTTTTGTTTGTACTCCACTTGCCAAAGTCATTGCCCTTAAAATCATTCTTTTTTCCACTGAAAGAAGCGTCTCGGCAAGCCCGGCATTTTCAGGAATTCCTTCTAAATTTAACTCCAAACCAATATTCTGCCTTATTTTCAATGGGAGATCCGCCGGAGTAATATCCTCTTCAGAAGATAATATGACAGCTCTCTCAATAGCATTTTCTAACTCCCGTATGTTACCCTTCCATTGCTGATCGAATAAAAGTTTTGCTGCTTCTTGAGTTATTCCGCGTACTTCAACAGGCGCATTGCGCTCTGCTGAATATTTATGAATAAAATGGCTCACTAAAAGGGGAATATCTTCTTTGCGGTCCCTTAAAGGCGGAATTGAAGCTTTCACAACATTCAACCGATAATAAAGATCCTCTCTAAATGAACCTCTTTCTACTTCTTTTTCAAGGTTCTTATTCGTAGCTGCAATAAGCCGGAAATCTACTAAAACCGATTCAGTCCCCCCCACCCGCTCAAAACTTTTTTCCTGTAACACTCTTAAAAGTTTGACCTGGAGATTCGAAGATAATTCTCCAATCTCATCCAGAAAAAGGGTTCCTTTATCCGCCATCTCAAACCGACCCTTTTTCCTGCTTGCTGCGCCAGTAAACGCTCCTTTTTCATGGCCAAACAATTCACTTTCAAGAAGACTTTCTGCAAATGCTGAACAATTAACTGCTATTAACAAATTAGACTTTCTTGTGCTATTATAATGTATCGATTTTGCAACCAACTCCTTACCCGTACCGCTTTCACCCTCAATTAAAACATTTGCATTAGTAGGGGCTACTTTCTCTATTATCTCATAGAGGTCTTTCATTGATTTGCTTTTGCCGATAATATTTCCGAAACTGTATGTTGAACTAATAACATCTCTCAATACTGCATTTTCCTGTACAATACGATATATTGAAAGCGCTTTTGATATATGGCTCAAAAGGGCTTCATTTTCAAAAGGTTTTTGAATAAAAGTATAAGCGCCTTTCTGCATCGCTTCCACAGCTTTTTCAACACTCCCATGAGCTGTCATGACAATTACCGGAATATTGGGATTTATTTCTTTTATTTTAGATAGAAGCTCAACTCCATCCATCCCGGGCATTTTAACATCGGTAAGAACCAGATCAATATTTTCCTGCCTCAATATATCAAGGGCTTCCATCGCACTATAGGCCGGGTAAGACAAATATCCTTCCTCAGCTAAAACTTCTTTGAGAATTAACGGATAGTGTTTTTCATCATCAACAATAACAATACTTTCCATTTATCAACTCTCCTTCACAGGCAAGGTAATAGTGACTTTAGCACCTCTCAATTTACGATTGGATATTTTAATGTTTCCATTATGTGCA
>Ga0307988_1001008_pt1 | contig 17278 bp, 10 predicted proteins | sample EllFjometagen183_FD_203166 | JGI IMG/M metagenome (GOLD analysis project Ga0307988, IMG submission 203166) | Marine microbial communities from Ellis Fjord, Antarctic Ocean - #183 | ecosystem: Environmental > Aquatic > Marine > Unclassified | place: Southern Ocean | collected 2014-10-08 | reverse complement strand
CAAATTTTGGGGGCGAAACGGATTCGACAGGGATGTGTAAGCTATACGTTGCATGCCGAGCTTTCTATCTGCTCGTAAAACCGATAGGCATTTAATTATAATCGCCGACGATTATAACACCGCACTGGCAGCTTAGACTGCTGTGCCGTTCCCCCGGCCTTCGCCCGTAAGGCTGGATCGGAACGCCGACTAACGGGCTGGTTCTTCTACTGCGTCTGCCGGTAATAGAATAAGATTTAGCAGAATAGTGTCAGGGTACTCTGGTTCCGGCGGGGCCCCTGACGCGAAACTAAAGCCCGGAACTAAGCATGTAGATACGTGAGGGGAGCATTTTTGGACGCGGGTTCGACTCCCGCCGCCTCCACCATTCGACTATCCGGCATGGTGTTTTTCTTAATAAGATTAACACTATGCCGGATTTTTCATTTTTAGGGTTTCGACTACTTTGTCGATTGGTACAACACCAATTCTATTTTGGTACATATGCGCCGCCCAACATACGGTTAGCACCATAGATTTACAGTATTATGTTGACTAATTGGTTTGTAATTCTAACAGCATGTTCGTCAGAAAAATCATTTGATGAGATCAATGGTATTCCAGTCTTAAAAATGGGTGACAAACAAGGTGGAGGACCATCAACCGAGAGGCAGAGCAATTATGAACGAACCAAGCACCCAAAATAGCTCAAAATTACTGATCTACCAATCCGAAGACGGCGCAACTCGCCTTGAAGTACAGCTCCAGGACGAGACAGTCTGGCTCAGTCAAAAATATATGGCCGAGCTGTTTCAGACGAGTAAACAGAACATCGGACAGCACCTGAAAAACATCTTTACCGAAGGAGAACTGAATGAACATGCAGTTGTAAAGAAATTCTTTGCAACTGCTGCCGACGGCAAGAAATACCAGACAAATTTCTATAACCTCGACGCCGTCATCTCCGTGGGGTACCGCAAAAATCACATGTGGCCACCCGCTTCCGCCAATGGGCCACCCTCCATATCCACGAGTTTATCGTCAAAGGGTTTGTCCTAGACGACGAACGCTTGAAAAACCCGGATCAGCCCTTTGACTATTTTGACGAGCTCCTCCGCCGCATTCAGGATATCCGCACCTCGGAAAAGCGGTTCTATCGAAAATTTACCGACATCTACGCAACATCAGTTGACTACGACCCCACTCTGGATGTCAGCATAAGCTTTTTCAAGACAGTACAGAACAAAATGCACTGGGCCATCACTGGCCAAACCGCTGCTGAGATCATCCACCACCGGGCCGATCACAGCAAAGACAATATGGGGCTGAGCAACTGGCGTGGCGCAAAGGTCAGAAAACAAGATGTGTTGACAGCCAAGAATTATCTCAATCAGGAAGAGCTTGAAGCCCTTAATAATTTGGTTGAACAATACCTAGTCTTTGCTGAAGGTCAGGCCATGCGTCGCATTACAATGCATATATGGGAGACTGGATAAGCAAACTCGACGGTTTTCTCAGCCTCAATGACCGAGATATACTTGACCATGCAGGCCAAATTTCCAATCAGATGGCAAAGGAGCTGGCAGAAAAAGAGTATTACCGGTTCCACAATAAACGGCTGCAACTCGAAGCCGACCAAACCACTGAAGCAGACTTGGAACAACTGAGCATGATGATTGAGAATAAAGCCAGAAACAATGAGTGAACCAATTGAACATCGGTACGAACTCTGGGAGAAATTCCTTGCCCGCTTCCCTCTGGAAAAATTAAACTCAATAAGCCTGGAAGAAAACAGCCTCAGCAGGAATGAAGCAGGCTGGTAAGTGCCATTCGAGACCACGGTTTTTTGCAATTTAACCGTGATCTGTCCCATAATAATACGACCGCTTTCCTATAAGCAAGTTTAGTACCTTCGTGTCAAAATGCTAACAATACAATTGATATTACTATAATTATGCATGAAATACTAAAAATACTGTGTATTGTGTAATGGTTTCTTTCTGGTAGAGGTGCAGTCAAGACTTAGTGTAAATATGTTAAGTTTGGTTTGACTGAAAAGAATTAAAGCTTGATGTCCTCTGAACTCCTCTGAATGCTAGGGCAGAATGGCCAAATACTTTGAAGGAATCGACTTAGTCGATAATTTTCTTGATAGTGACAGGGCCTTGGGCGGATTCAACACTCAGGGAATTTTTCTATTCAACAAAGGATATTGACTAAGTTCTTGGCTATTCATGATGTCAACAAAAAATGAGTAATTATGTCAGTTCACAATCAACTTGATCAGATCATAAACGAATGTGGCTTGTCCAGATACGAAGAAATAATTACTTCTAGAATTGGACATTTTGTTGAGAATTGTTCGTTATCAATTCGGAAAAAAGGAAATTCCTTTAATGGTGATGAACTGCGTGAATTATTATACCTGCTTAAATATTTGTATCAGCATCAGTCAAAATCTAAGAAGACTTTTCGTTTAAACAAACAATTATGCATCAAAGTCCTATTTGTAATTTTATTGAATGAAAAACAAACTTCCAACTGGAAGCACTTACTGAAACAAAGTGTAAATACAATAGCAGAGAACTGGACCATATCACCAAACGATTACCCATTTCTTACGGAGAAGCAACGAGACAAAATCACGTGTTTAGTTGATGCCATCTCACAGCGAGAGGATATACACACCAGATTTTTATTACTTAATTTTAAAAAAATGAAATTAGAGGTATTTTTTTATTTTATTCAAGATGAAATGTACGACGAATTTATTAAAATATACGAGGCACTATGTCGTTACCCTGAGAAGAAAGAAAAAAATGTTAAATATTTAAAAGCAATTTTTATTTTTATTACAGAACAGAAGAAAAAGAGAAAAATTTTAAAAACACCACCTGCAATATTAAAATCACTCCCTTTTCATTTTTACATATTGGAAATTCACAAGCTATTTCACCAGCTCCCAACATTCGAAAAAAAAGAAAACATAAACTGCATGTCCTCAGAGAAACTAGCTGGTTCTCTTTATAAAAAGACACTTTTTATACAAACAGACACAAAAGGTTACAACAACATACCTACATGGGCAGAGTTGTTTTTTGTGGCTGGGCAACGACTTGCACTAATGGCCGAGTCTACTAGTGATAGTCTTGTCGTAGGATTTTCTCTCCCATCAAAATCTTATGCAGTTCTTTTTTTTCTTCTTGGCTATGAAACATGGAAGGCAGAAAATGCATTTAATAAACAAGGGAGAGAGGATAAAGCATATTTCGAAGGATTGTCAAAATGTACGCCCGATGAAGCATTGCTGATTCTACTAAATCAACGATGGAAACGATGTTGGTTCAAGGGAACAGAGAAAGTTGCAGGTGAAGAACTTATTAAAGTTGATGTGCCGGGAACGGGAAGAAATCGACATTGTAAATATATATCAATGCAAAATATTTTCACATTAAGAAAAGCAGTTGATCCAGAGAGAGAGGTTGCTGCTAATCAAATTGGTTTTGAAATGACTGGGTACGAGACCCTCCTAAAGTACTACAATAAAGGTGAAAATGAAATCCTACGACTTCAGATTAAAAACAAATATTCATTTATTGTAATTGGAAATATCCTGTCTATACAGAACGAAATTAAAAAAGGGGAAATATTTTTTAATTCAGACGAGAGAGCAACTCCGTTGTCCTTTCAAGATATCATTCGTTTTAAGAATTTTATGACGGATTTTGATCTGTACAGAGGAGTTGTGCTAAGCACCAAAGAATCAAAAGAAGCTGATTGCCATACCTCCGACACTGTCATTTACGACGGGTCTTTATCGTATGTCAATCGTCAAGGAGATATTCAAAGTAAGCTGGAAATAGTTTTTCTGGATCGTACTGAACCGCAATTTTCTAATGCATGTAGTGAGTTGATGACCAGGTATTATGATCGCAATGATGAACTCAACCTGTTTGACAAAGTACCTGCTTCAATCGAAGTGATCGCTTTCAAGGAATAGGAATGGATACACCATCTTTGAATAAAATAGACCACTTGTATAAACAGAATGTGCTTTTGCATTTTGTGAAATTCACAAATAGCACATTGGCAATACTTAGCAGGGAAATTTCCGGACTATTAAGATCTCTTGGAGATCAAAAAGAGCTCTCTATCTGGCCGGATCTTATATTATCACTGAAAAAAACCCGCTTTGAACTAGCTACTCTTCCAATTCTTCCCGTACACACTATTACCGACCAGTTAATGGATGAGCTAAAGAATGCACTGCGACTCTGCCGTATATCATTCCCTGACAATCTAGATCAACTTTCAAATATCATAACGCTGCTGGAAGATTTTCAGACACAGGATAATCAATTCTTAAACTGGATCCAGAAAACGGGGGCCAAGGAACAGCATTACAAAATTTGTCTTTGCCCCCCTCATCCTAAACATGTCAGATTGGTGGAACAATTAATTAATTGCGATACAATTTTATCTTTGAAGAACCTAACGGTTATGTCTCCACGTGAATTAAAAGAATTCACTTTTTTCGATAGGATTCTTTTTTGCGGTTCAATCAGTTTGTTTTCAGAGAATCAATTTAGAAATTTTGAGTACGTATGGCGATCTCCACGAGCTGACAGCCTATATTTCCTGTCTTATGACTGGATTAATGATGCCTTTGAAGCAAAGCCAACTTTTGATATTGAGCCTAATAGCGTTCCCATTCGTATCAGGGAAATCAGAATAGATAATACTGTACCTGAAGGAAAACCAAATGGTTTGATAAATGAGGAAGAAAAAGTTGATGTTAGAGATATCGATTTCTCACCACTTGAATTAATGCCATTTAATGCATCAGCTGCTAACGGCCAACATTACTACGAAGTTATTTGTGAAAGTCGATTACTAACCCTCGACGATGGTACTGTTATTTACAAAGAGATCAATAATTCATCAAGAATTGTCGAATTCAATCACTCAAAAATTGAAATAAAAAAAATAAAAAATCGAAATCTTGAAACAGGAATGCCACTGATTGTTCGAACTGAAGGCAGTGGAGATTCAATAGCAGCTGTAGCAGATATGTTATTTGGAGAGAAAGCAAGTGTCATTAGAAGTAAACAAGATGATTGGAAAATCGCTTTCAGAAAAAAGTTATTCACTTATTCAACCGCCTCTGAGGTCGCAAATGTTCTGACAAGCCTTGGAGCTCCCACTGCAAATGAAATCAATGTAAGAAACTGGCAAAGTAATGATACAATCAAACCTAAAAATGAAAATGATTTTAAGGCTATTATGGCTTTTTCAGGATTGGCTGATGCCAGTGATGAATATTGGGAAAATGCAAAAAAAATTAACCAGATGCATATAAAAGCAGGCAGAACAATCAGTAAATATCTTCTCAACAGAATAAACGATTCCAGTAGAACTGATTTGGAAAAATATGGAAGGATTGACATTGAAATTAAAGGATTAGCAGGGAAACTATCTGTCATAATAATTGAGTCAGTATTACCTGATATCTATCAAATTCAATCTGGACAACTAGACAAAGTGCTAAACATTGAAAGGAAATTATAATGGCACGAATGATTCCACCTGTAATGACAACTTATCGTTATGACGGAGAAAGAGACATTGCACTACGCCTCCAGAATGATCCAGCGACAGAGGACTGGTCTGTACTGCATTCGCTGGATATTGCAAACCACAGATCACAGGTAGCAGGTGAATGTGATTTTGTAATTATTATTCCTGAGAAAGGAGTTCTCTGTCTAGAAGTTAAAGCTTGCAGATCGTTGAAGGTCGAAGGAGGGCTTTGGTATTATGGAACCAAACCACAGGGAGACAGGCGAGGGCCTTTTAAACAGGCGTCTGAAAACATGCATAGTATCCGACAGTACCTTCTCCATAAGCATCTTGATCTCAGTAAAGTAGTCTTCTGGTCAGCAGTTATTTTCCCTTACATTACATTTTCCAGATCTTCTCCAGAATGGCATGACTGGCAAGTTATTGATGCTCGAAGTTATATCGCAAGACCGGTATCTCAACTGTTTGAAAATGTAATGGATCAGGCTCGCAGACTTCTTTCCGAAAGTCAGACGGTTAAATGGTTTGACAAAAAATCGAAGGAACCAGTTAATGCTCAACGGGACACAATTGCTAATGTCCTTCGACCTACATTTGAGTTTTATGAACCCCCTGTTGCCAGGCGTCGGAGCTTGGCGGAAAAGTTAAAACAATATACTCATGAACAATTTGTCGCATTGGATGCCATGCAGGTCAATCCCCGAGTGGTGTTCAATGGTCCAGCTGGAACAGGCAAAACGCTTCTTGCTATAGAAGCAGCACGTCGAGCAGTTCTAGCTGGTAAGAAAACATTGTTCCTTTGTTATAATAAATTTATTTCTCAGTGGATTAAAGCTCAATTCTCAGAGCCCGACATGCTTAATCTTACCGTCAGGACACTGCATTCACAAATGTTGAATATTTGTGAGATTAAACCTCCTGTCCCAGCTGATTCTAAATTCTGGACTGATATTCTTCCAGAGCTGGCAATTGATGTGTTGCTTACTGGTACAGGGAAGCAAGTCGAGCAGTTTGAAGTCCTGATTGTTGATGAAGCACAGGATATTCTGAGACCTGACTATCTGGATTTTCTGGACCTCTGCTTGATGGGTGGCATTGCCGCAGGTACATGGAATATGTTTGGTGATTTTATTTATCAGCAGATTTACTCAGCGGCCACTATGAAGATGGAAATTTTCATCAAGGAACGGTGTGTTAATACACCTGTTTACACACTGGGGGTCAATTGTAGAAATACACCGAGGATTGCGGCTTATGCACCTCTTCTTGGTGGACTTACTCCTGATTATCGAAAAATTTTAAGAGCAGACGACAATATCAAACCTGAACTTTGTTTTTATAACGACAATCAACAACAGCAAGAGGCACTGGCAGAGCTCTTACTCCGTTTTCGTGAAAAAGAAAAATTCAAGGGTTTTGAGATAATCATTTTATCTCCTTCAGCAGGAAACTGTTGCGCTGCAAAGCTCCCAATACCGTGGCGGGATAGAGTAAAACCATTTACGCTGGAATCTGCTGGCGGCCATATTCGTTATAGTACCATCCATTCTTTCAAGGGACTGGAAGCCCCAGTTGTTATTGTGACAGACCTGAATAAAATCAACGATACGGAATCTATGAATCTTTTATATATTGCGGTTACAAGATCCTTATCCCGATTGGTACTGCTTATCCATAAATCGGCACGTAATGATTTGAAAAAAATACTAGGAGTATAGTAAATGGCAACAGCACGCCCTCACATTGAAAACCGTGACAAACTGGCCCAATTTATTCGTTCTGAAATGATGGGCCCCTGCCTTACAGGAGACGACAAACTCGACTGCTCAGGAGAAATAAAGATTGAGAAATGGGAGGATGCCGGCAGGCCTTGGGTGCAGAAAGAAACCGGGGATGAAATCATTCGGCGGGATACTCCAGTCAACAGGTATGGACTTGGAGTACTCTATCCTCCACAGGCGCCACACGAAGAAGTAACATCAACAGACAGTGAAGATTCTGAAAACACAATTGATAACATTGGAGACCAGGAAGAAAAAGTCACAGAAATTACATCTGTTGGAAAATCTGAGAATAACATCAGTGATACAGATGATTTTGATCTTTCCCTTACCAGTACCCTTCAGCCGTCAAGTATGGCAATCAGTTTTCTTGCTGAACTGCATGAAGAGTCGTCCTTGCTTGTGTCCGTTGAGGGCGGACGTTATTTACAGAGGTCCGTTTTTATAGAAAGAGCGAAACGCAGATGGTTTCTTAGGCAGGCCGTATCTCTTCCCGATATAATTTTTAGGGGTGATACCCTTAAAGCAGACTCACTGCTAGATCCGGTCGAAAAGAAGTTTGAAAATGGGTTGATTATTTCGGTGGAATGTTTTTCTCGGCCAGACATTTATTCCTCCAAAGAAGATAGATCTAGTAGAAGACTGATCACAATCTGTCTAGTGAACAGAACCAGGAAATTAACTACTTCAGCATCAGAACAGAGTGAATTCTCACTTTTTCAAGCTGGTTTTTCTGTGCAGGCTAAAAATGGGGGGAAGATCTTACCTTATCCTGACATGAAGACAGGTTCTACCGTTAGAGAAGATGATATAAGTGACGAAGAAAAAGAACAAGCGACCTTTCGACTACTCTACAACACAAAAAAAACGTATGCCATCGGCCATGGATGTGCCGCAAGCTGGAAAGATACGACAGCAAGTCCTCCTGAACTTATTAGAGCCGATCCGCTACCTGAGTATGAAATTCCAAGTATTACCCCTGATGCAAAAAAGGACGATGGCAGTGATCTGAAGGTATCAATGGCTGTACTTGCTGGTTTAGAAACCGGTGCTGACGAATTACTGGAAGATTTTATAAAGGAATATTGTTTATGGATTGCAATAAAAAAAGAGGCAATTAAGGAGCTTGGACAGCAGCATCGAGAGGCGGCAAACAGGCATGTTGACAATGCTGAAATATGCGCTGCACGTATGAAGGCAGGTCTTGATTATCTCAAGGAGGATCCTCTCGCTGCTGAGGCATTTCAATTAGCCAATAAAGCTATTTTCATGCAGCAACTTACAGGTGGGCATAAACGGTTGCATGATTTTGACCGACAGGAAAAAAGAAATCGTTTCAATCCTGTTTATCAAGATATCGATTTTGAGCATCTTCCGGATAATGCTGGTTTCTGGCGGGCCTTTCAGATTGGATTTATCCTGTCGTCTCTTAAATCCTCAATCCTCGACAATAAAGAATGTGAGGAGCGGGAAGATGTTGAGCTGATTTGGTTCCCGACTGGTGGCGGCAAAACAGAGGCTTATCTGGGGCTCGCCGCATTTGCCATGTTTTATAGGAGACTCAGGGATCAGCATGACGATGGAGTTCATGTTCTGATGCGTTATACTCTTCGTTTGCTGACAACCCAGCAGTTTCAGCGTGGTAGTCGGCTGATCTGTGCCATGGATATGATTCGGCAGAAGCATGGAAATCTGGGGGCACGCCCATTCTCGATTGGGATTTGGGTGGGTAGTGCCAATACGCCCAATAAAAGAGCAACAGCAGTCACAGCCTTTAATAAAATGAAAAGCCATGGAAAGGCTGAGAATCCTTTCATTTTGCGACAGTGCCCATGGTGCGGGGCGGAAATGGGGACGCAGCATAAAATTGGCAATGTCACCACTATTCTTGGTTATTCTAAAAAAAGAGGTACTGTTGTCTTCAAGTGTCCTGATAAAAAATGTCCTTTTCATTTTTCTTTACCAGTTCATGTCATCGATGAAGAAATATATGAGGCAAGGCCTTCATTGATCATTGGCACTGTCGATAAATTTGCAATGCTTGCGTGGATGCCTGAGGCAGGTTCCCTTTTTGGTTTGGATCTGGATGGTGAACGGGAGAAAAAACCACCCGGGTTGATTATTCAGGATGAATTACATTTGATTTCCGGTCCACTTGGAACAATGGTTGGTCTGTATGAAACTGTTATAGAAGAGCTGTGTACGGATCGGACTGACGGCAAGGTTTTAAAGCCTAAGATTGTCTGCTCAACAGCCACTATACGAAGATATCAAGACCAAGTGCGATGCCTATTTGCTCGCCAAAATACCATATTATTTCCTCCTCCGGGGTTAGATGCTGGTGATTCTTTTTTTGCCCGTTATGCTGTCGATTCTGAAGGTAAACTTTTACCGGGTCGTCGTTATCTTGGGTTGTACGCACCAGGGCTACCGTCAATGCAAACTTTGATGGTGCGACTTTTCTCGTCTATCCTCATGGGAAATATGCTTTTTGAAAAAGTCGAAGAACGTGATCCTTGGTGGACATTATTAGTGTTTTTTAACAGTATCAGAGAGCTTGGTGGGGCACTATCTTTGTTTCAAACTGATATACCTGGTGCACTGAAAGGAATGGCTTTCCGGCATGGCATCAAAGACAGACGGTTTTTGAATAAGGTTCTTGAGTTAACCAGTCGTATGACAAATGAAGAGGTTCCTCTGGCTCTGGAAGAACTTGGAAAGCCATATACGGGGAAGAGATCCCGCGCTATAGATGTCTGTCTTGCTTCAAGTATTATTGAGGTGGGGATAGATGTAAACAGATTATCACTGATGTCTATTGTTGGTCAGCCTAAAACCATTGCTCAATATATTCAGGTTTCGGGGCGTGTCGGACGAAAATGGTGGGAGCGTCCCGGGCTGGTTACAACCCTTTATAGTAGTAGTAAGCCGAGGGACAGATCTCATTTTGAAAAATTCCAAAGCTCCCACAGTCAATTATATGCGCAGGTGGAGCCTACCAGCGTAACACCATTTTCACCACCTGTCATAGATCGGGCATTACATGCTCTGTTTGCCATTTATCTTCGTATGTTCGGAGACAGGAATGCCGCAGAAAGTCCTGATAAGGTCGACAGAGATCTGCTGGAACGGTTAAAGGAATTAATTATGGTAAGAGTACAGGCAGTTGACAGTTCTGAAGCTGATTACGTATTGCAGGAATTTGAGAAACGTTTGCGCCAGTTTAACCGATGGCAGCGGGCATGGTGGTCTAAACATAATGAACAGGCTGATAGTATGCTCAGGAGATATGAAACATGGATGACAGAAGATATGAAGAGAATCTCCTGGGCTACCCCAACATCCATGCGAAATGTTGACGCTGAATGTCAGATGGATATTACCACAAAATATAACCTAGATACGGAGGACGAATAATGGCAATGAGAGGCCCTCTGAGGCAATCCCAGGTTATAGCACCATTTGGTCCAGGTTCTATGCATACAGATCGTTTCGGTATTTCCCTGATCTGCTGCGGTCTGGATCACTGGTTTGATGAGTCAGACCAAAAAGCTATTGAAGAATTCAAAATTGACGATGAATGGCGTATTCAGCGTGACCTTCAAATTCAACATTTGCGGCTCCCACCTGACTATCGCCGTACTCAGATGGGAGTAGAAGTTCCGAATACAGGAATGACCATTCCTTTTCTTCGCTTTCCAACTTGGCATTATTGCGGTAACTGCGGCAAGATGGAAAAAACAGCTCTGACTTATCAGGGGACCGGAAATGAGAAAATTTGCCCTGTATGTTTACAGAAAAAATCAATAAGAAATCCACTGGTACAAGTACGTTTTATTGCTGTTTGTGAGCATGGACATATTATGGAGTTTCCATGGGCGGAATGGACACATCAATCACATTCTCCTAGCTGTAGTGACGACTCTCTGAGACTAGTGGAGCACGGAGGAGGCACTCTGGACAGTATCGAAGTATCCTGCACAGATTGTGGCAAGAGCAGACGTTTATCCGGAATAACATCATCACACCTCAGTGTTGATGGTGAGGAGTTCTCCTGTACGGGGCAGAGATTATGGCTTCATGATGAAGAAGGTTCTGGGTGCGGGAAACCGATAAGGGGGGCACTGAGAAATGCTTCCAATATATATTTTGCAAGAGTTTTCAGTTCAATTTTCCTGCCTAGACATTCTGCTCCTGCTGATAAAATTCTACCCATTACCGCTGAGATCATTACTATTTTAGAAAGACCTACTGTTAATGGTAGATTGGATGCTATGTTACAAATGGGAGGTAGTCACGGAAAGATAATTGAGCAGTTAAAACAACACCACCCTCTTGATTTTGAAGAATATTCTAATGAAGAAATCGCAGTGGCTCTCAGTCAATATACTGATTCCGTGGAAGATGTTGCAAAGGAAAAATCTTCGAAGGAGAGTGGGCCTTTCGACAGAGGATCTTTTCGCCTTGAAGAGTACAAAATTCTAATCCAGGAATGGGATGAGCCTTATCTGATGTCTAGGGCTGCTGATCTAGCGAGCTATTCCAGTAGAGTAACACGTTGTTTTTCGAAGATTATACTGATCCATAAGTTGAGAGAGACCCGAGTCTTTACTGGTTTTACCAGACTGTCACCCGCTTCAGAACAGAGCCCATCAGAGTTACAGAATAATTTATGGGTGGAGGCTCCTAACAGACGGAATTCCTGGCTTCCGGCTGCCATTGTACATGGTGAGGGATTGTTTTTTGAATTTAACAATGCAACACTCAGTGAATGGATGAATGGAGTTGCTGGTGCTGATGTTGCTAAACGGATTGAGGGCTTAAGGAATAATTTTTTTGAGGCTATTGCTGACAGGCCTGGCTTTCCAATGCAAAACGAATTGCATCCTATATTCATCATGATACACACTTTTGCTCACCTTCTAATGAACCAGTTAACCTACGAATGTGGGTACAGTTCAGCATCTCTACGCGAACGCCTATATTTCTCAAGTGATGACCAAGCTCCGATGGCAGGTCTTCTAATTTATACAGCCGCGGGCGATTCTGAAGGAACCATGGGTGGACTTGTTCGCATGGGCTTGCCAGAGTTGTTTGACCCTCTCCTGCAACAGGCAGTACAGAAAGCTCAATGGTGTTCAGCGGATCCCGTCTGTATGGAGTTGGGTACTCATGGCGGCCAGGGCCCAAATGCTTGTAATTTGGCGGCCTGCCACAACTGTGCACTTGTCCCGGAAACAGCGTGTGAAGAGTTTAATCGATTTCTTGATAGAGGTGTTGTAACTGGTACTGTTGAGAATAGAGAACTTGGTTTTTTCAATACATTTATAAATTAACTAAAGGAATACCATGGATCAACAAAATCAAGTTGATGATCTGCTTGCCAGTATCAATCGTGATATAGAAGATGTTTTGGAACATAGCGATGATTCTTCTTGGGAAGATCACTTTGCAGAAATTATGATTGAGCACCTTACAGAAGCAGGTGAAATTGATGATGGTGAGATCTGTGAGCATAAGCGAAAGGGTTTGAAAATAAATGGTTACAGTTATGGCAGTGATGTCGATTCTATAGATATTTTTACTGTTTTATGCAGCAGGAAAATTCCATCTGTCTCTATCAGTAAAAAACAAATTCAAGGCGAACTAGATAGAGCAGAGAATTTTCTGCAAAAATGTATTGCTGAAGATTATTTTAACCTGATACCCGAAGCCTCACCAGTGCTGGATCTTGCCCTCCTGCTTCATGAGCGTCGTAAGTCGATGAAACAGGCCCGTATTATTCTGTTCACGGATGGCAGGAGCAAACCGCTTGCTTTACCAGAGACAACTATAGGTAACCTGAAAATCACTTATCATTTATGGGATATCCAGAGGTTAAGTCAGGTACTTAGCTCTGGAAATAAAAGAGAATCAATTGAAATAAATTTTCAAAATGAATTTAAACAGTTAATCCCCTGTCTTGAAATAAGTGATGGCAACCCTGATTACAAAACAGTGCTTGCAGTTTTTCCGGGGAATGTTCTTGCTGATCTATATGGTAAATATGGTGCAAGATTACTGGAACGAAATGTTCGAACTTTTTTGCAAGCAAGAGGGAAAGTTAACAAAGGAATCAGGGCAACATTAAATACTGAACCAGATATGTTTCTGGCCTATAATAATGGAATTACTGGAACAGCTGAAAATATTGAGATTGAAGAACTTGAGCATCACGGATCCGGTATAAAATATCTAAGGGATTTCCAAATAGTCAACGGTGGTCAGACCACAGCATCTCTTTATCACACTCAAAAACGAGACAAAGTAGATCTCACCGAATCTTTTGTTCAGGCAAAAATATGCATTATAAGTGACAGGAGAAAGGTTGATAAAGTAGTTCCGCTGATTTCAAGATATTCAAACAGTCAGAACAAAGTCAGTGATGCTGATTTTTATGCAAATGATCCCTTTCATATGGAAATTGAAGAGCACTCTCGTACAATCTGGGCTCCTGCCTTGCCAGGATCAAACCAGCAAACACGATGGTTTTATGAACGGGCAAGAGGGCAATACAATGATGAAAAGTCGAAATTGACCCCAGGGCAGAAGAAAAAATTCAATCTAGCCAATCCCTCTCGACAGAAGTTTGTAAAAACAGACTTGGCTAAGTTTGAAAATACCTGGAATCAATTACCATGGATAGTGAGTCTTGGAGCTCAAAAAAATTTCCGCGATTTTACGGCACGAATAAGTGAACGCAAAGGCTTCAAGGCAGATCGTGAGTATTTTCAAAAACTTGTCGCCAAGGCAATTCTCTTTAGAAGTACAGAAAAGATTGTTTCCAGCCAGAATTATGGTGGTTATCGTGCTAATATCGTCACTTATTCATTGGCTTGGATTTCTTTTTTATCCTATCAACGAATTGATTTGAATAAGATATGGAAGTTACAATCGTTGTCTGAGACTTTATCAGAGGCAATTCGTGAAATTTCAAAAACTGTTCATCTCCATGTTACCACCCCCCCAGGTGGAAGAAACATTACTGAGTGGTGTAAAAAGGAAGAGTGTTGGAAAAAACTGAAAGAAGTTGAAGTACCTATCAAAATGGCAGATATCAAATCCGATCAACTGGTCTCTTCAGGGAAGGTAACAAATGCACCGGAAAAGGGGATTGAAGGTCCTGACAAAAAAGACCAGGGGATCATTGCTGAACTAATGGAAATTCCTTCAGAAAAATGGTTTGAAATAGCCAGATGGGCAAAAGAGACTGACAATTTACAGGCGTGGCAGCGCAGCATTTCTTTCAGCATTGGTAAATTGCTTGCTCGTGGTATTTCTCCTTCACGTAAACAGGCTATTCAAGGTGTGAAAATAATCAAAGAAGCTAGAAGTTTTGGGTTCCCTGTTTAATGATTATCAATAAAATTCCTGTAGTTGATCTATTTGCTGGACCCGGCGGACTCGGAGAAGGATTTTCTGCTTACACCAATCAGGATGGAAAGCAGATCTTTGATGTTTTTCTTTCAATAGAAAAAGATAATCATGCTCATAGTACTCTTGAGTTAAGGAGTTTGTTTAGAAAAATTTCAGAGAAAGGAAATGCCGACGCATATTTTGAATATATTCGAAAAAAATCACTGACAAAAAAAATAAAAGAACATAAAAAATTGCGACAGGAACTTTTTGATAATTTCCCTAAGGAGGCTGAACTTGCACGTTTAGAGACTTGGCATGCTGAGCTTGGAAAAAGCAGTAATCTAAATAAAAAAATCGATACCAGAATTAAAGAAATAACAAGTAATCCTCAAACAAAATGTTGGGGGATGATTGGCGGACCACCTTGCCAAGCATACTCCGTAATTGGAAGATCCAGGAATAAAGGTATTGCTGGTTACAGTGCTGAGAGTGATACACGCAGCTACTTGTATCAGCAATATTTACGAGTTCTTGCTCGGCATCAGCCCGATTTTTTCATTATGGAAAATGTTAAGGGTATGTTGTCGGCAAAATTAAATGGCATATCACTTTTCGAGACGATCCTTGAAGATCTCAAATTTCCCATAAAAAAAACGGCCTCCCTTGCTGGTAAGGATAAAAATCTTGAATACCAAATTTATTCTCTTACCACCTCACCATCTAAATTATTGAAGCCATCTGATTTCATAGTAAAAGCTGAGGACTATGGTGTTCCTCAAGCACGGCATAGAGTTATATTGTTAGGAGTAAAAAAGGATTTTTCAAAAGAAGTACCCATTTCATTAAAAAAGAAAAATTTCCCTATAACTGTAAAAGATGTATTAGATAATTTACCTGAACTGCGCAGTGGATTATCGAGAGAAAAAAAAGAGAATAACACTTTGGAACATTGGGTTGCGAAAGTAACAGACATAGTTGCTCAAGATTGGTTGGAGAACGAACCGGATAACGATCTTACCCGATCTATTAAAGATGCAGTTACACAAGTTCACAACAACAAGCATACCCAGGGAAGTGAATATTTTCATGTTCAAGCAAAACGCTTTGCAAACAAAGAGATGTCAGTCTGGTATCAGGACAAAAGACTGAAAGGTGTATGTAATCATGCCTGTAGAACGCACATGAAGTCTGACCTGCATCGTTATCTGTATGCTGCTTCTTTTGCCAAAATTCACCATAGATCTCCATTAATGTCAGAGTTTCCCGATGAGCTTCTACCAGCCCATAAAAATGCTGCCTCTGGTCATTTTAATGATCGCTTTCGGGTACAGATAGCTGATAAACCTTCAACAACAGTGACTAGCCATATCTCCAAGGATGGTCATTATTTTATTCACTATGACCCGGAACAATGTCGTAGTTTGACAGTCAGGGAAGCTGCTCGTTTACAGACATTTCCAGATAATTATTTTTTTGAAGGAAGCAGGACACAACAATACATTCAGGTTGGTAATGCCGTGCCTCCACTATTAGCTAAGCAGATTGCTGAAATTGTGTTTAATTTGATTAAGCGTACTTTAGACTGAAATTATGTGATGGACTCTCTTGCACCTGAACGTCGAAGCTGGAATATGTCTCGAATAAAAAACCATGATACAAAACCAGAATTTAAAATGGGGTTTGAAATGGGGTCGGGCCACGCTAAGCAACTGATCCCATAGCACAATACCAACCTCCAGGTTGCATAAGCAGCTGATATCACCAGACCATATTGTCGGTTTCGAGGCCAAAATGGGAAGAATCAATCGACAGAAAGCAAAGCAATAGGATGAAAATCTTTTATCGAAACAATCAAAGAGAACTTTGGCATACTTATCAAAGGACAGAAAATTCTTGAAAACGATGGAGGGTTTCATCTTCGAGAAGATGATGGGAGCCCAAAACAAACACCTATTATTGGGATATTAATTATATAACTAATCTCTAGTTCGAAATTGACTAGCGTTGATAATGAGAGGGAACGACTGTGGGAAGATCTTTTTCTGAAAGTATGATGGTCACCCATGATGAAAATTCAATATTTTCATCATGAGTGACTTAAGATTCCTGACTTCTGCATTCCATTATCAGAAATAGCAAAGGTTGTGAGATAAGTGTCTTTGAGGTTAACAATTGAAGACCTACGCTGTTTGTCTCTCAAAAAATGCGGATATTGAGAGGCAACTACTTTTGACCTCAATTAGTTAAGCTCTACGGTCGTTGTCTCTCAAAAATATAGAATTGTTGACGACTAGCTCGCTTGGTGTTAAAATATTCTCAAATATTAACACGTAACTGATAGGGGGTAAGCTATGGATCTTAATTTAGAAAGTGCAGTCAATTATCATTACGGGAAATTCCCACCAACTGATCTTGATTATAGTCGATTTATTGAGCCATTAGTAAAAGCAACGGACGCTGTAGCTCGTTATGATCAAATGCTAAAAAGTATGCATAATAGTGAAATACTGTTAGCACCTCTACGCAACCAAGAAGCTGTGATC
>Ga0307988_1001007_pt1 | contig 17292 bp, 16 predicted proteins | sample EllFjometagen183_FD_203166 | JGI IMG/M metagenome (GOLD analysis project Ga0307988, IMG submission 203166) | Marine microbial communities from Ellis Fjord, Antarctic Ocean - #183 | ecosystem: Environmental > Aquatic > Marine > Unclassified | place: Southern Ocean | collected 2014-10-08 | reverse complement strand
TGTAATCTGGTTTTCAAATATTCCAAAATATATGAAAACCAGATTACAATTGAGCAGTATGGTTCAGGGAGATTTGTAAAAGGCAAACCCACAGAACAGGAAATAGAAGAGGGCAGAAACGGGTATAACAAGATTCTTGAAATACTGAAACAGGGAAGCCACGACCTTGTAATCGTTGAAGAGGGAAATGTGGCCATGATGTGCAATATTCTGTCAGAAGAAGACCTGTTGCGCCTTATGGATGAAAAGCCTGAACATGTTGAACTTGTTATCACAGGACGAGGTGCTACCGAAAAAATAATCGGAAAAGCTGACCTGGTAACAGAAATGAAGGAAATCAAACACTATTTCAGCCAGGGGGTCATGGCTCGGACAGGAATTGAAAAATGAGCGCCCATAAAAACATTGCATTTCTTGGTACCGGGTCTGATGTTGGTAAAAGTATTGTTGCTGCGGCTTTTTGCCGGTCGTTAGCAGACAAAGGTGTCAGAGTCGCGCCTTATAAAGCACAAAACATGTCCAATAACTCTGGAATCACACCGGAAGGCCTGGAAATGGGCAGGGCCCAGATTGTTCAGGCGGAAGCTGCAAAAATCGCGCCCCATGTTGACATGAACCCGGTTCTTCTCAAACCCACCGGTGAAAAAGGGTCCCAGGTTGTTTTAAATGGTTTGGTGTATGACAATCAATCTGCAATGGACTACCATAAAACAAAAGACTTTTATTTCAAAAAAGCATGTGAGGCTTTTGATCGATTAAAAAGCCAATATGAATGTATTGTGCTTGAAGGCGCAGGGTCCTGTGCAGAGGTCAATCTCATGGAAACAGATATTGTCAATTTCAGAATGGCTGAGTACGCAAAGGCTGATGTTATACTAGTGGCTGATATTCATAGAGGAGGGGTCTTTGCACAAATAATCGGAACCATGCAATGCCTGCCACAAAAATACAGAAGCATGATAAAAGGGTTTATAATAAACCGATTCCGTGGGGACCCGGAACTTTTTCAAGAAGGCGTTCAATGGATAGAAAAAAAAACCCAAAAAAAAGTGTTTGGCGTAATGCCCTGGTACTCACATTTTAGAATCGATGCTGAAGATTCAGTGGAAATTGAAAAAACAACAAGAATTTCTGACCTTGATAAAGACATCCCTATAATTGGAATTATTAAGCTTCCTCATATTTCAAACTTTACAGATATACATAACCTAGCAGAAATTAAAGACGTACAAGTCGCTTTTATAGATTCCCCTCAAGATCTGTCTTTTTGTACCGCTTTAATAATACCGGGATCAAAAAACACAAGAGCTGATATGGAATGGCTGTGGCATACAGGAATGGGTCAAAAAATTATAGACTTTGCAAACGCTGGCGGTAATATTCTTGGAATCTGTGGCGGGTATCAAATTCTGGGCAAGTCTATTGATGATCCTGAAGGGCATGAAGGTAAGCCGGGTAACACAAAGGGTCTCTCCCTGCTCGATGTCATTACTATAATTGTTAACCCCAAGGTTACAACCACAACTTCCTTTTCCTGGGGCAACGCTTTGGGGAAGGGGTATGAAATCCATATGGGCAACACAACAATAATGAATGGGAAGCCACTATTTAAAATACATAAAAGAAACAGTGAGGATTTGAATGATAATGATGGCTGTTGCTCAAAAAATGGAAAAATACTTGGCACTTATATACATGGGTTATTTGATTCAAAAAGAATTTTAATGAAATGGATTGAGCAAATTGGTGTGAAAGGGCTTGATAAAAGATTGTATTCAAAAGAATTTGACAAAGAAACCAATTATAAGCTTTTAAAAGAACATTTTGAAAAACACATTAATTTATGAACACTCATTTGCGGCGGCTTTTTTAATATCAATTAAAATTTGATCCACATACTGTTTTGTTTCATGGTTGGTAATATTAGAAAGTTTATTTGTAATTTTTGACATCCTGTCAATACTTTCTTTAATGATTGTAATAAATTTGTAGTTTTTATCCTGTTCTGGCATTTCGGCCAAAATCATCTCCACATATCCGAAAATAGTCTGCATGGGTTGGTGAAGTTCATGGCAAATCGCACCGGCTGTTTCAATCACAATAGCCAATTGATGATTTTTCTTTGTTTCCGTAATGTCACTTACAAATGCAAAAGCACCTGAAACTTCATTATTGTCAAGAATTAATGCAATATCAAAAAGAGCATGGAGTTGCTCCTCTTTCTGAGTCTTTAAGATTATGCTGACACTTTTGGGTGAAAAATCTGATGGATTTGAGAAAATCTTATTAAACAATAATGTATCGTTCTGATCAATGAATTGTGAGACCGGTTGCCCGATAATTTGTTCAGGAGAATACCCGATCATTTCACAGAGGGCGTAATTAACCTCTGTTGTTATTTCATTTTTATCAACCTGCCAGAAGCCGGATGAAGTGGTTTCAATTAATTTTGCATATTTTTCTTCACTTTGCACAAGCAATAATTCTGCCCGTTGTTTTTCCCGTACAACCTGAGAATGATCCAATGCTTTTTCAATTGCATGAACAAGAGTCGACATCTCTCTTATGGGCTTGACCAGATAATCCCAGGCTCCGATTTTCATTGTTTCAATGGCATCCTGGATCCCGCTTGCGCCAGAAACAACAACCAAAGGCGTTTGCGAAGAAATTTTATGAATATGCTTAATAACGTCGTACCCATCCATTTCTGGCATCCTGAGGTCAACAAGAACCAAATCAATGGATTCCCGGTCAAAAAGTTCCAGACCCTGCTTGCCATCACAAGCTGAAAAAGGAACATATCCTGAGTCTTCAAGATAACTTGATAAACTGGAACGCACAGAGTCATCATCATCTATTATCAAAATCGAATTGCGTTGTTCAGTTGCTGTGTTGACAACGGCTAGGGAAGCAGATTGTGTTTGAAGCTTGTTTTCTAAAAGACGAATTTTATTTTCAAGCTCTTCGTAAGTTGGCTTGCCCATAAGCATCCTCTTGAAAGTATTAGGAAGCGAAAAAAAAATTTAAATTCCAGTATCTTATAATTATAGAATAATTTAAAATTATGTCAACCAATATTATGAACTACTCTAACACGCCATTTCAGAGTCGCTCTACCGTTTATCAATATGTGTATATGGCAGCAGAGACTCTCCGGTATAAACCTGTCTGGGTCGGCTGATTTTCATTTCAGGATCATTAAAATCTTCATTCCAGTGTGCTATCCAACCTGGCAACCTGCCAATTGCAAACATTACAGTAAACATATTCGTGGGAATACCAATCGCTCTTAAAACAATACCGGAATAGAAATCTACATTGGGATAAAGATTCTTATCCTGAAAATAAGCATCCGAAAGTGCGCATGCTTCCAATTCCATTGCAATATCCAAAAGAGGGTCTTTTGTTTTAGTTCTTTTCAGAACTTTATCGCACATTTCTTTCATTATTTTTGCTCTGGGGTCATAGGTTTTATAAATCCTGTGACCAAATCCCATCAATCTAAAGGGATCATTTTTATCTTTGGCTTTTTTTATAACATCGGGAATTTTAAGGCCTTGGGTGTGAATCTCTTTAAGCATCCGAATAACAGCTTGATTAGCACCACCATGCAAAGGCCCCCATAATGCTGAAATCCCAGACGATATAGCAGCATAAAGATTAACTTTTCCACTGCCAACAACTCTTACAGCCGTTGTAGAGCAATTTTGCTCATGATCAGCATGCAAAATCCAAAATACATTTAATGCATCAGATATTTCTTTATCTACACGATAGGGAATCACTGGATTGTCAAACATCATGTGAAGAAAGTTTGCACAATAAGAATAATTCGGATTAGGGTAAACAGGATTTTGTCCAACGGAAAACTTATAAGCCATAGCCGCCATTGTTCTCACTTTTGAGATAAGGCGTAGAAATGTTCTCTGTAGATCTTCCTGATTTTCAACAAGTTCAGGGTGAAAACTTCTCATTGCATTAACCATGGCAGATAAAATACCCATGGGATGAGACTTGGGGGGATAGTTCTGATAAAAAGACTTCATATTTTCATGCAATAATGAGAGATCATTCAAATTTACACTGGTTGTGGTCAGTTCTTCTCTGGTTGGCAATCTTCCCATTATCAACAAAAAAGCTGTTTCCACAAAAGAAGAGTGCTCCGCAAGCTCTTCAATGGGAATTCCCCTGTATCTTAAAATACCTTTTTCACCATCCATAAAGGTAATCGAGCTTTTACAACTTCCTGTGTTTCCAAAACCAGGGTCAAAAGTAATAAACCCGCTTTCCTGTCGCAATTTTCTGATATCAATGGCTCTGTCACCGACAGCACCATTAATCAATGGCAATTTATATTCTTGATCTTCAATAATTAAGCGGGCATATTCAGTCATATTACGTCCAGTTTCTATAAGTTCTAATTATTCTCCACCAATTGTATAAGTTGAACACGACCCGGAAGAGCAATTTCTTTCCTGTTTTGACACACCACTGGGCCCGTTGGAAGAAGCATTGCTCATTACATAATTTGTTTTGCTCAAAATACGTTCAAATTCAACGGAACCACATTTAGGGCATTTATTATCATCATCATCATTACCGTTTGATGAACTGCTTGTAATTACCTCAAAAAACTCTTCGCATTTACTACATTTAAATTCATATATAGGCATTTTTGCCTCCTTAAGATTACACTGAAATTGTACTTGAAATTGTACAAGCTGTTAATATAAGTACTTTTTTAGCTGATGTCAAGAAACGAACAGGTGGTGAGAATCAAAAACAGGGTTTCCGTCAAAATCAAAAATGAGTGATCTTATATTTAATTTACCGGAAGCGAAGTTTCCCGCATTTTCAACAATCTTATTACCCACATATGATAATAAATCAGGAAATTCCGGATAAATATAAGAAAACGCATGGCGTGCCGTATTGGAATTTTGTATATTATTAGTTAGCGTCTTATCATGGTAAATCTTTTCTGACCACTCAACAAGCCCCTGCATGGTTAACTCAGATTTTGCAGCATGAGTATGTTCAAAGCCCATGGCCATTTTTACTGCTTTACCAAAAAAAACTGCAAAAACAAGAGACTCTATTTGATCGATATTTTTTGCTTCGTTAATGGAGGCTTTGAAAAAATCACCAGTTTGAATAAAACACTCCTCCTTAAAATCATAAAAAAGATCCATGGCAAATCGTTCACTACGCCTTCCGGTTGTGAAAACAAGCGTTTTAGCTCCACCTGCTGCGGCAATTTTTGCTCCGGCTTTTATAGTTGCAATATATGCAGCATGGGACATGGGTGTAACAATGCCTGTAGTGCCAAGAATAGAAATACCGCCCTTAATTCCTAACCTTGAGTTTAAAGTTTTCTTAGCAAGCTCCTCTCCTTTAGGAACAAAAACTTCAACAGTAAGATCTTTTGGCACGGTTATTCCAAGCTCAGAAAAAACATCATTTACAGATTCTTTTATCATCTTTTTGGGGCCAGGGTTAATAGCATATTCACCAACATTTAATTCCAGGCCAGGTTTGGTCACAATCCCAACTCCTTTCCCACCAATAATTTCAAGACCATTACTTGAATTCTTAGATATTGATACGCATACACCGATCTGGGCTTTATGGGTAATATCAGGATCATCGCCAGCATCTTTAATAATTATGGCTTTAGCGGCATTTTTAGAAATTTTTGTAATGCTGAGTATTGCAATAAGCGTTGTTTCGCCATTTAAAAAACGAATTTTGACTTTAGATTTTTTTTCTCCTGATAACAAAAAATGAAGTGCGGCTTTAGTTGCAGCTGCAGCTGCTGCGCCTGTTGTAAAGCCCTTTTTCAACGATTTTTCAGGCATTAAAATCAGACTCCCTGTTTTTAAAATCAAGGCATGCCTGAACAAAACTGCTACCTGAATCTTTCATACTGCCGAAATGAATATGTAAGTAACTTCCCAAGGTCCTGTTTTTAAAAAACCCATACAATTCAAGCTCTTTTCCATCTCGTTGAGTGACATCATACGCATTGGTGATACCATTGTTAAAACGATTAATATAAGAATCATTATTTAGAATCGAAGAATAATGAAACTCATGCCCTCTTAAAACATCTCCTTTGCGGCCAAGCAATAAGTCATTTTTAAGCGTTATTTCTCTATATCCAAGGGATCGCATTTGGGGGTTCATTTCCACAGAAAATGGAAAACATCCTGTCATGGGATATTGTATATCTTTTTGCAAATCTGTCATAGATTGGCAAAGATACATAAACCCACCACACTCACCATATATAGGCATATTCTGTCTGCTTTTGATTTTTATTGCCTTTAAAAGAGATAAATTCTTGGAAAGTTTTTCTGCAAAAAGCTCTGGATAACCACCGCCTAAATAAATACCATGGACATTGTCAGGAAGAGAATCATCAGTTAGGGGAGAAAACTCCACAATTTTTGCACCATTTTTTTGTAATATGTCGATATTATCTTTATAGTAAAAACAAAAAGCCTTATCTCTGGCTACAGCTATTTTTACCTGATGAGAGTCTTTTTTTTTGTCAGTAGGTTTGGTAGATACACATGAACATGTTTTAAGTTCAGGGATCTTTTTTACAAAATTTTTTAATGATGTATTTTTATCCATCATGGTAATTAATTCTGACATGGCGTGCTCTGGTAAATTAAATTCTTCTGCAGTAACAAGGCCCAAATGCCTGTCTGGCAGATGAATATTGTCATTTCGCGAAATGTAACCCAATACCTGGGTTTTACAATTTGCTTCCACCGCTTCTTTTAAATATTTATAGTGATTTGGGCTTCCTACACGATTAAAAAGAACACCGGCAATATTCAACTCTTTATCAAAATTTTCAAACCCCTGTACAATTGCTGCAACACTCCTTGCCATGCTTTTTGCATCAACAACAAGTATTACAGGAAGATTCAACCATTTTACCATTTGCGCTGTTGAGCCTGACTCTGATGTACCGCTGTATCCATCAAAAAGCCCCATGACGCCCTCAACTATAGCGATGTCAGAACCTTCACAGCCAGCTTGAAATAGTGATTGATTATATTTTTTAGACAGCATCCAGGAATCGAGGTTAATACTAGGTTTCTTACAAATTTTTGTATGATGTCCAGGGTCAATAAAATCAGGTCCAATTTTAAAGGGCGCAACCTTATAGCCAAGTTTTATAATATACTGCATGATACCAATGGCCAGCGTAGTTTTCCCGGAATTGCTACCAGTGCCTGCAATTACAAAGCCTTTAATACTTATCTCCCTTCAGCCAAAATAATCAGGGCATTTACAACACTTGCTGCTATATTTGAACCCCCTTTTCGGCCCACATTTGAAATATAAGGATAGTCCAGTGCAATCAAGTCATGCTTAGATTCAGCTGCATTTACAAATCCCACAGGAAAGCCAACGATTAAAGCAGGCTTTGCCTTGCCTTGTTTGATAAGTTCAATAAGGCGCAATAAGGCTGTGGGTGCATTCCCAATAACATAGATACCATCAGTCATAAGGTCGACTGCTTTATCAACTGCTGCTTCAGCCCTTGTTAGGTTTTTAGCTGTTGCGATTTCCAATATATCCTTATCTTTTATAAAGCATTGGGCTGAATTCCTGATTCCTGCTTTTGCCATATTGGTATCTGTCATTATTGAACAGCCTTTTTTAATGGCTTTGATTCCTGCTTCACATGCATCTTTATGAAACCGAACGGTATCAATATATTCAAAATCAGCAGAGGTATGAATCATTCTCCGGACTATGGGCCATTGGATAGAATTAAATTTATGATCTCCGGCTTCCTGATCAATTATCTCAAAGCTTAAATCTTCAATGCCTTGGGGTTTTATTTTTGATGTATTCATAAGAATTCCCTTATTAATAAAAAATAGATACCCATTAAATATCATTTTTCTACCTAATCATGCAACAGGACATCCCATGATTTTCCTTGAATTTAAAAGAATTAAAGATTATGTATAAATCAATACTTACTATGGGAAAAACAAATGACAGAGCAAGAATCATATAAAGTGCAAATTGAGAATATTTTACCTTTGCTTGGAGCTGATCAAAAACAGAATATTTTAATAAATATCAATCAAATCATTGATTCTGATTTAATATCTCAGCAAAACAGGCCGGCCACGCCAGAGCTTAAACAAGAAATGATAAATGCACTGTTTTTCAGCAGGTTTATCGAATCAAGCCTGATACGGTTTCCTGAAATTTTGAATGATCTTATAAAAACAGACGATCTTAACAGGCCCTATGTCCAGGGCGAAATATTTAGAAAAATTCAAAACGCCGCAGAATGCTTAGGGGAAGGGCCAACAGAAACGGCCATCCAAAAAGCTGCATGTAAATCAAAGTTGCGCGAAATGATAAGAATTGCCTGGAGGGATTTAAATCAGAAAGCCCAACTAATTGAAATATTAACAGATCTGTCCATGCTTGCAGATGCATGCATTGAAATAATTTCAAAATATATATATGATGATCTCTCCTTAATTTATGGATTTCCCCGTGATGAAAAGGGAAACAAACAAAAAATTATAATTCTTGGTATGGGAAAGCTGGGTGCCAAGGAACTTAACTTTTCATCAGATATTGACCTCATATTTGTGTATCCTGAATATGGGGTTACAGACAAAAAACCTCAAATTTCAAATGAGGATTTTTTCACTAAATTGTGCAGAAAATTTATAAAAATAATGGGCGCCAATGTTGACGGGATCAATTTTTATCGTGTGGATACCAGATTACGACCCTTTGGTGCTACAGGCCCTCTTATCATGACCTGCCATGAGCTTGAAGAATATTATCAGGCCCAGGGCAGAGAATGGGAACGATATGCCTTTATCAAAGCAAGGCCAGTGGCGGGCGATATCAAAGCAGGATATAAACTTTTAAAAAATTTAAATTCTTTTATTTATCGACGATATTTTGATTATGGCACCTTTGATTCATTTAAAGATATGAAAAAAAGGATTTCCTTGCAGGTTAAAAACGAAAAAATGCAAGATAATATAAAGTTAGGCTCTGGCGGTATAAGGGAAATTGAATTTTTCGGACAAATTTTTCAACTCATAAGAGGTGGGGTTGAACCTGAACTTCAGGAGCGTAATATACTTATAGTACTTGACTCTCTGGTAAAATATTCGTGTATTGATGAAGCCACAAATAAGGATTTATCTAAGGCTTATATTTTTTTAAGGCTGGTGGAAAATAGAATTCAGGAATACTCAGATTTACAGACCCATGATATTCCAAAAGATGAAGAGGGACGGTTAAGGCTTGCATTATCCATGGGATTTCAATCTTTTGAAGATTTTTCAACAGAGTTGAATCTACACAGAGTCAATGTGCACAAGCACTTTAAAGAACTTCTTGTTTCTGAAGATGATGAAACTGATGATAAAGAAATAGAGGAATTTAAAAACCTCTGGCTGAACATTAATGACCCACAATCCTTGATTAAAACTGAAAAAATTAAGGGGTATGATGATATTGATCAGGTCATTCAGCAATTGAAGCTACTGGAAGAAAACCCTAAAACCAAAAGACTTGCTACAAGTGGAAGAAAAAGACTCAACAGGCTTGTTCCTGTTCTCCTGCAAAAAGTTGCCCAGTGTAAAAACCCAAACACTGTACTAATAAGGCTGATTGAACTTATTATCACGATAGAATCAAGGGCATGTTATATTTCTCTTCTCTTAGAAAACAAAGGCGCACTAGACACCTTATCTGTCCTTGCAGAAAAAAGTCCCTGGATTATTTCATTTCTATCCAAACACCCGGCATTATTGGATGAGCTTCTGGACACAAAAACACTTTACTCGCCGCCGGCAAAAAAAGAACTTCAAGGCCTGCTTGAGCGTCGTGTATCAAAAGTGCCTGACAATGATATTGAATTTTTACTGGAAGAGCTTTCTCTTTTTAAACAGACCAATACTTTGAGGGTTGCAGCAGCAGATATAAGCAAGAATTATCCGCTAATGAAGGTTAGCGACAAATTAACATATATTGCTGAGACTGTTTTGGATGAAGCGTTGAAAATATCATGGAATATTGTTGTAGCAAAGTATGGCAGACCCCAGGGAGTAACTTTGGATGATCCTCAATCATGCGGGTTTTCCATTGTGACCTATGGTAAGGTGGGGGGCCTTGAAACAGGATATAAATCAGATCTTGATTTAATATTCATCTGTTCGGAAAATGAAGGAGCAACCCACAACGAAAAAAAAAGTATAGAAAATATTGCATTTTATTCAATATTGAGCCAGAGAATAATCAGCACTCTAACCATGCATACAGCCGCAGGGCAATTATATGGAGCAGATATGAGATTAAGGCCCGGTGGTCAGTCAGGCCCCATTGTTACTCAAATTAATTCATTAAAAGAGTATTTCAAAAAATCTGCCTGGACATGGGAACATCAAGCTTTGATAAGAGCAAGACCCATCAGTGGTGATGCAATAATTCAAAAACAATTTAGCAAGATTAGAGAAGAAATTATATCACTAAAAAGAGATCCAAAAGCTCTCAAAGAAGACGTTACTGACATGCGAGAACGTATGAGAAAGGAACATTTGAAAATTGAAAAAGGATTGTTTGATTTAAAACAGGACAAGGGTGGAATTACTGATATAGAATTTCTGGTTCAATACCTGGTTTTGAATAATAGTTACGCACATCCTGATTTAAAACTGTGGACTGATAATATCCGCTTGCTTGAAAGCCTGGCTACAGAAAAAATCATACTTCAAAACGAGTGTGATGACTTAAAAGAAGCTTATGTTGTTATGAGAAAAGCAATACATCGATTAAACCTTCAGGAAAAAGAAATAAAAGTACCTTTGGAACGATTTGAAAAATTAAAAAATTCTGTAATCAAAATTAATAACAAGTACTTATAAAGAGGGAACATATGACTATGGAGCAATACATACGAGCAATTGCAGGACTTTTTATACTCATTTCTCTCCTATTAGGCTACCTGCATAGTCCTTACTGGCATTATTTTACAGCATTTGTGGGTATTAATCTTTTTCAGTCTGCCTTCACAAAATGGTGCTTGATGGAAAACATACTATCCAAGTTAGGTGTAAAGAAAGCCGGTTAATTTATAACCATTATAGTTTTTCCCAATACTTTAAAATTTTGCAGAAAGATATTATCAATTTAATTAATCCTAGCAATTTTACTAATTATGGTTCTTTTATTACTATAAATAAGAGGGAACAAATGGCTGGTAAAAAACATATAGTAAAAACTGCTATAATAATCATGATATTATTCTTTCAGGCTGGTAGTTGCCTGGCTGGTTGCCTTAATGTGTTCAAAGGCGAAAAAAAACAGGTACTCAGATTTTCCGGTGGGACTGCCCATATTCCTAGGATGAAAGAGGCAGTGTGAGGCTTTGTTTAATGGATTTCCCCCTGGGTGACTATCATTTTTATAGGGCTATATCCGATAAAATAGCTTAAATCACTTGGGGAATCAATATCCCAGGCAACAAAATCAGCATCCTTCCCAACCTCTATTGTTCCTTTCTGTTTTTCCATCCCCAGTGCTTTGGCCCCATTTACGGTGGCGCCAAGTAAAGATTCTTCCGGAGTTAAACCAAAAAGGACACAGGCCATGTTCATGGCAAGGGGCAGGGATAAAACAGGGCTGGTGCCTGGATTTAAATCAGTTGATACAGCAGTTACAATTTCTAAATCTCTCATCATCTCAACAGGCGGTTTCTGTTTTTCCCTTAAATAGTAAAATGCCCCGGGTAAAAGCACTGCTGTTACATTATTCTCTGCCATTTTTTCAAGGCTTTCCTTTGAAACATATTCAAGGTGATCGCAGGACAACGCACCTAACTCTGCTGCCATGTATGCCCCTTTTGAATCTGAGAGCTGTTCTGCGTGAAGTTTTATATCAAACCCCAAATCCCTGGCTTTGATAAATACTTTTTCAGTTTCTTTAAGAGAAAACCCAATATTTTCACAAAAAGCATCAACACTTGTAGCAATGCCTTGTTTTTTAATTCCCGGCAGAACTTCAGTGACTATAAAATCAATATACTTTCCTGATTGCCCTTTGTATTCATGGGGAAGCGCGTGGGCGCCCAGAAAAGTTGCCCTTATTGTAGCAGGATGATTTTCATCCAACATTTTAATAACCTCAAGCATTTTAAGCTCAGTTTCAAGGTCAAGGCCATAACCCGATTTGATTTCAATTGTAGTAACACCCTGGTTGAAAAGAGAGTTAACTCGCTTGAGTGCCTGGTTATAAAGATCTTGAATGGATTCATTTCTTGTCTCTTTGACGGTTGAAAAAATCCCCCCTCCCTGACGGGCAATCTCTTCATAACTCACACCAGACAATTTCATTTCAAATTCTTTAGATCTTGATCCTCCAAACACAAGATGAGTGTGGCAGTCAACAAGGCCCGGCAAAACCCAGGCATGTTTCATATTATGGGTTTGAGCAACTTTTTTTGTATATTCAACAGGCAGGTCACTCATCTTCCCTGTAAAGCAAATTTTATCCCCGGCCACACCAATTGCGCCATCCATAATTTTTGAATAGCTGTTGTTTTTCATTGTTGCAATATTGCAATGAATAAAAAGGTGATCAATTTTTTCCGGGCATACCATGTTCTCTGCCAATACCTCTCTTTATTATTTTACTATTCTGTTGATTAAATCATCATCCGGAATATATGGCAATGTTATATGATCTTTCTTGTTTATATCATTATATGCAATACAGGTTTCAATGGAATTTTCGCATCTTGCCCAAGCACGCCTTGCCACGCCACCCATCACATCCCAGTTCATGGCACTTTTGATAATTTCATCAATACGATCACTTCCATCAAGGACCAGCCCAAATCCACCATTTATTGCCCGACCAATACCAACACCGCCTCCATTATGCAAAGAAACAAGGCTCATGCCCCTTGCTGCATTGCCTGCATAGCATTGAGTTGCCATATCAGCCATTATATTGGATCCATCTTTTATATTTGCCGTTTCCCTGAAAGGCGAATCTGTTCCGCCAGTGTCATGGTGATCTCTTCCCAGCATCACCGGACCAATTTTCTTATCTCTTACCATCTCATTAAATTTTAATGCAATCTTGATTCTACCTTCGGCATCCTGATAGAGAATTCGAGCCTGGGTTCCCACGACAAGCTTATTTTTCTTAGCATCCCTTATCCAGATATAATTATCGCGATCCTGAAACCTTCTGTCAGGGTCAATACACTCCATGGCAGCAACATCAGTAGCATCAAGATCTTCTGACTTTCCACTCAGACAGACCCACCTGAAAGGCCCGTAACCATAATCAAAAAGCAGCGGCCCCATAATATCTTCAACATAGGAAGGAAAAATAAAACCCTCATTGGTATTTTTACCATTTTTACAGACCTCAGTCACACCTGCGTCATAAACTGCTTTAAGAAAATTATTTCCATAATCAAAAAAATAAGTGCCTTGATCAACAAGTTTTTTAATAAGTTCATAATGTTTTTGCAGAGAAACATCGACCAAGCCAACAAATTTTTCATGATCCTTAGCTAAAAGCTCGGTTCGTTCTTCAAAGCTCATGCCCTGAGGACAATACCCCCCATCATATACGACATGACAGGATGTCTGATCACTTAAAAGTTCAATCTTTACATTATTATCCACCGCATATTCAAGTAAATCAACAATATTTCCATAAAATGCAATGGCTGCTTTTTTCTTCTGTTCTTGACATAAAGCAGCAGCTTCATATGCTTTGGCAGGATCTTCAATAATCATACTTACCCAGCCCTGGCTATATCTTGTTTCGATCCTTGAATAATCGACTTCAGCAAAAATCCCAACCCCCTTGGCAATTTCAACTGCTTTCCCCTGAGCGCCACTCATTCCTCCCAAACCGGAACTGACAAAAAGATTTCCAGCCATGTCCTCTACATTGCTTTCTGTTTTGGAAATCATTCGCGAAGCATTTAAAAGCGTATTATAGGTGCCATGAACAATACCCTGGGGGCCGATATACATCCATCCTCCGGCTGTCATCTGCCCGTAATTGGCAACACCTAATGCTGCTGCCCTTGAAAATGCTTCATTGTTATCAAAAATACCGATCATTAAGGCATTGGACATGATCACCCGAGGCGCTGTTGATGATGACTTGAAAAGCCCGAGAGGGTGGCCTGATTCAACAACCAAGGTAATATCCTCTGTTAATTCTTCCAGATAAGCCTTGATCAGCCAGTATTGCATCCAGTTCTGGCATACCTGGCCTGTCTCTCCATAGGTTACAAGTTCATAAGGATACAAGGCTACTTCAAAATCAAGATTATTGTCAATCATTGTCTGAAAAGCCTTACCCTCTATACATTTTGACCGGTATGAATCAATTGGTTTCCCAGTGATTTTCCCTTCGGGCCTGAATCTGTAACCGTAAATACGGCCCCGGATATTTAGTTCCTCCATAAACTCGGGGGCAAGTTCTTTATGCCATTTTTCCGGGATATATCGCAGCGCATTTTTCAAAGCCAGCTTTCTGTCTTCAAAAGAAAGCTCGGCATGCCGTTTGGGGGCTCGGCGAATTCCTGGGATAAAATCCTTTTTTGGTGGTAGCATTTCAAAAATATTTTCAAGTTTAATCCTCATTGCCTCGGAAATATGATTGTTGACAGACATTTAGCATCCCCTTTATCTTAATTCAATTTTTATAAACAAAATAAGTACTTATCCCTTGTATATACAACTTAAAAATAAATGTCAATATTTTGTTTTTAAGTTGTATATTGAGTTTCAACCGGCCGATTAATGCAAACATTATACAGCGGCGAAATTAATTTCCCCTTGACTAAAAGACGAAATCAAGGCAAATTAAAAATATATTATATTCTTTTTCCATTTTATCAATTTTTTATTATAGATTCCAAATATCGGGGGCAGAATGGATAATACAGATATCATAGACTTAGATGAATTAAAAGAAATCATGGACAATGACATGGAGCTGATTGGTGAATGCTTTCGGGAGTTTAACAAAGACTGGCCTGAGGCTTTTGGCAATATAGCAAAGGCAGTCGAAGTGAAAGATGCGTCCCAGCTTGACGAAACTGCCCACAAACTAAAAGGAACCCTCCGCTACCTTGCTGCTGATCAAGCTCAAAAAGCTGCTTATGAACTTGAACTTGCAGGCAAGGAACAGAATCTTGAAAACCTTGAAGAGAAGCTCATGCTGTTGGAAAAAAGAGGGCTTGAAGTAGTTGATTATATTAATAATTTCAAAGCTTGATTGTATCAGGAGTGACTATAATGGCAGAGCAAGATCAAAAAACAACTGAAGTACCCCGAAAAAAACATACCAATATTTCTATTTTATTTGTTGACGATGATAAAATGGCCCAAATGCTAATGTCCAAATTTCTAAAAGACTGGAACGTTTATTGTGCTTCATCAGGCCAGGAAGCTTTAGAAACAATGGAAGAAAAAACCTATGCTGTTGTGCTGCTGGACTACCAGATGCCCGGAATGAACGGGATAGAACTCTTAAAAATAATCAAAAAAAAACACAGCATGGTTCAAGTCATAATGATCACCGGGTCTGACGAACTGAACACCCTTATCACAAGTTTATCAGAAGGTGCTGACGATTTTATATTAAAACCTGTTAAAAAAGAAACCCTGTTTAAAGTGCTTGGTAACACCTGTGATAAAATAACCCGCTGGACAGGAACCATGAAAGCACTTCATAAGAAAAAACAAGACAATCAATAACACATAAACAAATTGGGAAAAAAAATTGAAAAAGATTTTCCATCAAAAGCGATTTTTATTTATTTTTGTGACGCTGGTGTTTATTTTTCCGTTATTTGCCATTGCAGCAGATCAAAATTCTTTGATCGTATTTCGATCTTCCATCTCCCAGGACATAATTGATCATGAACCCGTTGAGATGGGGACAAGCTTTACAAACAATATAGGTAAGCTCTATTGTTTTTCTGAAATCCATGGCGCAACGACTAAAACACATATCAAACATGTCTGGTATTACCATGGGGTTGAACGTGCACGAAAACAATTGAGAGTTCATGATGTAAAATGGCGGACCTCTTCATCAAAACTGATACAATGCTATGAATCGGGAAATTGGGAAGTGCATATAATTGATGCTGACGATAATGTTTTAAAAATAGTTAAATTTAATATTACACACCAATAGTATCGACTTAATCACGGAATGGTTAAATATTTCTTTGCTGTTCCTGTGCGATAAATATCATCTTTAAAATATTTTAAAAATGCTTTTTCTGTGAGTGTTGGAATTTTATCCTGAAGCAGAACAAGGGAAATTTTATTAATGACATCCTGCCGAGGCATTTTTATGGGAACAATGTTATTTTTTTTAATCTCTTTTTGTACAATATGGGAAGCAATGACTCCTAGCCCAATATGGTTCAATATGCCCGAAATAACAGCCTGATGGCTGTCAACTGTCATTACCCGGTTAAGATTTTTAACTGAAAATTTATTAAAGTGGTGTTTGAACCAGTTTTTAAGAGTTAAAGATGTTCGCTGATAGGAAATAAACTCCTTGGCTACAAGATTGGAAAACGAATGGTCTCCTTTTATTTCCCTGTCATAATATTCTTTTGAGCACGCAAGCACGACCCTTTCTTCGATCAATGGTTCTATACTGTAAATTCCAAAATCACCCACAAATTGTTCTTTAGTTAAAAAAGCATCAACCAATCCAAAATCAAGCTCGCCATTCCGTATTTTGGGTAAAAGTTCTCTGGGGTCACCAAGGTGCAGAGAAAAGATAACTTCAGGATAGATTTCTCTGAATTTTGCAATGATACCCGGGAAATATGATTTTCCAAACTCAATGGGTGACCCTACTTTTAAAAGGCCTGAGGGCTTTTGTCTTGCCTGCTTAATATTTTTTATTCCTTTTCTCAAATCATCAATAAAAGGCGCTACAATATTAAAAAGCTGTTCTCCGGCCAGGGTGGGAACCAGCTTTTTGTGAAGCCTTGTAAACAAAGGTATTTTTAATTCGTATTCAAGCTTGGAAAGATTTTGACTGACAGCAGACGGGGTAATGTTTAATTCATTGGCCGCTGCCACAACGCTCTTTAAGGCAAATATATGATAAAAAACTTTCAATCTGTTAAAATCTGGTAGCATTAATAATTATTAACCTAAGCTTAAATTGTTTTAATTTTACTTAATACCAAATGTGAATTATATTATCAACATAAAA
>Ga0307988_1001006_pt1 | contig 17315 bp, 10 predicted proteins | sample EllFjometagen183_FD_203166 | JGI IMG/M metagenome (GOLD analysis project Ga0307988, IMG submission 203166) | Marine microbial communities from Ellis Fjord, Antarctic Ocean - #183 | ecosystem: Environmental > Aquatic > Marine > Unclassified | place: Southern Ocean | collected 2014-10-08 | reverse complement strand
AAGGAAAACTTAAAGATTCTTTTACAGAGTGGTTGGCAAAAATCTTCCAAGGACTTCAATTTACCCGTATATTCCGTATGTACCCACGATTTACATACACATCATACACTACTTTCAATATCCATATTAAAAAGTATTCACCAAACCTTTACCGGCACCTGTTTTTCTAACTTATCCTCAGTATCATCAGTTAATAATGTAAGAAAATCTAATCCAGTCAATTCCTCAATCTTGTCAACGCTTATAAGGTGGTTTGCGTGCCTGTACGGCCTACTTATTGCTTTATGTAGATAAAAAGGAACGCAAGCACATTTAATGAGCCTCTATCTTCGCGTATAATGAGCTTGAGAAATGCATGCGGGTTAGACATAGAAATTTACATATCTTAAAAACTTCCAAGGACATTGATTTAGCCGTATGTAGCGTATGTAGCATTGTCGACATACGGAACATACGCTACTTTGTATATCCATATAGTTTTTTTCTGATTATATATAAGCTCAAAGGTTGGCGGTGCAGGATAAATCTATGCCGCAACTATTTATTTACAATCATGACAGTCACAGTAAGCATTAAAACAACTCCGAAAAAACTAAAGCATGAGCCAAAACAAATAATATCCAAGAAATATTGAAAAAATATCGAAAACTTGCAAAGAAAACGCTATAGTGAATAGTCTTATATTATAAAAGAACAATAATGGGCTATGAGGAAATAGTTAATGGCTGAGAATAAAGAGGAAGTATTTTCACAATTAATTGATGAAAAGCTGCCGATGCTACGGCGAGTGGTTTATCGTATAGTGTTTAACGAAGCTGACACGGATGATGTCATTCAAAGCGCTTTGCTTAAAGCGTGGAAAAATTTTGCATCATACCGGGAACAGTCGCAGTTTTCAAGCTGGATATGCAGGATTGCCTGTAATCAGGCTTACGACTTATTTCGAAAACGACAACGTGAAAATGGGAAACTTGAACTTTTTCGTATTCATAAATCAGTAGTCGAAGATAAAAATGTGGCAATAGAAAAATTCGCGGCGGTGGAACAGGCAATGAAGCAATTACCAGAAAAACTGCATGCCGCCTTGAGTTTGACAACTCTCGAAGATATGACTCCCGACGAAGCTGCGGATGTCCTGGGATGCACGACAGCAACAATATATTGGCGAATACACAAGGCTCGAAAGATTTTAAAAAACAATCTGGCAAACTCCTGTCAACTGGAGGCAAATTATGACGAAAGATAAATTAGACAACTTACTGAAAGATTACGACGAACAGCGTAATAAAGGTGAATTTTCTCCGACTTCTGAATTCAAAGAAAAATTCTTTGAGGCTGCTAAAAACGTAAAGCCAAGAGCAAAGTACAAATCCAAACCGGTAATATGGTTGACTTTGACGACTAGCGCAATTGCGGCTGCGGTATATATCAGTATCGCGCCTCTTTATACGGTTACAAATGTTCCGCTGAAAAGAATTAATCAAACGGTTGTTTCCGGAACACGCAAGTTAATGCTTAAATTGAAAAGATTTTTCCCTGAAAAAAGAGTTGGCTTGTGCCTGATTAACGGGGAATTAAAGACTTTTGAGGCAGATGAAGATGCTCCGAGGAACATTTTGATAAACTATTCGATCCAACGCAAAAGCGATGGCAAAGAGTTAAAATTATCAATAGCGACTTCCAGCAACAATTCTTCTAATCTAAATTCCAAACAGGCTAAAGGTTCAGTCTGGGTCTATCAGCCGGACAATAAATTATTGACTGTAGATACAGATTTGGCATTGCAGATGGACGCCCAAACAACAATCAAAATCAATGAATCGAATTTATTGAAATTAAATAAAAGACAATTTGTTTCAGAATTCGAATATCAAGGCAAAAAATACAAAGTATTTCAATCAGCATGCAGGATTTAATATGTGCTACGTGTTAGGTGTTAAGTGCTACGGGAAAAAAGGAAAAAGATGGGAAAAATGATTTTTAGAATAGTTTTAATCTCTCTTGTTTTTATGGGAGCAGGAGCTTTTGCTAAAACTAAAATAGCTCTGATTGGAGATTCCAAGAAAACTAATCAGGTTGCTGATTTGGTTTTAGCTAAAATGGCAGATAATGACAATCTGGAATTTTTAGAACGTTCAGCCATAGAAAAGGTATTGAAAGAACATAAACTGCAAGGTTCCGGACTCAGTAATAAACAAATACCTGTGATTGCCAATATCCTGCATGCGAATATTTTTGCTGTATTGTCCAGTGCTCAAGTCAATAAGAAGACAATTCCATCATCTTTGCGAGTATTTGATGCTCGTAATGGTTTTTGTTTGATAGATACAGCTTTACCTGCTGACATAGAAAAATGTACTGACTTTATCAGTTCTAAGTTACAAAATTTACCTAATCCAAAAAGTTTGAAATTCGTCTCAATATTGGCGGTACGCAATGCCGGAGCTCCGATAAAATATAAACGTCAAATGGCACACATCGCAATAGAAGTAGAACGCCGTCTAATCGCCATGCCAGACGTCGCCGTGTTGGAGCGTTCAGAGTTAGGGCTTGTGAATAAAGAACGTAAAATAACAAAGAGATCATTCAAGCTGGCATCATCCTCGTATCTTTTAGATTTTGAATTTGCTCCGACCAGTTCTGTTGATAAAGTTGATTTAAGAATTTACATTCTAAACTCTTCAGGAAAAGAACTAGCCAGTTTTAATTTTCCTGACTGCTTAAAAAATCCGCCGCAAAAAATAATTAAAGCTCTCGCAAAATACCTAAAAACTAGCCCTTCCACTCAAATAGTCGATAACAAAGAAGAAGCCAAACGATTCTTCGAAGAATATAAATATGACGTAAAAATCAGTAGATACGACACCGCCGAACGCAAATTGCAATCCGCTATTGTTCTCGCTCCTTATACCCCCGATTATCTTCGGGAACTAATCACATTTATTCAGAAAAAAGCTAGATATTCTTTGTCGTGGCGAACTGATGAAGAACATTTTCTTACGCTATTGAATTCATTAAAGCATTCTGCAAAAATTTGCGATGAAATAAAAAAACAGTTTCCCACTTACAATAAAACGCTCTATTTGCAACTATCTCCGTCTGTTATACACGGTATGAAAAAGCTAACTGACAAACAAAAAACAGATGCAGAAGAATTTCTGAAAGGTTTTCGTTATAAATATTTTAGTGAAAGTCGTAAGTATTCTTATTATTTTGATCTGTCTGATGGAATAAATTCTTCCAAAGAGTTACAACAATATAGTCGGTACATGACAAGAACTTGTCGTTTGTCGTTTTATCTTGATTTTAACTATTATGTATCTTACTTATATCAAGCCGCATTAGAGGAGTTAATAAATACTAAAAAAGCCTTACGGAAAAATCCCGATTTAGTGCATACTGTTGTCGATCCGCCTTACTTTTTTGTGGCTTTCAGTGGCTATTATTATCCAAGCTACTATAACGCACTTGAGGAACAAGTGAAATATTCCAGGGAACTCATAAAACTCGCTAAATCGCATCCGTCAAAAAAAATTAAAAGTTGTGGACATTTATTGGATTTATTTCGTAAAACAATTCGTAACAATTATGATCCTAAAAAATTCAAACATGATTTCAAGAAGTATCTTAGTGGTGATTATCCGAATTATCAAAAGTTGCTGGAAGGAGGTTTTGAAAGATTTCATAAAGAACTATACCGCATTATGCGGCACGAAAAGCTTGTATCACAATCTCGGCAGGGGAAAGATGTATCGGAGAAAATGCTGGTGTATCGTTTACGCTATGCAAAAACAGCATCAGAATTGGCTCGTTTAATAGTTAAAAATGATAAACTGGTATTAAAGTTGCGCAAAAAATGTGTTGAAGAAAAAAAACGGGAATATTTTTTCTCTTTTGCAAAGAAATTGTCTAATGGTTTGAAAGGGAATAATGCAAAAATCTGTCAAAAAGCTTTAAATATTCTTAATTATCCGCTGGTAGTTACTCGCTTGAAACAAGTAAGCGATTTTGGAATTTCTGCACGCATGAGTGGTTATGCATGGATTCTAAACGCAAGAGAAAGGAATGGGAAACTATATTTGTTGATGGCAGGGTATAAGTCCATTGCAATATTTTGCTTTGATCCATTGAAGAATAGCTTATTAATGATTTGTAAGATTGATAAGGTTTTAAATATTTATGATTCATTGTATAAAGACTTATTGCCGTTTTATGTTGGGAAAAAGAATTTTCTGGTAAGTACTAAAAATCAAATCATAGTTATTTCGCGAGATGGCACTTCTCATTCATTCATAAAGGGAATACCAGGTGAGTTAGTGAGAACGATGGTAGTATTAAATGGGAGAATATTTGCATTTAGTGGGAGAGTTGATAATCCTAGTATGCCTACAGCAAAAGAAACAATATTATTTTCTTGTCTGCCTAATGGTTCAGATCGCAAGGTTCATATTTCAACATTACGACGTAAAAAACAGAATATTTTTGATAAACAGAAAGCATTCGATGTCTCTGATTTATTTACGGATGAAAAACAACAAAGAATAATCTTTGTTTGTGCCGGAGCTATAGGTGGACTATGGGAATTTGACCCAGCAACAAAAAAATATAAAAAGTATATTAAGTTTGCTAATAGTCTCTTTGCCTGGGGTATGAAAGATAAAAACAAGCTTTATATTGTTAGTGACTTTCATAACTATTATATTTTTGATTTGAATACAAAGCAGGCAAATTTTGTTTTTTCTCCTTATGGATCTATAAAAAAATTAAAGATAAAACCACAGTTTTACAAAAAAATGTTCTGGGCCCGGCCGCCATTTCTTGTTCAAAATAAGCGAATATGGTTTAATGGAGTAATGACAATTTCTTTTTTCTTGAATAAGCAAATCGATATACAATATATATATGATTTGCAGCATAGCAGGCGGATTCCTGTCCTACCGCACCCAGATGGGCGTTCTGTGCTGATAGCAACTAAAAATTCTATTTTCAAAATAACGCCACCAAAAAATAAAAAATGAGGGAGGAAAGGTAAGATGAGAAAATTATGTTTGATGTTGTTGGTCGTGTTGGCTTGTGGAGTTAGCATGGCTGGGGAGATTAAAAATGTTCAACGCTATTATGATGATAGCTCGATTGTGTGTACTGTTACTTTGCCTAAAGGTATGAGTAGGGGGAATTTCTTGTGGCAGTTGGTCACTCCTCATGGGCGGGTTATGGCACAGGGACAGGTAGGTAGAGGCTTCTTGAAGGATTTTGTCAAAGTGCCTCTGAAATTTGATGAATTGAAGCCGGGTATCAGTTTAAAATTATCTTTGCAGATAAAAGCTGTTCGTAAAGGTGAAGTTGTGGGTGAACAGAAAATGATTGTTTACTCTAAAAAGATTTTTACGGATATAGCTGGCAAGCTTAAAAAGCTTGGTGCCGGTGCGGTTTTGCCGGAAGATAAAATTGAGGGACTGAATGCTCTTGGTTTGGATTTGCCTGAAAGTTCTTTGTCCAGCTTTGAAGACCCGTTAAATAAAGTAATATTTTGTTCGGCTAAAAATTATCTTGACAATATTGATATGCTCAGTGAGTTAATGAAACGAGGCCTTACTTTGGTGATGTTTGCGCCGAGTAATGAAAGTAAAATATTCCTTCCTCAAAAAGATTTATCAAAAATATCAATTATTTTTTTAAAAAACGCAAAGACTAAAGGTTCTTTAGGCGTTATATGTAATAAAGAAAAGATCGTTGTCGCTTGCGCTAATGGTCAAGGAGGCTTGATAAAAGTAGAATATGGCAAAGGTGAAATAATAATAGTTGCCGATTCAGTTTACAAGGCTTTAGGAAAATCTCCTGATGCAGCATTAATGTTAAAAAATAATTTAATTAACCAATGGAGGAAAAGATGAAAAAGAGTAATTTACTGAGTTTTTTAATGGCAGTATTAATCGCAGTTTGTAGTTTTAATGTGTTCGCTGCAGACAAAAAAGAGGAAGAACCGCAAGAGCTTGCCGCGACGATAGCGATTTTACCGTTCAAAGCCAAAGGTATGTCGGTCAAGGATCAGGGCAGTCAAATTGCTGATTTATTGCTAGTGAGCCTAGAAACAGACGGCAGGTTTTCAATGGTCAGTCGTGAATATCTGCAGAAAATTCTTGATTCTCTGCAGCTCAGTGCTTCGGGTTTGATATCTAAGGAATCGCAAAATAAAATAGGTCAACTGACTGGTGCTAAAATCTTAATTACTGGTTCTGTGTTCAAGTCTTCTAACAAAACCTATGTCATCGCTAAAATTATTGGTGTAGAAACTAGTAAAGTTGTTGGTTGTAGCGTAAAAGGCAATTCTTCTGGAGTTGATCTGGCGGAGGAACTCGGCAAAAAAGTAGCCAAGTTGCTTATAGCTAAAAATAAAAAACTGTTGCCAGCTCCACTTAAACAAAACAACTTGATTGATGAACTCAAAAAACAATTGGGAGATGTCTCTGGAATTAAGGTTTATGTTAAAATCGATGAAACTGCTGTCAATTCAATTGATCCAGCAGCTCAAACTGAATTACAGACAATTCTTGACAAAGTCGGTTTCACAATAGTAGATAGCAGAGGCAAAGCTGATTTCCAAATAACCGGCGAAGCCTTCGGAGAAAACGGCGGCAAGATCGGCGCATTTTTCAGCGGCGTAGCCAGAGCGGAAATCAAAGTCCTTGATAAAGACGGTAAGATTGTAATGATCGATCGCCAGACAGAAGTCGTTCCTGCATTGTCAATCAACATAGCTTGCAAAAGTGCCCTGCAACAAGCCGGACGCCAGTTGGCAAAACGTATTTTACCAAGATTGAAAAAATAAAAAGATTTAGTTCAAGCAAAGAGAGGAACGTTTGAGAGGACGAATCTTTGCTTGAACTTTTAATTTAAAAGATAAAGGAAAAATGAAAAAACTTATTGTTCTGTTATTGTTAATTGGAGTAATTACTCAAGCCGTAGATTCTCCAGAAGCGAATAAAGTCGCTAATTTAGCCTTTAAGCCGGAAATGTTTAAACAATTCCAAACCTATGATCGTAAGGGACCAAATTACGTCGATATTGCAAAGGCTTTTACCGCCTTTACCCCATCGACCCCCAAACAGGTTGACTGGTGCTATTTGGCATGCAATAATAATGTCTCACCATCGATACAAACGCTTGCTCAAAAGAAACTGGCAGCCTTAGGTGATCCAGCATTACTGAAAGCTTCCCGGAAACATCTGTTTGATAAGAAGAAGGAAGCAGTTTGGGTTGCTTTAAAAACAATTGTCGCCACCAATGATCAAGCCGCCCTTTCTGATTTGCGCAAGCTTGAGGGAATGAAAACTAAAACGGCAAAACGGGTTTATTACCGAGTTCGCCAAACGCGGGCAAAACTTCACGATAAAGATTTACTCAAAGAACTTACCAACCCAAAAAAACAAACTCCTGATTCCACTCTGGCACAATATAACCGTCAATTGCTGAAAGAGTATGGGAAAGAAGGTGTGAAGTTATTATTAAAAATGGAGCAAAACTCAGAAGCGAGCAGAGAACAAGTTGATAGTTATTTGAGCGAGATTAAAGATGCCAAACAAGTTCCTGATCTGTTAGAGCGCTATCACTCAAGCAGTATGTTCAGAAGTAAGAGCAGTGAAATGAAGCGCAAGACTGCTATCCTTAAGAGTCTGATGCGTATAAATAGCCGTGAATGCCAGCCGCTGTTTCGTGAAATATTGGCAACACCGAGAAAAAAACGTCAGCAAATCGAAAACAATCAGATTCGACACATTAGAAGTTGTGTATGGAAATATAATACCAAAGAAAGCGAGAAACTTCAAAATCAATATATTGCCGACCTGAAAAAAGGGGATGGCACCATTATGTATTACATATATTGGCCGCAAATGAAAAACAAAACGCCCGAGATTACGTTAGTTCTAGTCGAGAAACTTACTAGTGCAAAATATGGTTATTTTGCTGCCGCAGCACTAAAAAAGCTTACTGAACAACAGTTTCAATACGCTCGTCCTGATTCTGATTGGACTCGTAAACAGGCGAATAACAGGGTACGTAAAACATCTTTAACTCCAAAAGAAATAGAAGAAGAAAGACAGCTTATGCTAAAAAATCTGAATCATTCTTTGGATAAATTAGGAAATGATAGCAGGAGAGCTTCATTTGAAAAATCTCGACGTAGTTCTATTAAACGTAAATATGATGCGCTTTTGAAATCTGCTACTAAGCCTTCTGAATGGGAACAGGGAATACCGATGGATGAAGCGGCGCAATGGTTAATTAATTATTATAAAAACTTTAATAATCCATTATCAGACCATAAATCATTGCTTTTAATTAGAGGCAGTGATATCCTGAAATTAACTCTCCGGGAAAATGTAAAATGAAAAAACTTCTATTCTTATTTATATTAATATCTGCGTGTCTTTCGTTAGTGGCAAGCGAGGCGGAACAGTTTTTTTCTGAAGCAAAACGGCTGTATAAGCAAGATAAAAAAACTGCATGGGAAAAATTAAATACAGCTATCGCCCTCGAACCTGAAAATCTAACCTTTCAGTCATGTCAACTGGATTGGCAATATAAAGAATTGTCACGTAAAGCTCCATTGACTGCTTACTTGGAAATTCTTAAAAAGATGTATAAAGTTGATATCGCTCTGCCGCGTTCCATGGAATTTATCCGTAGAAAATTACAAGTCAACGAACTCAGATGGGCTTGGAATAAATCTTCCAAAAAAGATCAGAAAAAACTTGCCGCATTTTGTGATAAATTCCGTGCCACTCGCACAAAAGAATATGAGATTAAATTGAAGATGAACAAACCATCACGATCATTGCGTGATTTAAGAAACAAGGACGAGCACTTTTTCTGTTGGAGACATGAATTTCCCCATTTTTACGATATTGATAAATTCAAGGCGGAAGTGCTGGCTGGCGCACTGGAATACCTGCGTCGGACCGACAGTTTTTTTCGCAATCCTCCTAAGGGAATAAAATATTCCAGCGATCCTGAGGAATGGATACGGTCTAATTTAAATTTAAACTGGTATAGATGGAAGGATGGGAGTTACAGAGGCATAATCATAATATATACCCCTGATGAACTTGACGAGTATATCAATGTAGCTAAAAATCATCCACTGAAAGGCGTTCGTGCCATAGGCTTATTGCTTGAACTTTACAATAAAACTATTCGCAACAATTACGACCCGACAATCTTTGAGAAGGATGTGAAAACTTTTGCCTTAGCTTTTGCTAAACTAAAACTTATTCCTAAAAAGCCCTACTACAGAATAAGATCTCTTTTTTGGAATAATCATCTGAACAAGCACCCAAAACTTATAGCGATTGCAAACAAGATTGGCAAAAAGATTATTCCCTTATGGTGCAAAACTCCATATGAATTGTTTAACCTTAAAATTCGCAATCTTCCGAATGGTTATGCTGACTTGCCGCAATTTATTCTAGATCATCGCAAGCTTATCCTAACATTTAAAAATTTCGATGTTCAATTCATAGCAAATATTTTACTAAACAGAATTATTGGAAGAAATGATTTAAGAGCTCGAGAGGCCTTAGATTTTATAAACAGGAAAATGAAAATCGAACTTATAGCTAGCTATAAAAATACAGATAGTCCAATTTCTAATGCAATTCTGCACGGGGGAAAATTATTCTATCCTTATGCAGATAAAGGGAAACTCAATATAGATGTCATGGATATGACTAATTTTAAGACGCGCAGACTTTACTCTTATCCGACAAAACTGAATGGATGGTGTCGTATCTACCGCAATTATTTTTCTGATGGTCACGCTCTGGATTGTGATGGCAAACTTCTAGCAGTCGGAGCAAGAGATGCAATCCATCTGTTTCATTTGGACGGTTCTAAAGCATGGACAATTACTGATCTTCCTGACTCGTATGTCAATGCGGTAGCTATTCTCGGAGGACGCATTTATGCATGGCTTGGACACCACAGCAGCTTGCGTAAGGGAAGCCGAGGGCGTATGTTGTTTTCCTGTAATTTACAAGGCAAAGATCGGCGACTGCATTACAACGGACGGCGCACCGAGAAAAACACGATCAAAGTAGAGCGTTCATCTGATTTTGATTTTAGCTCATTCCCCAGGCGTTGCAGAGGAATGTTACCTGGTCATCAACGCAAGAAATTGTATTTTTTAAATGATAACGGTATTGGTATATACAATCCTGCGACTAATTCATATAAGGCAATAGAACTCAAACCGAAATATTCTCGCGAGTCATGGGAGATGAAGACTTTTCAGACTATGGATGACGACAAACTCTACATCAGTTTTGGGATGGATTATGTGATTTATTATATGGATAGCGGTAAATACGAATGGATATTTTCTGGGATAAAATCAGCTAAAGGACGGGCAAAATATACTTGTTGGGACGGATTTGGTATTTCAGGACCATTCTATGGACGAAAAGGACAGCTTTGGCACGCATACTCTGGTTTTATTAATACTGCGCTACCGAAACCTGAAAAATATTTCTTTTTGCCACCATTTGAGAGATACAGAAACAATATCAACATGGTCTATCCCTGTCCTGATGGCAAATCGGTCGTTTATCTGCGCGGACGTGATTTTCTTAAGCTGACTCCGCAGGAGAATGTTAAATGAAAAAGATTATTGTTTTCGTCTTTATTATATTTTTCGTCATTTCGTTTGCAAACGCCAAGGCGAAGAAACTGGTACTGCTTGGAGAAAGCAGGACGGTTGATATTTTGACTGTTAAATTATCAGACAGAAAGGATTTTGAATTGTTTGAACGCAGCCAGGTTGAACAGATACTGCGGGAACATCAGCTTTCCAGCTATGGCTTGAGTCCAGATAAAATTGTCAAACACTTTTCGCATGCAAACTTAATAGTTATCATTAGTCAGGCAGGAGAGAAAAAAGCTACATATCCTTCGCGAATAACAATCTTCAATGCTCAAAACGGTTATAAACTTGCAAATACCGCTTTGCCCCCTGATCCTTTAGAAGCCGCGAACAAAGCAATGAAAATTATTGATATGGCTCATGGCAAAGCTGCCAAAAATTCTCTGCTACTGTCAATCGGTATTATTCGTAACGCAGGAGTATCTGACAAACTGAAATACCGGATTGCAGAAATCGTTTTTGCTTTGTCAGAAGCACTGGTCAATAGTGATAAAGCTCAAATGCTGGAACGCGGTTATCTGGGAGCAGTACTTAATGAGCGTAAACTTTCAGGCGCAACTCATACTTTAAAAACTTCCACCCGAATGATTAATTTAGAATTTCTTCCCGGAGCCAATCTAGGACAAATAGATGTTGTGCTGAAATTAAGCAATCCAGCAGGCAAAGTGTTTTTTAGCAAAAAATATCCAGTTGTCCAAAAAACAGACAAGATGATCAGAGATGTCTGTAAAATCCTAAAAACAACTCCAGCAAATACTATTAGCAACAATAAAGAAGAAGCCAAAAGATATTATAATGAATTTAAATCTTTTTTCAGGCTTTTTAGCACCAGTAGCAATGCTATACCGAAAAATTATGATTCAGTAGAACCACTGCTTCACACCATGATTGCTCTGGACCCGCAAAACCCGCGTTACCGTTATGAGAAAATATTTTATGATCTCTGCTGGATACACGACAGGAGGAACTGGAACAGTAAACAAAAACTGGCTGTTTTGCGTCGTTACATAAAAGACGCTAATGAATTTATTGATAAATTCCCTAATTATAAGTACCACCGTTATTCTGGAGGTTTTCGCAACAATTATCCGAACAAGGTACACCCTTTATCCAATTTTAACTACTACTTTTCCGATGATGACCAAGTAGAATTAACGGATTTGATTATTCAAATCCAAAAGATTGACCAGCGCAACAAACGTGGAAATGATCCTTATTATTTTGAGGATAAAGGAAACATCAATACGCTAAAGGATTTAATGAAGTATCGTGGCAGTATATGGATGAAAATTATGAGCATGCCTGGAAATGATGCTGTTCAATTTGTGCGACAAAATTACAAAAATGATATTGCAATGATCCGCGCTACTGAAGTGTTCATAAAAAAACACCCTGAACTGGAGAAGCAAGCCAAAAGAGATTATTCTGTTTATTTCCCATTTGTGGTCAGATTACCAAAATATCGGCAAAAAGAAGCATGGGAAGAAATCAAAAACATCCTCAATCGCGATTTTGATAAATTAAAAAAACTTTATATCAGTACCGGGAAGGCACAAATTATCAGCAAGTTGAATCAGCTTCAAGCAATTCGGGATTGTCTTAACTCAGATGGTTCAAAAGCCGCTTTTTTAGAAATTTTTGATGCTACACTTGAACGGGCAAAACTAAAAAAAATAATGCATGGTACAATGTATTTTTGGCCTTTATGTGAAGCTGGTATTGCCCGGGGATTGCCGCGACGCTGGATCTCTAAAATATCTACATCCAGACCAGCAATCTATTTTATGGAGAAAGGGAAAACCGCCGGACTATCTGAACAAGAACGTATCATGCTTTGGGTGCGTGGATGGATGGTTGGCAAAGTATCTTCTGAAACCATACTTAAAAATGCGGCATCAATTCGTAAGCTTGCTTATGAAGGGATATGTAAAAACAGTGTTGTTCACATGATCGCCAGATTGACATACTATCTGTACAGAGATACAGGAGATAAAGCTCAACGGCGCAAAATTCTTGAAACGCTGAATAACAACTTCACCATCGAAATATTGAAAGTTCCTTTTAAATACACATTGGATGCCATCGCGCATGGGAGCAAAGTTTATTTGTTACAAAGCTCAAAAACTCGCAAACTTGAACTATGTGAATATGATTCAAAAACTGGCAAAATATCCCAACTGAACATTCCTGACATTGCTTTGAAAGATTTCCAACGCCAACAGAAAAATTTTGGGCAGTCAAACTCAAGCACTATCTCGATCTCCGCTAATCATATATTTATCGGTGGCGAAAATAATATGCTTGTGTATGATTTGGCAAATGGAAAATCTACATGGCTAAAAGATTTATCAGGGAAATATATCGCAACCGTCACGGCACATAAGGATCGGATCTATTACTTATGCGGATCAAAAAATGGTTTTCCTGGTTCGCCGTCTTTGTTTTCCATGCATTCATGTAAATTTGACGGCACTGATCGCAAAACGTTATTTTCAAGTCTGAGACTAAACAAGGAACATGAACTCGACCATATTACTTCGGCGGTGGTTTCAACATTTGTAGCACTGCCCGATGGAAATAGTTTGTTTGCCGTGAGTAAAATGAACGGCATTGGTAAAATTTACCGCTTCAATCCCAAAGATGAAAGCTTTGTTTTGATTAGTGATCCCAAAAAAGAACATATTGTTAACCTGTTTGACCATGGTGATTTTATTCTTGGCCAGGAGGGTAGGAGTTTTGGAGAATCTTATTTCCTTATGGATAAAAGAATTTTGCGCCGCGAATATTTTTTCACCCAAAATATCCGGGACAAACGGCGTTCGTACAAATACCGAATTCCAGGCTACAGTAGCGTCAGAGACGCAGTCAGGCTGTTTAAAAACCGTTATCTGGTGTATGGTTCGGGAGCTAACGGATGCGGATTTCTTGACTTGCATGATTTGAAAAATTCCCCTATGTTACTGTTGGTCGATGTCAATAATATGTTATATCTGGATATTGCTGAAAAATTTATTTTTACTACTCGCGGCAAAGGGTTGTTATATATTGTCAATCTCAAAAGGAGTACAAAATGAGGATATTGTTTCTAGCTATATGTCTGATAATTTTGTCATCTCCGCTCTTAGCTGATGATAAAAAAATGGAAGCGAAGCGGTATTTTGCAGAATATAAGTCAAAACGTCATGCACGTGAATTTGACGGAGCTAGACGTAAGCTTGAAGCAGCAATAGCGCTTGATCCAGACGAACCGCTGTATCTGTATGAGCTTGCTAAACTTCAGGGATCGCGAGTGCCACCTTTCAAACCAATTCCGTATGGTCAAAAACATGATAATGTAAAACGCTTCATGAACTTATTTAAAATGTTCAAGGAGTCAATTGAAATATATGACAGAGTAGCAAAGCGTTTTCCGAAGTATCCAAAAATTCTTTATGGTCCAGATAGAATTCAATATGAGATGGATAACATGTTCAATAACCTGAACGGCAGTATAAAAACCGCTAATTTCAGTAAGGAACAGCGTCAATACATCCGCAAAGTAATGAAGGATTACCGCAAAAAAGCCTACCCGCAAATGCGAAAACATTACTGGAAAATTGACTTAAGCGATGGCATCAATTCAAAAAAGGAATATAAATGGTCGTTTCTTTTTCAAGATAGAGCATTCAGATTATACTTCTTTTTCAACCATGAGGATCAAAATCAATATGCATATACATCGACTGTTAAATTCCTGGGGTCAACCAGATACTACTTGAAAGAACATCCTGAATTTCTTGATAAAAGACAATCAATGACTAATTTAAAATTCTGGATGGGAGGAGGAGCAAACCCAGGAGCAAGGAAAGCATGGAGGAAAGCCTTTATAAATAATAAAAAGTTGATAGTAACACATCCCGATGCACAAATTCGAAAATATGGAAAAGTTCTTGCCAAAGATAATACTCCTCATAAAAATTACACTCGAAATAAAAAATTATTATCCAAAGAAATCAAAATTAAAAGAGTACTAAAACACCTGGGTGTTTCTGGAAGAACTCAAGGCATAATGAATAAAGACCTAGTTAATTTTGTTGCTGCGGATAATTATCAGGAGCATATTTATATATTGGCTGTTGATCGACGTCAATCCGCAAAAATATACAATAAAGATATGAAAGTAGCATTGCAAATATATGATTATGATATAAAAACCAGACAATGTAGCATAATTTGGCAATTGGATAAATACCTGTACAAGCATTTTCCACTTAAAGGCAAGTGGAAATTCCATGCCATGAAAGATCATTTACTTATCGCCCGCAAAGATCAAATTATAGTAGTAGCCAGAGATGCTTCCAGTTTTTGCATAATTGAAGACCTACCAATTGATGAAATCCGCGACTTGACTATTTTAGATAAGCGAATCTACGCATTCTTGGGCAGGATAAACAAGCCGGGCTCGGTTTACGCACTAGAATCTATGCTTATGTCCTGTGATTTGAAAGGAAATGACAGAAAAATTCATATTTCAACAATGAAGCGTGATAGCAAACACTTTTTTGACAACAAAAAGGCTTTTATTGTTTCAGGTCTGTTTGCTGACCCGAAACATAAGCGACTATTATTTCTCGCCGAAACGCCAGTTGGTGGGCTATGGGAATTTTATCCTAATACAGGAGTACATAAACTTCTGCTAAGACCAAACGGAAGATATATTCGTTCAACATGGGCTAGAAAATATGGGAACAAACTTTATTTACGCTTCGGTATTCGTGGTAGGTACTATGTTTACAATCTGGTAACAGACAAGGCTGAATATCTATTTTTTGATGAAAGAGACAAGTATGCGAAACGTGAAAAGATAAAAGCCAAATTTCAGAAATACCTCAATGTCAGTTCGCAATTTATCACTACTGATAAGCGCATATGGTTTGCGAATGGATGGGGAGTTAAATGCTTTGAAAGTAAAAAGCCGATTTGCTTATACGAAATAAATTTAGGATATATAAAATCAAATACAGCTTTGTTCCCCGATGTAAACCCGAACACACAGTTTCCTTTGATTGATGTCAGGCAGATACCTTTTCCACTTTATCCGCACTCTAACGGCAAAACCGTAATATTGTTAACTGATAAATATATTTTAGAATTGGAGTAAGTACAATGAAGAAAATTATCTTGATAACAATCATGGCACTGTTGATTGCAGGAATGGCATGTTTTGTTGGAATTCGAGCTAAGATCAATGATTTTACTGAGCCGGAGAAACAAAAACAAATCAATTTCTCAATGCGCCTGGATTTTGCTAGAGAACGCATACCAACAGCCTTAACTTTGGATTACACAATTATTTGGGATAAAGCTGTCAGCTTCAAAGAAGTTCTTGCCACACGCAGCAAGGATAAATATTTAAATGCTTTCAAAGCCTGCATCAGAGCTCTTGATGAAAATTCAATAAATACGGTCAAGCAGCTGCTGTTCCAAGTAAAGAAAAAAAATTCAGGTAAGCCGGAAATCATTTTCAAACATATCAGCAGAAATTTTAAAAAGATGCAGTCTAAACACAAAGAACTGTTCCTGATAAAACGTATCAAAGGCAAGGAGCAGCAGGTATTTATCTGGGGAGCGAAAGATGACGATTCTCGTAATATATGGGCCAGTATTTTTATGAAACAATCCGGCAAAGTTGTTTGGTTCTGGCCTGTCAACTCCAAGCGAGTTTTTACCACATTTTTCTTTATGTTTCGCGACAATAAAACCCGGGAGGCTCCTGTCAAGCCAGCAGATGCTTACCAGTATTCTTTGCTGCTGACAGATGATATAAACAGCCAGATGTTTACTCTGCGATTTAACGGTAAAATCTATGACGAAATAGACTTGGCGAAAATCAATTCGAGTAATGACCGGTTTATTTCCTTATACCTTGATTCGATAAAAGCTCTTGAGAGGTCAAATGACGAATATGCTAAATTCTGGACAAAAAAAAGTGGCGATAAATTTCTCGAATTTATTAAACGTTGTCCTTTTATGCTTGAAAGATTCAAAAAAAAGAACAAGGATAAGGTAATAAGTTTCATTCTGGACGCTAAACCTTTTTATCTTGTTTTCTACAAAAGGCGAAATTCAAAAGTAAAGCACTTCGACCAATTCGATTATATCTACGAAACTAAAGACGGGCTTAAATTCGCAAATTATGCTTGTTTCGATTTCGTAGATCAGATATTACGCTATAATATTGACAAGTTTCAGGAGTTGATTTTTCCAACAAACAATAAGTCCGACAATCATTTAACAACTAAAACAACGAAAAAAGGAGATAAATGAAAATGAGAGCTAAAATTACAATTGCTATTTCAGCTTTTTTGTTGAGCATGAATACACTTTTAGCGTGCTGGGGAGCAATCCCCCCGAAACAACAACTTTCCAACGCCCATTTGGTAATTACCGGCAAAGTTACATCCACGAACTGGTTTTGGAGTTCTGAACCTTATGTTTACGTCAAAGTCAATAGGATATTGAAGAACGACTTGGTCGGATATCCAGTCAAGGTCGGTGACAAAATTAAACTTATATTGCCGCCAAAAAGCAAACCGGCAATGTCTACGGATTTTGGCTTTAAGAAAGGCACACATGG
>Ga0307988_1001005_pt1 | contig 17321 bp, 10 predicted proteins | sample EllFjometagen183_FD_203166 | JGI IMG/M metagenome (GOLD analysis project Ga0307988, IMG submission 203166) | Marine microbial communities from Ellis Fjord, Antarctic Ocean - #183 | ecosystem: Environmental > Aquatic > Marine > Unclassified | place: Southern Ocean | collected 2014-10-08 | reverse complement strand
TTCGGATTAACATTAATGGTAATAAACCAGCGCGTAAAAGAAATTGGCATTCGGAAAATAAGTGGCGCAAAAACATCTGAAGTAATTACGATGTTGAATAAAGATTTTTTAAAAGGAGTAGCCATAGCTTTTGTAGTAGCCTGCCCAATTGCATATTTCGCCATGAACAAGTGGCTCGAAAATTTCGCCTACAAAACCACTTTAAGTTGGTGGATTTTTGCATTGGCAGGAGTGTTGGCTTTGGGAATTGCATTGTTAACAGTGAGTTGGCAAAGTTATAAAGCTGCGACACGGAATCCCGTTGAAAGTTTGAGATATGAGTAAGTATATTTCACCCCAAACCCCTGAAGGGGATTAGAAATATGGACTTGGGTATAAAAACTAATTTAAATAAAATGATAAAGGAAAAAATTCGGCAATCGTTTAAAAATATGAGGGGAAGTAAATCATATCTCTTCATAAATGTAGGTGGATTAGCAATAGCATTTTCAGTTTTTATACTCATAATGCTCTTTGTAATTAATGAATTTAATTTCGATAAATTCAACACAAACGGGGAAAGAGTATATAGGATTGAGGAAGGCGAAGACAATCAGGTACCATTGGCAGTTAGCAGAATATCAGAAGAATCTTTCCCTGAAATTGAAAAGTCTGTAGTTATAAAATCGCTCAATAATCCATGGCTCCGTTACGAACAAAACTTTTTCGAAATAGATGACTTCTGTTTTGCAGATAATTCATTTCTCGAGGTGTTTTCCATTCCATTTATTTCAGGAAATCCAAAGACTGCTCTTGATGCACCATATACTATCGTGTTATCAGAATCTGTTGCAAAAAAGATTTTTGGGGATGAAAATCCCATAGGGAAGCAGGTTAATTTCAAAAATGAGACTAATCTGACGGTTACTGGGGTAATAGAAGATTTGCCCGATTTCCATTTGCCCGCAAAAGCTATTGCTTCATTCAAAACGGTTGAAGAGATGTTTAACCTTACAGATGATACCTGGAGTTGGGGACTGGTTTCTTACGTTATGCTCACCGAAAATTGCGACAAGAATTTGCTTGAGGAAAAGATGAATAAACTATTCAGTAAAGATGAACATTTGAATGGTCAGGAACCGGATTTTAAATTACGCGCATTCAACGATATTTATCTTGCCACCGATACGAGCGCAAACGATGAAACGAAACACGGAAGCATGGCTCTTTTAATTACTTTAATTATTGTTGCCATTTTTATTTTACTTATTGCAAGTATTAACTTTATTAACCTAACCATTTCGAGGGGACTTAAAAAAACAAACGAAATTAATATCCGTAGAATTCTTGGAAGTTCAAAAGCAGAAATTATTTTTCAATCCATGCTCGACTCCATTATTTTATGTACAATTTCAATTTTAATTGCTTTGGCAATTGTATTTCTTTCTCTCAATTCATATCAAAACCTAATAGGAAGAGAGTTGAATGTTTTAAGCATGTTAAATGTCAAATATATTCTTTTAATTGTTGTTGGAATAGTAAGCCTCGGAATTATCTACGGTTTATTTCCTTCGTGGTTTTTAACGAAAGTTGCTACCGGGCAAAGTGGAAAAGGGAGTCAGACGGGTGCAAAAAACTCAAGGTTTAATGTGGGTCTAATCACTTTTCAGTATGTTATTTCAATTATCCTGATTAGTGGTACAATTATTACATATAAACAGTTACTATTTACAATGAATAGCAATCTTGGCTTCAATAAAGAACAAGTATTGAGTGTTGATTTGGATCCTTCGCTTTCTGCCAATTTAGGCACTTTTAAAGCGAAATTACTGGAAAACCCAAACATTAGCAGAGTATCATTTATTTCAGATAACATTACTCAGTTTAAACAATATTCTACCGCAGTAGAAGTTGATGATGAGCAGTATATATTCAAATTTGGTTATATCGACCCTGAGTTTATTCCACTGTTGGATATCGAACTGATACAGGGTGAAAATTATTCGCAGGATATCAAAAGTCAAATGGTCGGACGAGGTGGAGTAGGTGGAAGTTATATTCTTAACGAGGCGGCGTGGGAAATTTTCAAACATTCGAAAACAAAGGATGCCGGTAATAAAATAAATGACGGGACATTACTTGGGGTAATAAGAAATTTTCATTTTGAATCTTTTCACAATACAATAAATCCGATGATTTTATATTGGGCACCCATCAATTATTCCAGCAAGGCATTACTGAAACTAAGTGCCGGAAACACAACTCAAACCATAAATTATATTGATGGTATATTTAAAGAATTAGCTCCGGAAAGCTTATTCAAGTATCAATTTATTGATGAAGAATTTAATCAATTATACACTACCGATAGGATTATGGTGAGGCTGTTGGGCATTTTCTCAATGTTAGCCATATTTATTGCCACACTTGGTATAATTTCACTTTCAACCATGGCGGCAGAAAACCGTTCCAAAGAAATTGGAGTCCGCAAAGTAAACGGCGCTAAAATTTCTGAAATACTTAGCATGTTAAATAAAGACTTTTTAAAATGGGTTGCCGTGGCTTTTGTTGTTGCGTTCCCAATTGCATACTACATAATGAACAAGTGGCTCGAGAATTTCGCCTACAAAACTTCGCTTAGTTGGTGGATTTTCGCGGTGGCAGGAATATTGGCTTTGGGAATTGCTTTGTTAACAGTTTCCTTTCAGTCATTTAAAGCAGCATCACGAAACCCAATTGAAAGTTTGAAATATGAATAATGAGGGTTTTACCCCAAACCCCTAAAGGGGCTTTAAGAAAGATATACTACAAAAGATAAATAAACATAAAATATGAATTGTAATAAAAATATAAACGAAGCACCAGACAAGTCCCCTTCAGGGGATTTAGGGGTGAAGAAAAGTGGGATTATCCGGAATTAAAATATAAAAATGAATTTAATATAAATACTGTTTAGGAAAAACAAAATACAAACAAATTAAAGAAAGCAGCCATGATAAAACTATTCTTAAAAACAGCTATTTATCGTTTACGGAAAAATAAGTTTCATTCTTTTTTGAATATTGGAGGATTAGCTCTGGGGCTCGTTGCATTTCTGTACATCGCCACCTACACTTTTCATGAAATTAGTTACGATAGCTTTCATTCAAAAGCCGAACGAATTTACCGTTGTGTTGCTCATATAAAACTGGGAGAAACAACCCTTGACATTCCAAGGTCAGAAACTCCTCTGGCTGGAGCTGCTAAAAACGACTTCCCAGAAATAGAAGAGGCCATAAGATTATATCCTCTAACTGAAATAATTACCCACTATAAAGATAAAAAATTTGTTGAAAGCGAAATATGTTATGCCGATGTTGAATTGTTTGATGTGTTTGATTTCAAATTACTTGAGGGAAATCCTAAAACAGCACTGGGTGAGCCCAACTCAATTGTTCTTGGGAAAGAGGTTGCTCTTAAATATTTTGGAGATGAAAAACCCATGGGGAAATCAATTTTATTGACCACTAATAAAGTGCCTTATGTGGTAACCGGCATTCTCGATGAAATTCCGGATAACTCAAGTTTACAAAGCAATATATATGCGTCGTTTTGTACTTTGGCAGAAAGCAAACGCCTTGATAACTGGGGCGCTTTTAACAATACATATATTGTTACAAAAAAAGGTATTAATATTGAAGAATTTGAAGCAAAGTTTGACGCATCAATAAGAAAATATGAAGACGCAATGATACAAAAAGAAATGGGTATTTCACTGGCAGAATTTGAAAGTCAGGGGAATTTTTTCATTCATAAACTTCAACCTTTAAAGGATATCCATTTAAATTCGACCTATTCTGAAAATCTTTCTACCTATGGAAATAAGCGTTTTCTTATTATTTTCGGTATAACCGGATTATTAATATTGATTATCGCTGGTTTTAATTTTGTTAATCTCACCACTTCAAGGGCATCATTAAGGGCAAAAGAGATTGGTGTAAAAAAAATACTTGGTTCAACACGCAAATCAATCATTTTACAAGTTCTAATTGAAATTTTTCTTCACACCCTGATTGCCCTTGTAATATCAATTATTATTCTCTTGCTTATACTTCCCTTTCTGAATAATTTTTCGGAAATAGTAATTGAGCCTGAGTTTTTACTAAATCCGTTAACATTATTAACTATCATTTTTATACCTCTTATTATCACAGTTTTAGCGGGTAGTTATCCTGCTTTTATCATTACCGCGTATAAACCGGTTGACGTAATAAAAAGAAAATTCAAAGAGGGAAATTCAAAATCGTTAACCAGAGGTGGCTTAGTTACACTACAGTTTGTCGTATTTATTGGTCTGGTATTTTGTACACTTATTATCCGCCGACAAATTAATTATCTACACCAGCAGAATCCGGGATTCGAAAAAGAGAATGTATTGGTTGTTGAAAATATGGGATATTTAGATAAAAACCGAAACAGTTTTAAAATGGAAATTCTTAAAAATCCATCAGTTCTATCGGCATCATATTCATCTTTAGTGCCGTCTGTAGATGATAAATCCGGCAACATATTTTGTGAAAAAGGGAGTGACAAGACCCTTTCATTAAACATAATGGACGTTGATGGTGATTTTCAAAAAACACTAAAAGTTCAGTTAAAAGAGGGCAGATTTTTTACCGATAATGTGGTCTCTGAAAAAGATAATGCAATTATAAATGAAGAAGCAGCGAGACTTCTGGGATGGAGCGATTGTAATGAAAAATATATTCATGACTATAACTACGAACAGGATTTTAAAGTTATAGGAATAATGAAAAAATTTCACATGAAATCGTTGCGAGAGAATTCAAAGCCATTAGTAATAAAATGTAGAAATACGAGTCGATTCCTATCATTAAACGTACAATCTGGTAATTTGCCACAATTGATAAAATCCATAGAATCTCAATGGGAAAGTTTCAACAAAGAAACTCCATTTGAATATTTTTTCCTCGAACAATCTTTCAATGCTCAATACAAATCGGAAGAACGTTTGGCAAAAGTAATTGGTGTATTTACAATTTTTGCAATTATGATTGCTTGTATCGGATTGTTGGGGTTGGTATCGTATGCAGCAACTCAGAAACAAAAGGAAATCGGCATTCGCAAAGTAAATGGCGCCAAAATATCTGAGATATTAGCCATGTTAAATAGAGATTTTGTGAAATGGGTGGCCATTGCATTTATTATTGCTGTACCAGTTTCATACTTTGCCATGAATAAATGGCTCGAAGGTTTTGCTTACAAAACAACACTAAGTTGGTGGATCTTTGCACTGGCGGGAGTAATTGCCCTTGGGATAGCATTGTTAACTGTTAGCTGGCAAAGCTGGAGGGCAGCTACAAAGAATCCGGTTGAAGCGTTACGATATGAATAAAATGTCAGAATCAGGATTTTCAGGATGAAAGGATTAATACGATTTCTAAAAATAAGATATGGAGAAGAAAATAGATGATGAATTAACCTATAAAATTATTGGATGTGCGATGAAAGTCCACAATACTTTGGGGAATGGATTTCAGGAAGTAATTTATCAACGTTGCCTGGCAATTGAACTTGACAGAGTGAGTTTGGAATTTGCCAGGGAACAGGAAATGCCGATTTACTATGAAGGTATTGAGGTTGGGACAAGGCGTGCCGACTTTATTATTGAAGAAAAAGTAATGGTTGAATTGAAAGCTAATATAAATCTTGAAGATGTGCATTTAGCGCAAGGTTTAAATTACCTGACTGCTTATAATTTAGATAAAGGGTTGCTGATAAATTTTGGGTCAACAAGTTTGCAGGTAAAACGATTATTTAAAAAACACTAATCCTGATAATCTTAAAATCCTGCGCATCCTGATTCAGACAATGGGTTGGCAAAGCTGGCGAGCGGCTACGAAAAATCCGGTTGAAGCTTTACGATATGAATAAAAACAAATAGAAAACGATATCTCATGTTTAAACATTTTATTAAAATAAGCTTACGAAACATCTTTAAAAACAAGATAAATACTACTCTTAATGTTGCAAGTTTAGCCTTGGGAATTACTATCTCGTTGTTAATTGCATCATACGCTTTTAATGAATTAAGTGTAGATAAATTTCATTCGAAAGAAGAACGTATTTATAAAATAAGTTATGGCAATTCCAGTTTAACTCCAGGACCATTGAACAGCTTTTTGAAAAATCAGTTTCCGGAAATTGAGCAAACCACTCACATTGAAACCCGTCAATTAAATATGTTTTCGCCGGTGGTTCAATTCGATAATAATTCATTCGAAATAGAACAATATTACTCGGCCGACCCGGGGTTTTTTGAAATTTTTGATTTTGAAGTGGTTCAAGGCAATATTCAAACAGCCATTCAATCTCCATTTTCGTTGATACTTACCGAGAGTGAATCGGCCCGAATTTTTAACCTTACAAATCCTATTGGGGAATCTGTTACCTGGAAAGGCATGAAAGATTTTACGTTTACAGTAAGGGCAATTGTAAAAGATTTACCATCAAGTTCATCCATACAATTTAACGGATTGGTTTCTGATGCATCTGTAAATGGAATGGGCAGCTATTCTGAAGATTGGGGGTACACCGTTTACGAAAGTTACCTGCTTTTAAAGGCCAATACAGATGTGGGAAAATTGGAGGAAAAATTGCGGAGTAACCTCATTTCGTATTACAGCAATACTTTGTCGAAGAAAGCAAGTGCCAACGATGCCGAATTAAACCCGCTCACACTTCATCGTTTAAAGAATGTCTATTTCGATAAAAACCTTATCAACGACACAACCAATCGAGGAAATATAATGTTGGTTAATATTCTTCTGGTAATCGGCGGAATTGTAATGCTCTTATCGCTTATCAATTACGTAAACCTTACCACTGCCCACGCATCCAACCGGACAAAAGAAATCGGTGTTCAAAAACTAATGGGTTCAAGTCGGCGAAGTCTAATATTTCAATACCTCTCTGAAACTACCATTGTTAGTTTTTTTGCTGTAGTTATAGGAACACTTGTTTCTTTGGCTTTTATTGAACAATATGGCCATTTTATGAATGTAACCAATGGTTTAAAATTTCAGCCATGGGTCTTTCTATTACTTATTCCATTTATTCTATTTCTTGGTTTTGTTGCAGGAATATATCCCGCTCTTTTGCTTTCATCAAAAAAAGCTATTGAAATTATTAGAATGAAGGCTGACATTAATAAAGGAGGGATTAGCCTTCGTTGCTCACTAATAATTTTTCAGTTTTCGGTGACGATTGTTCTGATTGCTGCAACTTTTTTAATCTTCAAACAAGTTAACTACATAAAAGAAAAAGACCTTGGAATACCTAAAGAGCAAGTGGTTTACGCCAAACTACCTTTCCAGATTTTAGCTGGGAAAAAAGAGATTTTACGCGAACGTTTACAAACAATTCCTGAAATTGAAAAAATTGCTTTCTCGAGTAATATGTTCGGTGGAATTGAGGGTTTGAATAGTCAGGAAATAGATGGCAAAACATTGAATTTTGCCACAACCTGGGTAGATGCCGAATTTATCGACCTTTACAATCTACAACTTGTTGATGGGCGATTCTTCTCGAAAGATTTAAAAACAGACATAAATGCAACTGCACTTATTAATGAAGCAGCGGTTAGGGAATTTGGAGTTGAAAACCCATTTGAATTAAATATTCGGATACCGGGAGGAAAAGCAAAAGTAGTTGGTATTGTGAAAGATTTCAACTATAAATCGCTTCACAACAGGATTGAACCGCTCACAATTATTTATTTGCCGAGGCAGGGACAATATGTAAACTTGAAAATTACAGGAAATAACCTTTCTGAAACCTTAGGAAAAATAAGCACTGTTTGGGATGAACTCGCTCCTGGTTTTCCTTTTTCTTACCATTTTCTTGACCAGAGTTTTGAAAAGCTTTATAAAAAGGATGTACAAATGGCTAAAGCAGTTTCATTGTTTTCGCTCATTGCAATTGCAATTGCGATGCTTGGAATACTTGGCCTATCGATGTTTTTAGCAGAAACCCGTACTAAAGAAATTGGCATCAGAAAAGTAAACGGCGCTAAAATATCTGAAATTTTACTACTGCTAAACAAAGACTTTATAAAATGGGTTGCAATCGCATTTATTATTGCGACTCCTGTTGCGTATTACGCCATGAATAAATGGCTCGAAAACTTTGCTTACAAAACCACATTAAGTTGGTGGATTTTTGCATTGGCTGGTTTATTGGCTTTGGGAATTGCACTGTTAACAGTTAGCTGGCAAAGTTGGCGAGCGGCTACGCGAAACCCAGTTGAGGCCTTGAGATATGAATAGATTATTTATCAAAAATAAAAGTATCTAAAATGTTAAAGTATTTAATAAAAAATTCAATTAGGAATATCATTAACCAGTTTCGATTTTCAATAATCAATGCAACTGGCTTGATAATAGGAATATCCACTTTTGTAATTATTTTTTCGTGGGTTAAATACGAGTTGAGCTTTGATAGTTTTAATGAAGACAAAAACTCAATTTATAGGGTAGTAACGACTACCGGTGCAGAAACGCCAAATCCAATGGCACTTACATTGTTAGATGAAGTACCAGAGGTTGTTGCTTCAGTCAGATATCAGGTGTCTCCAACATTAACCTTCAAAGTAGATGATAAATTGTTTTATGAAAACAAGGTTGCACTTGCCGATCCCGAATTATTTCAACTATTCAATTTCCCATTTTTAAATAGTACAGCCGAAGAAGCATTATCGCATCCGTTTAATATTGTACTTACAGAAAAAATGGCCCGGAAATACTTTGCAGAAGAGGACGCGATGGGTAAAACTATTCTAATCGAAAATAAAATACCTGCAAGAGTTACAGGTATAATAAAAGATTTGCCGAATAATTCTCATTTACAATTCGATTGTGTGGTGCCTTATATAGTTATGAAGGAATTAGGGTTTGATTTAAACGACTGGTACAATTGGAATCCAATTACTTACATAAAATTAAATAATGCCTCAAATCCTGATGATGTTTGTACCAAAGTTCAAACAATAGCGGAAAACAATCGTAAAAATAGCTCAACTGAAACATTTGTATTACAGCCATTAAAAGATATTCATTTTAACACAAAACTTGATTTCGATACAGCTATAACAACAAACCCAGTTTATATTTACATTTTATCCATTGGTGCATTTCTAATTCTCATAATTGCAACAATTAACTACATCAATCTTTCTGTAGCTTTGCAGAAAAAAAGGATAAAAGAGGTAGGTATAAAACGAACTCTTGGAGCAACAAAAACGAACGTTATAAAACAGATTTTTGTTGAAACGGGCATAATGGTTTTATTTTCTTTTGTAATATCATTTTTTGTCGTCTACGTAACTAAATCTTACTATAACGATTTTCTTGGCGACAATATATCGTTCAATTTTATTTCGTTTGAATCGCTTGTTGTATTTTCAATATTAGTAGTACTTATTGCCGGTATTTCAAGTTTATATCCGGCATGGTTAATGTCTTCTCTGAAACTGAGCAATATCCTTGGAAATAAAATTCAATCTGTTTCGAAAGGCTTTTCATTGAGACAAGTGCCACTAACATTGCAATTTACACTTTCCATATTATTAATAATAGTAGCTTTTAGTATAAGCAATCAGCTTAACTTTATTAAAAATACAGACCTCGGGTTTAACAGTAAGAATATTGTTTACCTACCTCTTAAAAATAATTCAGAAGCTAAATTCAATAGTTTTAAAAATGAATTATTGAAAGATTCTAATATCGAATCTGTTGCAGTTAAAGACAATTCCATTTTGGGGCTTCATGGCACTAATGGTTCTTTGGAATGGGAAGGTAAATTACCGGGTGAAAAACTTTGGGTTGATAACATTTATATTGATTGCCAATATTTCAAAATATTGGATGTGAAATTTACTGAAGGAAGAAATTTCATCGAACATTCTGCTACTGACAGCAAAAATGCCGTTATCGTTAATGAGGAATTGATAAAAAGAATAAAGCTTGAAAATCCCGTTGGGAAACAAATAAAATATCAAGGTAAAAACAAGCAAATCATAGGTGTTATTGAAGATGCCCATTTTCAATCATTACATAAATCAATTGAACCACAAATTTACCAGGTAGCCAATTTTACAACTAATATAAATGAAGAAGCGCTGGTTATAGTAAAATACAATAAGTCCGAAAAAGCAGGAACGATAGCTTCGGTAATGGCAAATATAAAAAATACATGGAACCAGATATATCCTGAATTGCCTTACAGTTACACGTTTTTGCATCAGCAGGTTGAAAACCAATATAAATCTGAACAGAAATTAACTGTATTAATGTACATTTTTTCAGGTATGAGCATTTTGCTTTCATGCCTTGGTTTATTGGCAATAACAGTTTTTATTGCCGAAAAGCGTACCAAAGAAATCGGCATCCGAAAAGTAAACGGTGCCAAAGTATCTGAAATACTAAGTATGCTAAATAAAGACTTTATAAAATGGGTAGCCATTGCATTTGTAGTAGCCTGCCCAATTGCATATTACGCCATGAACAAGTGGCTCGAAAGTTTTGCCTACAAAACCACTTTAAGCTGGTGGATTTTTGCTTTGGCAGGATTGCTGGCTTTGGGAATTGCATTGCTAACCGTGAGTTGGCAAAGTTGGCGGGCGGCAACGAGGAATCCTGTTGAGGCGTTGAGATATGAATAAATAATCCGCCTTTGCACCCTCTAACTCCCTAAAGGGAGAACCAGCAAAGGCTACTGAAGTGTAAATTATATAAAGACCTTGTTTTAATCACTGTTCAAAAGTCCCCTTCAGGGGATTTAGGGGTGAAAAAGAAAGGGGCTTAAAAATATGGACTTGGGTACAAAAAATATTTTAACGAGAAATAATTATGAGTAGAGAAGTAAAACAAATATGTATCAAATGTCAATCGTAGATTTCTCAAGATCCCTTCAGGGGATTTAGGGGTGAAAACAAGCGGCAAAGCTGGCGGGCGGCTACCAGGAATCCGGTCGAAGCTCTCCGATATGAATAGAGGAGAGTGGAGATCCCGATTGCTCGGGATGGAGGCTTTGAGATATGAATAAATTTTTTAATGATAAATAAAAGGTCATGTTTAAACATAATTTCCTAATAATTTTCAGAAACCTAAAGCGCAATAAGAGTTCATTTTTTATCAACCTGATTGGATTGGCTTCAGGGTTGGCATGTGCGTTATTGATTTACCTGTGGGTGAACGACGAGCTAAATATGGATAAGTTCCATGAAAAGGATAATTTTCTTTACCAGGTACTTACAACTCATCCCAACGAAGAGGGAATTGATACCTGGAGAACAGGTCCTATACCACTTGCTCCAGCGCTAATCGAAGAAATGCCGGAAATTGAATATGCAGTAGGTTCTTCTCCTGTACAGCAGGATTTTACACTTTCTACTGGCGAACTGAATTTCGATGCTTCCGGGATTTATGCCGACAAGAATTTCTTCAATATTTTTTCTTATGAATTTAAAGCAGGAGATCGAAGCACAGTTATGAATATTAAAAACTCGGTGGTTATTTCTGAAAAAATGGCCTTAAATTTATTTGATTCAACCGATAATATTCTGGGGAAAACAATAAGCTGGCAAAATTTAGATAAAAAAAGAGATGTTGTTATTACAGGAGTATTTAAAGATATTCCCTCCAACTCATCGGAGCAGTTTGATTTTGCAGTTACTTTCTATGTATTTAAAGAATTGGTGGGCACCTCTGCAACGTGGGGAAATCATCAGGCACAGATTTACCTGCAGCTGAAAAAAGGAACAAATATTCCGGCATTCAGTAACAAAATAGTGGATTTTATTAAAACCAAGAACAAGAACTCAGATGTTACACTTCTGCTTCAAAAATATTCCGACAGGTATTTGTTCAATCAGTTTGAAGATGGGAAACAAGCTGGCGGAAGAATTGAATATGTACGATTGTTTTCGATAATTGCCATTTTTATTTTAGTTATTGCCTGCATTAACTTTATGAATTTGTCAACCGCAAAAGCATTTCGGAAAATTAAAGAAGTAGGTATAAAAAAAACTATTGGAGCAAGGCGGAGATCTTTGATTTTTCAATATTTGGGTGAATCATTATTCTTAACTTTTCTTGCATTACTTGCAGCCTCAATAATTGTTATTCTTTTTCTGCCTCAGTTCAATATGATTACAGGGAAACAACTTTTATTTAAACCAAATAGAAATCTTGTAACAGTAAGTTTCTTAATTACGGTTGTTACCGGTTTGATTGCCGGAGGTTATCCTGCAATGTACTTGTCGGGTTTTCGTCCGGCGGTTGTGTTGAAAGGTAAATTAGATAGTTCAACAGGAGAATTATTTATCCGGAAAGGTCTTGTTATTTTTCAGTTTGTATTGTCGGCACTACTTATTGTGTCTGTATTAGTGGTTTACAAACAAGTTGAATTAATACAAACCCGAAATCCCGGATACAATCGCGATAATATTGTTCAATTAAAATTAACAGGAGAATTGTCAGAAAATTCTAAGCCATTCCTTTCTGAGATAAAAAATATTTCCGGCGTAAAGTATGCTTCTTCCATGTGGGGAAGTATAATTGGTGAAACAGGAGTAACACAGGGTTCTTTTGATTGGGAAGGCAAAGACCCGAATGCTGTTGTTGCTTTTTCGCATTTGGGAGTAGGATATGATATGCTTGAGCTGCTTGGACTTAAAATGAAATCGGGAAGGACCTTCTCGCAGAGTTATGGAAATGAAACTTCTAAAATAATTATTAATGAAGCAGGTGTCGATGTGATGGGACTGAAAGATCCCGTTGGTAAAACTTTTAATTTATGGGGAACAAATTACGAAATAATCGGAGTTGCCAAGAACTTTAATTTCAGATCATTTCATGAAAATATAAAACCATTCTTTTTCAGGTTCATGCCTGACAAAGCAGAAAAAATTCTGGTAAAAATTGAAGCAGGAAGAGAAAAGGGAACAATTGAAAATATCGGGAAACTTTATAAATCGTTTAACCCGGGGTTTGTTTTTGACTATTCTTTTTTAAGTGATGAATACCAGAAACAATATGTATCTGAACAACGCATTTCTGTTTTATCCAAATATTTTGCCGGATTGGCTATCCTTATTTCTTGCCTGGGATTGTTTGGAATGTCGGCTTTCACTGCCGAGCGAAGAACAAAAGAAATTGGTATTCGAAAAGTAATGGGATCTAGTGAGATCGGAATTGCCAAACTTTTGTCTGGTGAATTTACAAGGGTGGTAATTATTGCAATCGTCATTGCAATTCCAATAGCTTATCTGGTCACGCATCGCTGGTTGGAAAGTTTCGCGTATAAAACCACTTTAAACTGGTGGATATTTGCGCTGGCTGGTTTGCTGACGCTTGGAATTGCACTGCTGACGGTTAGTTGGCAAAGTTGGAGGGCAGCTACAAGAAATCCGGTTGAGGCTTTGCGATATGAGTAAATAAGTTGAACAAGCAATCGTGAAAAAAGTTAAAGCAAAATTTAAAAGATAGAATAGATACCATTTGGAGTCGATGACAGTAATAAAGATGGATATATATAAGTTGTGCGTAATTGTAAGTACAAATATCAGACTATTATCAAACATTAAATAAAAAATATGAGGTCAATTGTTTACATCTACAATCAATATTTGGCAAAAAAATGGGAACAAAGCAAAAAAACTTTAAAGTTCGATAAAGTAGTTTTTAAAGGATACAAAATCTTTTTGCTAACCTGTTTTCTCTCTATCATTATAGCAAAAGTAAATGCACAAGAAGGGCCATTTTTAAGATTCAGCCTTGGACCGGGTTTTTTGACGGAATATTCTAGCATCAACGAATCAGGTTTTACATATGCGGCTAAAAATCATGCTATCGGGTGGGGATTTAATGATAAATATGCTGTGTATTTTAGTGAGTTTGGTGCTTTTACAAAAAAAGATATAGGGAAAAAATATCAATTTATAAATCTTGATGCTTACGGTTTAGGATTTTCTTATAATCTGGAAAACAATATTAGTTTCCATGCTCAAGGAGGTTACGGAACGGTTCATTTTTCTGATAGTTGGAAAAAACAGGGTGATTTTATGGAAGATGGATATGCCATTGCTTTGGGTGTAAATAAGAAGTGGGGATTGACAAAAAGAATCGACCTGGGAGTTGGACCGCTTATATCCTATTTTAAAACTGATAATTATTCATTTACAAACTTTAGTGTAAACTTTTGGCTTGATATTTCTCTGTTTAAGCAACAATAAACTAATAAATTAAGAATTATGAAAATAAAAATTCTGACAACCATTTTAATTGTTGTAGCTTTTTCTTTAACTAAGCTGCACGCACAGGATGAGCCACGACAAGCGATTAATCTATGTGCAGTTGCTATTCCCGTCATGAATATGTATGTGGTTAATTACGAATATTTGTACCATGAACGTCATGGTTTGGCAACCCGAATTGAATATGTTCCAAATTTAAAAGGGGCAGACACAAAAGGTACTGCATGGGCTGCCGTGTTAGATTACCGTTGGCATTTCTCACCGAAACTTAATGGTTTCTTCGTAGGACCTTATTTACGCTATCGCTATACTTATGGTTCTGGTACTGCGGAAGGAACGGATTATGATTTCAAATTTCCAGAAATAAATATAGGCATAAACGGCGGTTTTCGTTGGGTTTCTAAAATCGGCATCAACGTAGTATTTGCGTGGGGCTACGGCTATTCAATAGGCAACGAAAAATTGAGTCCGTCAAATAGTGATATAATTTCTACATTCAATACATTCAAAAATGCCGAGGATAGAAATAACGTGATATTTGATGCACCTTATAATGCAGAATTTTCAATCGGCTATGCATTCTGATGATAGATATTATACTTTAATTCTTTAGTGCGAAATGGTTTTAATAATGCAATTGACTCAAAAAATTAAGATAGCTTAAATTGATATATAAAATAACTAACGCACAATTTAGAGACAGGTATTACAATGAATAAATCACAAATATTCTGGGACAAACAAGCAAAAAGATATGATTATAGTGAAAGGCAATTCGAACCTGTTTTTAATGAAGTAATTGCCAAAACAAAAGAATATCTTAATGCAAATGATAATGTTCTTGATTTTGGATGTGCAACTGGAACAAAAACTTTAGAACTTGCTGGTGCAACAAACCAAATTCTTGGAATAGATATTTCAGATGAAATGATTAAGGAAGCAACGAAAAAGAAAAAGGAATTAAAAATTATGAATGCTTCTTTTATTCAAGGAACCATTTTCAAAAATGATTTTGAAAAATCGTCATTTGATAGAATTATTTCTTACGGTGTAATTCACTTATTAGATGATAGCGAAAAAGAAATTAAAAGAATACATGAATTATTGAAACCAGGTGGTTTATTTATTTCTACAACAGCTTGTTTAAAAGACAAAATGGCTCTTAAAAATAGATTAGAATTTTCAACATATTTTTTAATAAAAAAACTTGGAATTTTTCCGTTGCATTTAAATATGTTTAGGACTAGCGATGTAGAAAAACTAATAATTAGCCAGGATTTTAATTTAGTTAAATCCGAAAAAATATTTCATGGTATAACTATTAGCTTTATTGTAGCAAGAAAACAATAACCAATAATAAAAAAGCACTTTGCATATACTCACCGTGGTTAGCGATTATAGAAATATGTAATACAAGAGGAAAAATTTAGTCTATTAATAATAAACAAGATACTCATTCAGTAAAAAGGAGATAATAATGAAAATATTAATAACCGGTGGCACCAATGGAATGGGAAAAGGAGTAGCTAAAGTATTAGCAGGCATAGATAACCAAGCACACGAAATAATTATACTTTGTAGGTCTAAAAACCTTGGCGAAGAAATAATTAAGGAATTTGAAAAATTAACTCTCAATAAGAAGATTTCGATTATTCTATGCGACCTTACAAAACTGAGTGATGTTAGGAATGCAATTCAAGAGATTCAAAATAAACATGAATTTCTGGATGGCATATTTATTAATGCCGGTCTTGGTTATGCTTCTAAACGTGTGGAGACTGAAGATGGAATGGATTCGCATTTTCAAGTGAATTATCTCTCTCATTTTATGTTGTCATTAAATTTATTGAACTTATTGGAAAAATCTGAGAATGGAGGAAGAATCATTTTCAACGTAACCAAAGGGGGCAAAATATTCTGGGACGACATGCAAATGAAGGACAAGTGGAGTTATGAAGATGGCATTCACCAGGCTATGGTTGCCAAGCGTATGTTTCTTGCCAAATTACATAATTTACATAGAAAGCGAAAAGACTCGAAATTGTCGTTTATTGGTTTTCAAATAGATAAAATAGTGTGGAGTAATCAGATTAACATAATTCCAGTTTTTATGAGAATAATGGCAACTATAATGAAATGCTTAGGAACATTTATTTCAATAGAAAAATGTGGAGAGATAATGGCACCTCTGTTTACTGAGAAGCAAGAAGAAAGCTTGAAAAAGTCTGGAAAATTTATCACTTGGAAGAAAAACGAATTTGTAGATATAAAAGAAGATATTAATGTATTGAATATAGAACTGCAAGATAGATTATGGAAAATTAGTTTGGAATTATGTGCAGATGAAAAAACAAATCAGGTAGCAATGAGCCTTCATAATTAAATTAAAGGAGAATGAAATCTGCAAGTAATAGTCAAATAATTATTTACGGTGGAACAGGTTTTTACGGGCAAAAAGTTGTTGAAAAATTAGTAGAAAAGGGACAGTCTGTGAAAGTTGTTACAAGAAATTCTGAAAATGCAAAGAAAATAGTTGGAGAGAAAGTAGAACTATTTCAAGGAGATGTAACAGAAAAAGGAACAATCGAAAAATCATTAAAAAATGTAGGTGCAATTGTAATTTGTCTTTCAGCAATGAGTAATAAACTAATCAGAAAAATGAAAGAAATTGAGCGCGATGCTGTTTTGGAAATTATGGAACAGGCAAAAAAAGCAAACATTTCAAGATTAGTTTATATGTCGGGCTATGAAATGAGAAAACAACTTCTTGATGATTTAAAAATACCTGAATTCGGAGAAATAAAAATAGAAGTAGAAGCAAAAATCAGAAAATCAAATTTTAACTGGACAATATTAGGTGATGCTCCTGCTTTTGAAATGTTTTTTGCATTCACAAAAAAAGGAAGAATGGCTGTACCGGGTGGCGGATTGAATGCGTTCCCGACAATCTCGCCAGAAGATGTTGGAGAGTTAACAGCACAAATTGTAGTGCATGATGATTTGAATGGAAAAAGAATAAAATTAACAG
>Ga0307988_1001004_pt1 | contig 17329 bp, 13 predicted proteins | sample EllFjometagen183_FD_203166 | JGI IMG/M metagenome (GOLD analysis project Ga0307988, IMG submission 203166) | Marine microbial communities from Ellis Fjord, Antarctic Ocean - #183 | ecosystem: Environmental > Aquatic > Marine > Unclassified | place: Southern Ocean | collected 2014-10-08 | reverse complement strand
TATCTGACGCTTACTCTTTTTTTGAAGTTTTAAAAAAGTTCCGCCTCAAAATATTATAAATTTGGCATAGGTATGGGCTGAAAGCCCGTTTTTTTAAGCTGAAACTTTGCTTAATTGTATGTGTTTTGCTTGCTTTTTGGTTCTTTTGCCTATATACTAGAGAATAGACACGAAATCAATGTAAATAGGGAGAACACTTATGGCAAAAAAAGGCACTGTAAAAGGTAAAGGGTATATTTTTAAACGTGGCAAAATATTCTATTTGCAATATGATGTCAATGGTAAACGATTTGTTCAATCTTTAAAAACTAAAATAGAAAAAGAAGCTCAGAGCAAAGCAAAAGAAATTCTGGAACCAGCTCTTGCCGCAGACACAAAAGAAAAAGTTATGTTCAATGTCGCTAGTGCCAGAAAACTTCTCACCATAAAGTCAATTAAACTGTCTAAAGCCTGGACACTGTTTCTTGAAACATCAACCAGACCGGATTCAGGGCCGGAAACTTTAAGGGGATACAAACGATTTTTTTTACGTTTTCTACAATGGCTTGCAGTAAATCACCCAATAATACAAGACTTAGGGAAAATTACGGAAGAAATTGCTATTGAATATGCAGATTCTGTTTGGGCACAAGGCGTATCCGGAAAAACATTTAATAATCACATGCAGGCAATAAAATTAATTTTCAAGCATTTGCAAAAAAAAGCTGGTTTGGATGAAAATCCATTCCATCCAATTGGCAGAAAGGTTGAAAATAAAATCTCACGCAAAGAATTTTCGGAAACTCAAGTGCTTAAAATATTAAATTCTTTCAATAATCCTAAGCTCGTTCTAAAAGACAAAGAAGAAATGGAAGTTCTGTTTCATCTTGGAGCCTGGACAGGCTTAAGGCTAATAGATTGCGTTTTAATGAAATGGGAAAATGTAAATTTAGAAAGAAATATTATATTTTGCGTGCCGCATAAAACCCAAAGAGTCAAGAGAACTGTAAATGTCCCTATTCATCCTCTTTTACGGGAGCAACTCAATAAAGCTTTAGAATGGAAAAATGCTGAATATGTCATGCCTAAACTAGCTCAGAGATATCTTAGTCCGTCTTCTCCTATTTCAGCGGAGGCAGCCACTGTCTTTAAGTTTATTGGGCTTGAAATAAACAAAGAAGTGAAAAAAGGTCAACGGCGTAAAAAGAAGACATGTGTCTATGGTTTTCATTCCTTCCGGCATTCATTCGTTTCGTTCTGTGCCAAAGCAGGAGTTCCTATGCCGGTAGTCCAATCAATTGTCGGACATGGCAGTCCTGCAGTAACCAGACATTATGTCCACATCGGAGAAGGAGCCGCGCGACAAGCGATTAATGCCTTACCGCAAGGAAAAAGTACTTCAGAAAAAACGGATCGTCAAAAATTTAAGATCATTTCTAACATATTAAATTCAAAAACTGTTCTAACGAAAAGCGATAAGCAGATATTAGAAACTCTTTCCAATTAAAATATTGCACAATGAATTCGTTCTTTTCTGGTTCAGTTAGTTTTTGCTATTTGTGGAGAGATTTTTTCTGCTTTATGGGATTTGTTTATGTAGGTTAGGAGTTGTTTCCAAGTTGATTTACGATTAGGGCATTTGTCCGGTAGGTGTAAAAACCTTGAAAAGCTGGCGTTTAAACCTTGTATTACAGCTGATTGCGCAGATGCAACTTCAGTCAAGTGCATACCCCGGTTTATAAATATTACAAAATAATTTATGGAATCAATAATGTGTTTAATACATCAACAAATTGATATAAGAAGTTTGTTATTTGACAGAATTATTGTTTATCGCATAGAACACGATTAGAAAAAACTGCCCGGGGAAAACCCGGGCTAAGTAAGTACGCACTTTTTGGCATAAAAAAGCTCTAAATTGAGGAGTGAAATTTTTGCAAATATTCAAAATCAAGCTCAAAATAGCCAAAATAAAGATGTATGACTCTGACCATAAACAGACAGTAAAACCGAGTTGCTAAATAGAGCCTTTATCTTTTGGTCCTCCTTTCAATATCTGAAAACTATTGTCATTTTTTTTTACAGTGTCTATGCCTATAAATTTATAATATTTTCTCAACTGAGAAACAAGTTGTCTATAAGAGATTCCCATTGTTCCCCCAGGAGTGGGAAGTTCTTTAGTACCAAGAGTCATTATTTGGGGTGGTTTAGGTATTGACCAAAAAGGATCAAAAACATCATTGCTGCGTTTTTTTTCATCAGCTTCCAAAAATTTTTTCCAGTATTCTTCCGCTTTAGCTTTATCAGCATCATTAGCTGTGCCATTTTTATAATAAAGCATTGCCAGTCTATCCCAAGCCCTGTGACAGCCTAAAGATGCAGTTTTCTTATAAGCACCAATCACTTTTTTTCTTTGTTTAATATTGCCCTGGGATAAACGGGCTAGAATATCGCTGGAGAGCAGCCATGCGTCCGGAAAATTTAAATCCCGCAATGCTTTAAGCTGTTTTAACCATTTTTCATTAATGCTCCTGTTATTATAAAAATCATTTTTGATTAGATAATACTGAGCTTTTATGTTTTTTGGGGCAACCTTATGTAATAAATCAACACTTGCGCTAATATCTCCACTTCTCATGCCAGCGAAACTATTGTATTTTTTATTTAAAAGATATACTCCTTTTAAATAAATTGCGTCTTTAATATTGGCTTTTACCGCAGCGTTAAGATGTTCGTAAGCTAATTTGATATCATAAATATCTCCATAATATATTCGGTACATTGCAGTGTCTGCACCATAATGATAATATTGATATATTCCTTCAAGCGCAAGTAGAAAATGGTTTATACCGTTCAGCTTTTTTCGCCAAAGACGGCGTGCGGCTCTGTAATCGCGGTTCAAAAATTCCTTTACTCCTGGTGCAGTTGGATTTTTCACGATATATTGTAACAAATAATAAAGCGGGTGGTCGGAAAATTTCGGAAAATTTTCGTCATTAAAGTCTTCCGGTTTAAGTTCTCCAAGGCGGGCTTTGCAATGCATCACTTCAATTGCGCACTCAAGATCACCGAGTTTTTCACCACGCTTAAATACTTTTATAGCTTCCTCTAGTATTGATTTTTCCTTTTCTTTTTTCCATTTCAACACCAATAGTTGTCCTTTATAATATATGGCTGCAGGAAAATTTTTCTTTACGGCATTATTTAATACTTGTTCTGCCGTTTCTTTCAAATCAATGCGGCACGGAGGAGTATGAGTTGTCCTATAATCGTAAAATCTATTGTTTAGGTAACAGTCTGTCATTCCTGATTTTTCTGGAGCAATTCCTTTATCCTCATAAAGGCTGTTTCTATAGAATGGACGTATATAAAAATTCTTTACCATCCAGTATCCTATTTTCGCACTTCGTTTATACTCATCAACTCCAGCTCTACATTGATAATTCAGAATAGCAGCAAGCACACTCGTAGCATGTTTACTTCCATTATACAATCCTTTAATATGGTTCAGGCAATAATAAATTCTTTTTTTGGTATTTGTTTTTATATGTGGTTTAGGGCAATCCTTTAAACGTAAAGCAGCTTCCCATGCTAAAGCTTCCGGTAAATTATATTCACCGGCTCGTCTGAACCATTTTAGAGCTTTTTCATAATTAGGTTTGATCCCAATGCCGCGCCAATAGCAGATTCCCAACTGATTCATAGCGAGAACATGTTCATGTTTTCGGGCAATGTAAGTAAGTAATTCAACCCCCTCCGGTAAATCTTTGCCATCTAGTAAGTTTAAAGCGTGAGCATAAATTTCATCTGGATTTTTAAGTCGTTTTAGGTTTCGCTTTTTTCTTTTTGGATTCTCTGTTCCTTGCAAATAACTAGAGTAAGGATATTGCTCAAATTTTACCAGTGGCAATTCCAGCAAATCTGCTTTATTATCAGTAAAGGTGATTTTGGGTTTTGACACTTCTAGAATTAATCGTCCTTTTTTCTTTCTTGTTCCTGTAGGTTCAACAAGAATTCCAAAACTATAAACTGGGTAGCGTTTGTTTGGGAAGAGTTCCTTATGGCGGGAGAGATATAAGCCTTTATTTACATTTGAAGCTATAAATCCATCCTGGGTCGTATCAATAATCATTCGCATTGATATAATTTCATATGCAGGTGTAAACGATGATCCAACGTTGCCTTCCCAGTTGGCTACTTTGTTATTAATTAACTTATAATTGGTAGGCAAAGGAGCTTGCCAGTAAATGAGCTTTTCAAAATCATGACGTTTAATCCCATTAAGGTTTTGATATTTTTTTATATAACTTGCGCAGTTCATACTGCGAGTAAACGAAAAAAACAGATTGGGATTCTTAACTTTACTGATAGCCGGAAATACTCGCACCTTAAAATCTATTACAATAAAGCGTCGCATCTCATTTCTTTCCTTTGAATCTTTAAATAATTCAAATTGGATTGAGTGGATAGCCTTATCATATATTTTGCTATCAGTGCGGGAAAAACGAGGGCTCAAAGAAAACCTGAAGACTTCTCCAAGCGGAGTGTCGTATAATTTGGTAATGGCTCCATTGAGCTTCCATTCGGCATTAAAACTTTTTACTGCCGAATTATCCTTATTGGCAGCGTTTTTTGCTTCTGCTAATAATGTAATAATACACAGAAGCAAAATAAATGTCACGCTTTTTATCATATTACTCATTACATGGAGTTAATGTTATTCCCTGAGTATTATCTTTTTCTATTTCAGCTCTCATATTATTAATAGCTGTACTTGCTGATGACATCATTTGGTTTCCAGCCGCTGCGACTTCCTCAGGAGTGGCAATATAATACCAAATTGTTTCAAATACCAAAGGAGGAGAAACCGTTGTTCCTACACTACTTCCTGCCGCGACAGTATGCCCGGGGCATGTTGGATTATCGCAATAAAAAGTTTGAGCCGTCCAACTTGTATCTACGCGGATAGTATAATCAACAGTATATGTGGCGGTAGTGGTGTTGTTATCATAATCATAAATAACATCTAAATTATCACTACGAGATAATAAAGAAGTTATTCTGGTAACAGTCAAATCTACAGCCCATGCACCTAACCAATCGGCAGACGAAGTAACATGGTTATTCACATACGCCAGATTATTCCAGCCATCGGGGTAACCTAGCGGGTCTCGTGTCTGCCACTTACCTAGGTTGGGTCGGTAGTTTCTGAATAAGAACGCATAACCTAATCCTCCGATTTGGGGTTTGCCTGTAAACATATTATACTGGCTACCCGCTTTATTTTCAAGCGTTTTCCCGAAGGCGTCGCGTTTGATAGATGTGAATTTGTCTTTTTCTCCAATTACGCCGAGGGTGTTTCCGAGCATGTCGTTGAATAATCCTTTACCGTTTGCAAGTATCGGATTCCCTCCGGTTACGGATGGTTCGTAAACGTATTCGGTTGTACCGCGTTTAATCAATGCTAAGCCGTCCCATAAAAAGCTTTCTTGTTTACCCTGTTCGCTTACGGATGCTATCTGACCACTCATGCTGTAAGTATAGGAATTAGTTACTTTGCCGTTTTGAGTGATGTTCATCACCTTATCCTGCCAGCCGTAGGCGTAGGATTTGTCGCCTTCTTTTATCATGCGCCCGGCAGCATCATATTTGTAATCGGTAACTTTACCGTCGGTCGTACTTGAGACTAACTGATTGGCATTATCGTAGGTGTAGCTCGTAACCTTACCGCCGACATCCTTTTTGAGGATATTTCCGGCATTATCATAAGTATACTGCTCGACTTTTCCGCCAGCGGCATTGACGACTGCGAGCAATTGTCCCATCTGGTCGTATTTGTAGGACTGTTTAACGCCGTTGACTTCACGGGCGTTAATAGAGCCGTCAATCAGCTGAAAATAATCTTTTAGCTGTAATGCTTTGCAACCCAAGTGTTTTTCCTTATTTAATTTTTCTCGCCTCAAATTATCAAATTCCTAACCTAAAAGGCTTAAAAGCAATAAACAGCCTTAAAAAATGGCTCTAAGAGCTAATTTTTGGATAGAATATTCACCTCATGTGCTCAAAAACAATTAAAAATCTTCTCTACATGGGGTCAGACCTGGGGTGTTAAATCTGATGGGTTTTTGAAAATAAAAATTCACTGTTTTTTTAGTAAAATACTTGATTTATCTCTTTTTTTGTGTATATTCCGATAGATTTCAAAATCTATCATTTTAACAAAAAAGGAGTGAGCAATGAAAGAGCAAATAAGAATCATGATGCAGTCCAAGCCGCCCCTGCCAGGATCACTGGAGGAACATTACAATGTATGCGGAAAAGCTCAATGCCATTGCAAGGATAAAATGAATCCACGCAAGCATGGTCCTTATTATCGGCTCAGCTACAGCTTGAAAGGTAAGAATTCAAGTGTGTTTGTGAAAAAAGAAGATGCGTCAGCTATCAAAGAAATGACTGAAAATTACCGTCTATCTCGTTCAAATACTCAAGATTTGGCTTTGAAAATGATTGAATTGTATCGCCAGGAAGGCTTGCAGGGAATGATTGATAAGTATGAAAAAATATTTAATGCAGAAATCAATAAGAAAACAGGCGTTAAGTCCGCCTCTAGAATTTTGCGGGAAACTCGTTTAAGTTCTGATAAATGGAAAACTAAAGCATTGGAACGACAGGCTGAAATAGCAAAAAATCAGGTTAAAACTCGTGATTTGGAAAATAGCCGGAATAACTGGAAAGCCAAGGTAATGCAAGCTAAAAAAGAAAATCAGGAACTTCGCAAAGAGCTGGAAAAATCTAAAAAAAAATCCGGCAATTCAGGATAAATTAATCGATAGCCCGCCGAGCAAGTTCAAATATCCGCTCAAAACGGTTGTTATAGCAATCAAACTTGTTGTTACCGGCTTGTTATCATTGCGAGGAGTCAAACGGACTTTGACGCTCTTTAACCATTGCTTCAAAGGTGGCGTTCCATGCCACGCTGTAGTGCAAAACTGGCTGATGCGATATGGTTTATACAAACTCAAACAAGCACCGGAAAGGCGAAACGACTGGATATTTTTTCTTGATCATTCCATTGAGTTTGGCAAGAAACAATGTTTGCTCGTATTGGGAGTGACGCTGGAAAAATTCCGCAAGAACAAGTGCAAACTGCGCCACAAAGATATGAAAGTATTGGCTGTTGATATTGTTGAGAGCGCGACAGCGGCGAGTGTTACAAAGACTCTTGAAGAGATTACAAACAATACAGGGATTCCTGCTCAGATCATCTCCGATGGTGGATTAAATATTGTAAGAGGCAGCCGGGATTTTATTAAACAGAAAGCAGATGGCACGGCAGTTCGTCAAACTTATGACGTAACTCATAAAACCGCCTTAATACTGAAACATCAATTAAAAGACGATAAGATATGGCTGGTATTTTGCGCAAAAACAGCTGAAAGCAAAAGGAGTTTGGTCCACACCGAACTGGGCTTTCTTTCGCCACCAAAGCCACGCGATAAGTCACGTTGGCAAAACCTTGATGCTTATGTAAAATGGGCAGAGATGATATTAAAGCAGAAGACTAAATCTATGTCGCGAGCGGAAGCTGAAAAATTCATTGCTAAGCTTTCATGGTTGAAAGAATATAAGCCACATATCAGGGAGTGGAGAATAATGCTTGATATTCTTCATGCAATCAAACTTGAGGTGAAAAGCAATGGTTTCCGCAAACAGACAAAAGCTAAATTCAAAGAATCCATAAGCTCCGTGAAAATAAACTCTTTACGATTAAAAAATGTCAGGGATGAAGTTTTTGCATATATCGCAGATGAATGCGTTGGGATAGGGGGAGTTTATCCAGGTTGCAGTGATATAATAGAATCTGTATTTGGGAAATATAAGAATTTTTCAGGCAAAAGTCCGATGAAAGAAATAGGCAGAGCAGTATTGACAATTCCAGTTTTTACCAGTAATATTGACTATAAAGAAGTAAAAAATGCAATGGAAAGTATTTCAGCAAAAGATGTATCGGTGTGGCTTAGAGAAAATATAGGGACAAGTTTATTTGCTAAGCGTAGACAAGCTTTTAAGTTCAAAAACCCAAAAGTTAGGTGAAGAAAATTTTAGAAAAACCCATCAGATTTAACACCCCAGGTCAGACCCCGTCGATTAACCGTCGATTAAAGTTTTATTAAGACCCCGAGCCCCTAAAATTATTTTAATGGTCATTGGTAATCTTAGCCCAGGCTCCATAGCTGTTTGCTATTGCTAAGTATAATGTTTCCTTCTCTGGGATATAGACTATCATAGGAATACCATATTCTAAACGAGATTTTTTATATGCCATAGGTTTAAGTCCCTTAGTATAAGAGAAATTTTCTATACTCAAATGAAAACTTTTAGAATCCAAACATCTGAAAATATTGTCTTTTGCAAATCCTTGGGATTTAAAAGTTTTACTTATTTTTTTGAACTCTCTATACGACATTTTTATCGAAAAAGCATGCGAATTATTTATTTTTTCGGCTCTCGCCCATATAGCGTCATCAAGCTTAAATATAAATTTATAATTAAACATATCTCCACAACCAGTAAAAATCAATAAGATCAATATAATTGATAAATTGCTTTTAATATATATGTTATTCATATTGCCTCGTCGATAGTAAATAAGTTGTTGATGTAGAATATGAAGTTGTAAAATTGGCGGGATTACCAATTGCCCCAGCTATCCACCCCGGAATCAATTCTCGGGTTACGTTTTGCCATAAATTGTAAGAGGCATTCCAATCAAAATTCCAAACATCTGTGCCTGAAAGCGCAACCGAAAATTGACCAGTATAAACATCTCGGTAATATTTCCCCGCACTGGCATCCCATTGCCATGCTGTTGCTCCCCAAGAAGTCGAATAACTTGCATTTAAATAATAACCTCCAAGAGTAGAACATTGTAAAAGTACTGCAACTTGAGAACTGGAAATTGTCCCAGAATTACTTGCTTTGGAAACATTGGCAAGACTACTTTTAATAATTCCAGCTAATGTAGAAGAGTTCCCAACAATTCCTGTTTGGTAACTTGAATTGGATGCCATTTCGGAATATAATCCAGATCCAGCAGAAACCGTACCACCTGCTCCACTTCTATAATGTGCTAAAGCATCAGTTAAATTGTTAATTTGGGATTGAGCACTTCCTCCGACAAAATAATTGTTATCATCAGAATAATAGTAATTTCCGCCATTGGAATAGTAATAGCCTTCTTCTCCGCCCAGCCAATCGTAAGAAGATGTTACATGGTTATTCACATACGCCAGATTATTCCATCCGTTGGGATAGCCCATGGGGTCAGCGGTCTGCCATTTGCCTAAATCAGACCGATAATTTCTGAGCAGAAATGTATAGCCTAAACCTGCAACATAAGGTTTTCCTGTAAAGAAGCCGCTATTTGCTCCACTCCCGAAACTTGTGCTTTGATTGTCAATGAACTTTTTGCTGTCATATTTACCTAATGTAGTGCCTAACATGTCGTTGAATAATCCTTTGCCGTTGGCTAAAATCGGATTTCCTCCGGTTACTGATGGCTCGTAAACATATTCAGTCGTGCCGCGCTTGATGAGAGCCAAGCCGTCCCATAAAAAGCTTTCTTGTTTACCCTGTTCACTTGCGGATGCTATCTGACCGCTCATGCTGTAAGTATAGGAATTAGTTACTTTACCGTTTTGAGTAATATTCATCACCTTGTCCAACCAGCCGTAAGCGTAGGACTTATCGCCTTCTTTGACTAAACGTCCTGCGGCATCATAACTGTAATCAATAGTTTTACCGTCGGTCGTACTTGAGACTAACTGATTGGCATTATCGTAGGTGTAGCTCGTAACCTTACCGCCGACATCCTTTTTGAGAATATTTCCGGCATTATCATAAGTATATTGTTCGACTTTTGCCCCGGCGGCGTTGACGACGGCGGTTAACTGCCCCATCTGGTCGTATTCGTAGGACTGTTTAACGCCGTTTACTTCACGAGCGTTAATAGAGCCGTCGGTCGCGTAAACGTATTTCAAGCTTGCAATCGGAGACTTGCCGAATGGCGCGCCCAAGGATTTGGTTTCGAGCTGTCCGAATGGCGTGTAGGTGTAATAGGTTTCCATCGCGTTGGCGGTGCGCTTGAGCACTTTACCGTGGCGGTCGTACAAATACTCAACGACATCCTTGTCTTTTTGGATTTTGGCCAACTGCCCGAATTTATTGAATGCCCATTTGGTTTTGAGAACATCCTGTTTGGTCATTTTTCCGCCTATCAACCCGTAGGTACTGACCGTCAAGCGGGTACGTTTGCCGTAGGGCAAATAAGCGTAAGTACGCTTGATAGCGGACTGCGCTTTGCCTTTAATCAAAACCGTTTCAATGCTTCTGACAACCCGGTCGAATTCATCGTATTTATTCATAACCGCGCGGCGGGTATCGCCGTCTGTCGATACTGCCTTGGTCAGTTTTCCCCATGAGTCATAGACAAGGGTCTTAGTCTGTCCATTGCCATAATCGACAGCAACGAGGCGGTCGAGGTCATTGTAGGTATATTTTATTTTGCGGTCAACAGAATCTTTTTTCTTAAAACGCGAAACGATTGAATCCAGCAAGCCGTACTGGTCATAAGCATAATCGGTAAACTGTCCAGCCGCGGTTTTCTTTTGCTCAACTTTGCCGAATTTGTTCCATTTGAACGCAATCGGGTTATTTCTGCTGTCAAGGACTTTAGATATCTGACCGACGACGGTATACTGATAAGCGTTTGCAGTCTGGTTCGGGAACATTTCTTTTATTATCCGTCCCATTTCGTCGCGGTCGTAAGTTTTTACTCTGCCCTGGTTGTCTGCTATGGACATGGGCTGGCCGTCCGCGTTGTAGGAAATCGCAATTGTGGATAGCAGGTATTCGCCGCCAAGTGAACCTTTCGGAGGCTGTTTGCCGACTTTTACCGCGTCCTCAATATCATCCATCGGACAGGTACGGCTTATGTGCGAAACCAGACCATCGGCGTTGTACTGGTAATGGGTTTTGATGCCGCTTGGAACGGTTACGCTCTGCAGGCGGTTGTATTTATCGTAACGGTATCCGGTACTGTTCAAAAATGTATCAGTAAGCTGGGTTTGCAGACCAAAGTTATTATAAGAAATTGCGGTATTAGTCTGACCATTGCTGACGCTGGTTATTTCGTGTTTGCCGTTATAGGAAACACGGGTACTGACAATAGTTTTGCCTTCGGCGTTCAAGCGGCCGAATTTCACCGCGTCGCCGGAGCCGTTGTAGGCTATCTTCATCAAAGCCTGGCGGTTTTCGCCGTCAAAGCCCGGAGAACGTGAGACTTTGACCATATTCCCCTGACGGTCGTATTGATAATAAATCTCATTATCCGCCATATCGCGTACACGAATCGGCTTGCCGAGTTTTTTATCGTAACGGTAATTGACCACTACCCGGTCTTTCGCGTCGCGCACCTGCCGGATTTTACCGTTATAAGCGACATCGTAACGCTTGAAGAAATAAGTTTTGGTAGTAAGTCCCGCAAAATTAGTGATACTTAGAATACCTTTTTTAGTATCGTAATCATAAATCGCTTTTTGTTTGTCGAGATTACGAATAGTAACTATTTTCTGTTTGTAGCTATATTTAAAAAAGTTGTCGCTGATGATTCTGCCAGTGATGTTGCTGTGGTTTGCAGTCAAACGGCGGGTGCTTTTCTTGCGTTTTCTTAAATCGGCTAGCTTGTTTAAGTACTTGAGGCGATCAGTCGGGGATTCATGGGCGATTTTCAGCTCGTCCTTGAATTTTCCCTGTTCAATCTTGTTTAGATAGCCGTAGGAATCATAAGAATATTTAACTGGATTCAGTGTCCCGCGTTTTACAGAAGTCAACACGAATCTGTCAAAGTTTTTAGCTTTATCAGCGGCTTTTGACGGCAGAGTTACATAAGGCAGTTTGGTGTAGCTCAATGAATGCTTTACGCCGTTAACAACAACTTCAGTAGCTTTTCCGGGGCGGTCATAGCTCAAAGTGACAAAGTCTGTGCCGTTCTGCATGACTTTGCGTAATTTATTGCCTTGATAAGAAAATTCAATACTGCGTCCGGCAGGAGATGAAATACGTTTCAGTCTGGAATCACGATAAGTGAAAGACCAGCCTTTTTTATCACGTTTCCCGGAAAGAGTCCAGTTGCCTTTCTTGCCTTTAGCGTCCCAGTCCTGGAATGGCGCGAAACATCCCCGCCCTTTCATTTCTTTTTTAAATATATCCAGTACATCTTTATTTTTCGGGTCTTTTTGGTAGAAACGGATTTTTTCGCCCCATGGAGTGATCCATTCGACGCCGCTGCCTTTGGGAAATGCCCGGCTTTCAAGCTGCGGTATCTGCCAGACAGATCCGAAAAGACCGTTTTTGCTTGCGGCGGAATCATAAACTAACTGTAGCGGAATCCGCAATTCCGGCGAGAAGTTAGGTGTGCCGAGATTGCGGACAACCCGATATGAGTTGGAAGTCAGCGAAGCTTTGCCCGCGGTCATCGCACGGCTTTTCCAGTTTAATTTTTCATAGGCAAATGACGGCAGCGCTAAAGATACAAGCACCAACAATGAGACGAAGAACTTCTTAGAAAACATAACTCCCCCAATTTTGGTTTAATTTTTAAAATTGTTTTTAATCGCAGTACGCAACACACAGCGCGCAACGCGCAATACGTCTTTTAGAAACTTCCTCTTCGAATAAACTTGCAAATATAAAATATGTATGCAATATTTACGGTAACTTAAGTTAATTATTTGTCAAACGGCAAGAGGAAAAAATTATGGAAAAAGTTTTTTTAGCTTTATTTTATGTATTTATATTCACTGTGACTTTATTAGCAGGGAAACTGGAAAACGTAAAAGTTAAAACCCACGCACCGGAAAATAAAGTCGTTACCGTATGGTATCGAGTGCCGAACAGATATGATGAAAAATCCAAAGAATTATACCGGGTTTTAATCATATTTGGTGGGCGAAATAACAATGGCAGAGGCATGGCCAACGGCGGTTTGAGTTTTCGATCCTGGGCAGATAAAAACAAGATATTTTTAGTCTCACCTGGGTTTAAAAATGATGAGTATTGGTATCCTAGATCATGGTCGGGAAGAGCATTGTTGAAAGCACTTGCGAAAATCAAAAAAAAGTATAAGATTTGCACAATAAAAATGCTTTTTTATGGTTATTCCGGCGGTTCGCAATGTTCTAATCTTTTCCCGGCATGGCGTCCTGATTTATGCCGTGCCTGGGTATCGCATGCTTGTGGAGTCTTTCACGATCCGACTCGTCGCATGGCAAGTGTTCCGGGATTGGTAACCTGTGGTGACGCGGACATTAAACGTTACATTATTTCCAGGCGTTTCGTCGATAATTCAAGGTCAAAAGGCGTATCAATAATCTGGAAATCATTTCCTAATCATCCTCATGATGTGCCGCCTGATTCGTTGAAGCTGGCGCGAACATTTTTAAGTTATTATCATGAAAAATACATATCAGATTTGAATGGCAGACGCATGACGGCAAGGGTTGAAAAAGAAAAAGTTTTATTCGTCGGAGACGATCAGGAATCGCGTTTCTGGCCAGCCGGAAACCGAATCGCGAAAAATATAGCTCCTGAAGACAGAATAGAATTCCCGTGCAAAGAATTAGCACTGGCATGGGGCGAGGAAGTAAAAATAAAAGCGGCGAAAAAATAATGATGTTTATATTTATATTAATGGCTCTTTTGTCGGCATCAGCCGGAGAGATAATCAGCTTTAATATCCCGACTAAAGCTCCACAAAATAAAACAGTCAAAATGGTTCTACAAATCCCCAATAATTTCTCTCTAAAAGACGCGAAAAACTATCGTATTATGGTTTTATTTGGTGGACGAAACTGGTCTGGAGAAAAGACAATAAAAACCTATAACTTTGTAAAGATGGCTAATAAGCATAAACTTTTTTTGTTATCACCAAGTTTCAAAAATGATGAATACTGGAATCCAGAAAAGTGGTCAGGAAATGCATTAATGGAAGCAGTAAAAGAAATAAAACTTAAGTATAAGCTAAAGCAAAGTAACAAAATACTTTACTTCGGATATTCGGCGGGCGCGCAATGCACGGCATTGTTTTATCACTGGAAGCCGGAAATTGTAAAAGCGTGGGGAGCTTACGCATGCGGGGTATGGTTTTGGCCTGAAAAACAGGTTGATAAAGCTACTCCGGCAATAATCACTTGCGGGGAAGACGATATACTACGTTATTTGTTGAGCCAACGTTTTGTTCGCACAGCTCGGGAACATGGATATTCAATAATTTGGCGCTCCTATCCGCTTGGTCACAGTTTGTCGCCAAAAGCTTTGGCACTTACTCGGAGTTTTTTCTCCTCTGTACTGTCTGGTCAATCTAAAGCTAAATATGTCGGTGATGACCAGGAAATGAAATTTTATCCTGTGCATAGTAAAAACGCCCGCAATATTGACATTGAATACCGCAATAATTTGTTTAACCTTGAATTTGCCAAATTATGGCAACAAAAATAGTTTACCGCCTATGGAATTTACATACGAAGGTTTAGTCAGGTACGGTTACGGATTCAGCAACCCTAACCATGCGGCGGCCTTAATTGCAATGTTACTGCCGTTTTTATGGGTTTTGAGAATATATTGCAAGAACATATTTTTGAAATCTACTGTTTTTTGTTGTGAATGCGCATTATACATTGCTTTGGTTTTTACCTATTCGCGAACCGGATTTTTTGTTGTGCCGGCAATAGCAACATTATTTTGGGGCGGCAAATACTTTCTTGTAGACTGGATAGAAAAGAAATATGTCAAACTAAAATCACTTTTATCAAAACGCACCCTGGGAGCGCTTGCCGTTTTGATTATTATTGCCGCGGTTGCAATCAGTTTCAAGGCTTCGGAGCGTTATTTCAGCTGGATAGCAAACCCTGAAAAATCAATAACTAACCGCTTTGTAATATGGGAAGGCGCAACTCAGATTATTGCTGATAATCCGCAGGGCGTGGGGTCTGAACGTTCAGGATTTTTATTCACTCAATTATATTGCCCACCTGAAAAAGATATTGCCTGCCGCACAATGATAAATAGTTTTTTGACTTTTGCCGTTGAGCAGGGATTGTGGATGAGCTTGTTGCTTTTAATATTTCTGTTTACCGCTGTATTTCTGGGAATACTGAGTTTTATTGATATGAAAGAGCCAAAAAATAGAAGAGTCTTTATCTTATGTTTGTTAAGCTCTATTTTTGCCGGGGGACTATCCGGGATCATGTCAACATGCTTTGACCTTAATATTTCACTCAAATTGTTGCCTCTGGTCCAAATTACAGAGCTGAATGTCTACATGCAGTCAATTCTTCTAATTGTATGGTGCTTATTGCCGTTTTTGCTGATTATCACGGTAATTGATAAATTGAATTTAAAGAATCTTACAAGATGCGGCACTTTGGGGCTTTTGCTGTCAGCATCAATTATAACAGCAGTATATTCTGCTGGAAAATATTTTAAAACTCCAATACTGTGCGAAATAACACGGCAGGCGGAAACTTCCTTCATTACGATAAAAAAAGATGATTCATATTCAAATTTATTGTTTGTTCCTGACGAGGATACGTTAGACTTTAAGGAATCGCTTAGCTGGTTGAAACAAAACTATCCTGATTATAATTATGAAATTCCACTAACTGAGATTACAAAGAATTTTTTTGCGTATTCGCGTGATACCGTGGTTCTTTGCGGAAAAAACTGTTTCTGGAGCGAAAAAATATCTAATAAGAACGTGTATCTTTTGTTGCCCAAGTCAATAATAAAGGAATTGCCTTCAAATGTTAAGACTATTTTTCTACCTGAATTTAATAATAATGGACATAACGCAATGTGGCGGGAATTGATAAAATCGGCAAAAGACTCTAATCCTGAATATAAATGTAAAATAAAGTTTTACTAAGAAGCCTCAAAGAGTCAATAAAAATCTTGAATGGATTCTAATTTCTGATTGTTATTCTTTAGCATTAAAAACTGTATATGCCGCCAGTCGGAAAGAATGGGGAAGTCCCATATTTTTACTATCGGGACAGGTTCGGTTTCATAGCTCGTTTGATGTATTGGTTACAATGGAAATAGATATATTGAAAAGATTGGAGCGTTCAAATTTAGACTGAACGCCCCACTAAACGCCTGTTTTAAAAGACAAAAATAAATGCCTATTGAACGCCTTTAACATCTTTAAAATAAGGAGTTTACAAAACATGAATTCATCAACAGTGCCCGTTTATGAACGCACTGACCCCGGAATGGGGGATATTGCGTCTACGAAAACAATGCAACACCAAAACACAGCATATATTGAGACTATATTTTCACACCCATTAAACGATAAATCAAGAACCATCTTTCTATATATTTTAATCTATGATATTCTACTAAAAACAATTTATCAATGCCTAAAAGACAATCCAAGATTAAAAATACCAGCATGTTTTCAAGAGATAAAACTTGAAAATCAATATCAGAAAATTAAAATACCTGACCTTATCATTTTGACTACCGCCCAAACAATTCCAGCCGAGGCCGCAAACTGATTAATTATATCTCAAAAAATTGCTTTTACACAATTATTGATATATATTTGTAATAGGCAAATTAAATAATGGAAGCAAAATGAGTTTAACACATCAACAACTAGATAAAAGAAGCCTGTCATTTGATAGGATTATTGTTTATTTGATAGATCACGATTCAAATAAGCGTGGTCTTGTTGCGGCTAGAAAAAATTTGTCACGATGGATGAAAAATTCTCCAAATTCCATTGCTTTTAAAATGTGGTCAAATATTTTAACAAAACCGTGGCAAGATATTAAAAAATATTTATTATCTCAATCTGAAGAAATGCAGTTTCTTCGTCAATCTTCGCCTTTTGCCGGTTCTGAATGTATACCCGATAATATAAGAATGAGAATAATTAAAAAATATTATGAGAGGGCATCCCATGAAAAGAGCCGAAGTAGAACATGTAGTTAAAGCTGCCGGTACTATTGCAAATGACAGAAAAGTGTTGGTCATTGGTAGTAACGCTATATATGGAAGTGTTCAATTAAATGATTGCAGTTTTTATAAATCTCACGAAGTCGATATTTTGTTTTTTGCTGATAATGAAAAAAAAGCTCAGGAAGTTGACGGAGCTATTGGCGAAAAATCTAATTTCCATGTAACCTTTAGTTATTACGCTCATGGAGTATCAGCGAATACTGCTACTCTTCCTCGTGGTTGGGAAAAAAGATTACGTATCTTGTATTCCGAAAACATGGGACACATT
>Ga0307988_1001003_pt1 | contig 17352 bp, 10 predicted proteins | sample EllFjometagen183_FD_203166 | JGI IMG/M metagenome (GOLD analysis project Ga0307988, IMG submission 203166) | Marine microbial communities from Ellis Fjord, Antarctic Ocean - #183 | ecosystem: Environmental > Aquatic > Marine > Unclassified | place: Southern Ocean | collected 2014-10-08 | reverse complement strand
AAAATGTGGACCATCATGGTCTATCTATACCAGTTTCAGCGCGAAAATCCTTATCACCTGACCATGGCTGCACTAGTGCTGGGATCACTGCCTATGTTGTTCATGTTCCTGTTTTGCCAAAAAATTATCATGCGCGGTATCGTCATACCGGTGATGAAATAAAACGAGGAATTAAAAAGAGAACTAATAATGCAACTTGAATTTAAACAGGATTTTGAGATAGCTAGAAAAAACTGGCAGCTAATGTGGGAAGGAAAACTCAACCGTCCTATAATGAAGATTATAATTCCCAAAGAAGGCAAAAAAACATTCTCAAAGCCAAATAGAAGCAACACGCTTGAAATCGGTTTTGAAAATTTCTGCGATCAAACATTACTCTGGGCTGAATCACATGAATTTCTTGGCGACGCTGTTCCCTTTCAAACACCGTACTTGAAAGTAGGGATACTTGAAGCTTTAATGGGGGCCAAAATCGAACTGGCTCATGAACCTTGGGGGCTTGACAGCCATGTCATTCCCTGTGTAAAAGATTTAAGTGACTATGAATGGCGATTACATCGCGAATCTGAATGGTGGGAAAAATGGGTAAAGCTCGTAGAAATAATGAAACATAAACTCACTGGGAAAATTATTTTTGGAGAAGGTTTCCCTGGAGGAAATCTTGATCAGCTTAGTGGACTTCGCGGTACAACTGAATTTATGATGGATTTTTTTGATAATCCTGAAGGAGTTCATCATGCTATGCGCGAAATGCAGAAAGTCTTTGATGAATTCCATGATGAAAACAAAAAACTTATGGAATATGATAAATATGGTTCCGTGACCAGACATGGCTTTTATAGCACTGGAATAGCTGGGGTACCACAAAGTGATGCGGCATTCTCTATCGGGAAAGAGCATTTTGATGAATTCGGCTTACCATACCTCAAACAGGAAATTGCACGTTTAGATGCAGTTGAATATCATTTAGATGGCATAGGAAACCTAACCCATTTAGAATCTATTTGTAAAATAAAAGAAATAGGAATTGTCCAATGGGTACCCGGAGCTGGAACAGAAGGAAGAGATTGGACAAGCCTGTATGAAGATATCACCAGGCGCGGCAAAGGAATTTGTTTTGGAGCAGCAACTCCTCAAGATGCTGTTGAATTATGGAATAAATATGGTTATTCCAATCGTATGGTAATTTCTTGTCAAGCAAAAACAAAGACGGAAGCCGAAGCCTATCTAAAAGTATTTGATTGCTAATAACACCCATTAGATTAACTAGTTTTGAACAATAATTTAAGTTAATGGATCACATGAAAGTCAAGCTTGCGATGAATACTATTTCGACTGGAACAATGGTTTGCATGGGCAAAGTAAAAAGTAACTGGATGAGTTTCGTTAGCATGTCAAACAAAAAACTAATAGACCGTTGCATACGTTTGATATCAGAGCTTGCCGAAATAACTTACGAAGACGCTTGTTTCGCTCTCCATCAATCAATAGTAGAGCTTGAACAAACAGATTTCACAGGCAAAGAAGAACCTTCTCCGGTGCAATACACATTAAACGCACTTTAAAAATAGTTTATACTGATTTGCAATATTATATACCGCAAATTATAGCCCAATTACATTAATGGAATTATTTCTATGGTATTGCAAAAAATATCGATTTCAATACTTACTTTTTTACGAACTATTTGCTCTTTAATCTTGATATTTTGAAAAATCCTGAGCTCAAGTTTTATATGCCGAGCGGCTGAAAGCTCAAGATGTTTGAGGCTAATTCCTGAAAAAACTAACGAAAATACTCACGACATTTTGCGTTTTTATTTTAACAATACGTTTTTGGCAACTTTAATAAAAGTTTTAAAATGCTAGTTTTTATGCTTATTTCATTGTGGATGATATTGTACTTTGACTTCGCAATAATTATTGTTTGACAAAGGTACTATATTTCCTTTTATTTTTTTGCCGTCAACGTATATCTGCATGGAATTGCCATGAGATTTTGTAAACTGGATAGAATAATCGCAATCTCTAAAAGTTCGTTTGACTGAAAATTCTTCCCAGTTATCAGGAACTGATGGAGATATTTTCAAACCGTTAAAATCTGCTTTAACTCCAAGTATTTCATCAAATCCTGCCCGTAATAACCATGATGCGTTGCCGGTAAACCAGGTGAAAAAGTTTTGTCCGTATCTTGGGTGCCCCGAACCGCAATAGTAATTCCCTGTACAATACGGTTCCGAAGTTCTTCGACAATCAAAGTTTTCTGGATTAGTAGGTAGCAATTTACTGAAAATATTAAAAGCTTTTTCTTTGTTTTGATAATTTTTTGAAAGCAAAGCAAATATATAAAATGCTACAGCATGTTGATAGATAGAGGCGTTCTCAAAGGTTCCAGGCTCAAGATTGGCAATCCTGCCTACTTCGTCAGCTTCATTAACATAAGGTGGAGACATTAATACCGGTCCTAAAGGTGAATCAAGATATTCTATGACCGACTTCATTGCGCGATTTGCCCGTTCCGAATCAGCTATGCCTGAGAAAATTGCCCAAGCTTGCGCGTTCAAATGAATTTTTCCTTCTTTATTATTTTTGGAGCCGATAGGATTTCCCGAACCGGTAAAACCGTAAACGTACCAATCTCCATCCCATGCAACATCATTGACAATGTTTTTAATTTCTTCTGCCCTTTCAGACATGAGTTCTGCTCGTTCAATCTTTTTAGCTGCTGTATAAAGCTCCTGCATTATTTTTAGAGCATCATAAAGAGCAATGGTCAGCCAGACCGATTCGGCATCGCCATCTTTACTTATTCCTTCAAGTGCATCATTCCAGTCTCCGTCTCCAGTCAGACAAATTCCATGTTTGCCTCGGTGGCGATAGAGATAATCTAAAGCTCGGAATACGTGTTCATCTATTGAAGCAGTTTCAGTATTGTCAAGGAAAGGAAGCTCATATTCGAGAATAGAGAAATCTCCTGTTTCCTTTATCAAATCAATTAGTGCACGTGCTATCCAGACAGGTGAATCCATAAATCGTCTAGTGTCATGGTCTCCATCACCAAAGCATGAATATTGACGCGGAGCAGTACCATCACTGTACTGATGCGATAGGATTTCATACAGGCGTTTCTTGGTAGCTTCTGCATTAATTAGCACCATGCCCCATGCGTCCTGAAGAGTATCACGGTAGCCTTTTTGTCCTGATCTGACAAAATTAAAAGTAAGATGGAGTTGGTTTTTAAACCATACGTTTAGAAAGTTTTGCACATTCTTGTCCGGGATTGAACATGACATAGCATCAAAGCGTTCACTCCATTGTTTTTGAATTACTTGTAGTTCAGATGACGCGGTTCCATGTTTAGAATATTTATTTTGCATAGCGGCAAAATTCGATTTCGTAATTTCAGCACCAGATATAAGTTCAAAGACTTGTTCCTCGCCATTTTTTAGTTCAGCGTCAATTAGTAAATCACATTTATAAAATATGAAATTTCTGCCGTCAGGATGTTTTTCCGGTAATGGAGTTATTTGTGTGGAAACCGCATCCGGTGATTGAAATAGACCATACATCACCGGATATGGTAAATCTGGATTTTTAACAATACAGGAAACTGAATTAGTAGTTGAATCAACAATCATTCTTTCACCGGGAGTGGAAACATAAGGTATTCCGTTTTCCGCACTGTGGACTCCAAATTTTGCAAAGACCCATTTCTGGGAAAAATGCAGGCGTAATGATTTATCTTGAGATAATTTCATTTTGCAGATACATGCTTCACATGCGTCGTTTTCGGGGACAAAATAAGTTAATTCAAATTTGGTACCGAAAGCTGAAGCACTAAGGGTTGTACTACCGGGACGATGTACGCATGTCAGATCATCAGCATCCGCAAGCAGGTTTCTAAATTCGCCGTTTTCTTTGTTTTCTATTATGATCTCACGACCATCAACAAAATCTCTTGGCAGATAATCTATAGGATGTTCATACTTCGTGATTCTCAATAAAGTTGAGCTATACCAGGAAAAGCCTAGTCCTTTATTGGAAATAACCGAGCCGAATTTTTCATTTGAAAGATAATTTAGCCACGGGCGTGGAGTTTCTGGATCATCAATTCTATAGGCATGCCCATTTTCAACAAATGCACCAAACTTCCTATTTTTATTATTATAATCTTCTTCACTGCACCAGTAAGGAGAAGTATCACAATCATACACTTTTCTTTTTGTCATAGATTCCTTTTTCTCGCCAGACATTTAACATCAGTTCATATTTTTCAAGATTCATACCGCTATAAATACAGTTGCTGGTACTGAATACATAGCCACCGCCAGGCATTCCGTCATGAAGCGCCCGTTGCACATCAGCAGTAATCTCATCATCACTACCGTTCTGTAGCATTGCGCAGCTTACATTGCCTATCAAACAGACCTTGTCTCCAACACGTTTTTTTACTTCATCTAAATTTACTCCGCCTTGCGGATCAAGACTGTGCAAGGCATGGGGGTTAGCCGATACCAAAGAGTCCAAAATTGGCATAATATTGCCGTCGGTATGTTTAATAGTATAAAATCCCATCTCGCGATAGCCTTTAATCAGCTGTTGTAAATAAGGAGTAACAAACTCATCAAACATAGGCGGTGATAAAAACGGATTATCGTTAAAACAATAATCAGAACACATACAAAATCCATCTATTGTGCCCCATTTTTTTAGTTTTGAAGCACGATCAAGGAATTCATCAACTCCTCGTTGGGCGTCATCTTTCATCACCTGAGCTTGTTCTGCCAATTTAACTGAAAATTCTATCATATCATCTCCGTTCGGGAGAGAATAAGTCGGGTCACCATGCAATGTAATCAAATAATCCATCCCAGATAATTCTCTAGCGTGTTCTATTGATAGCCGGGTATCCTCTTCCTGCCAACCCGCTGGAGAACGGTAAAGTATCCCCGCGTGCTCGTATTCTCTAGCTACGCAGACTTGTAGATCCGCTACATCCTTTCTATGAAGTATTCGTTCTTGTTCAGACATTTGATCCCATTGTGCATAATATCGCTGAGAAGGATGTATTCTTCCGAAGGCTTCCATGGTGAGAAAGAATTCTAGTTCAAAGTGAGGGACTTGTCCTTGTGGATTTTTTAATTCAAGTGCTGCTATAAATGATTCTCTTGGTGTCATGTGTATATTTCCTGGAAAGTTTTTAAGCTATAGTTATTGCTTCCGGCCAAGCCAGACGCTTTATTGAAAGATTATGTTTATCTGATTCAATATCATGCAACAGGGTTTCCGCTGCCTGCCAGCCCATTTCCCTTCCAGGCATCGGCCTGAATGTACCGCTAAATGGAAGCATATGCTGAAATCGTTCAACCCCAAGCGCATAACATTTTAAGTCAGAAACCAAATTGTTTTTTTTCAGTGTATCAGCATAATTAATGAGTAGAGATGAATTCACTGCAAACAAGGCGTCAATACTGTCAAGCAGTTTCAGCTCGCTTTCAGATGGCATACCGTCTGCAGTAGCATTGGAAACAATAATATTTTTCTTCTTTATTCCAGCTTTTTCCAAGGTCTCAGTAAATCCTTTAATACGGTCGCGATCACTTGAACATTTTATTGGCAGATTTGCGGCTCCAAAACGACGACAGCCTGATTTTAGAAAAAATTCAGCAGCTTCAACGCCAGCTTCATAATCTGAAAACAATACAAAATTAGCCTCGATAGGAATTTCCCGCCCGATAACCACAAGTGGAGTATTTTGTTTTTGCTGCTGAAAATGTTCCGTAGGATAATTATTATCAAAGGTTAATGCTGATGGATATATAATAATGCCATCTACCTGACGATAAAACATCCGATCAAGCTCCATGCGTTCAAGTTCGGGAGAGTTATCGCAAGTAGCGACAACCATTTGATAGTCAGTTCCGCGCAGTCGTGATTCCACTCCTTCCATAATGGTACCCAGAAACGCTCCCACGCTATTTGCGAAAATCACCCCGATATTAAATGTTTGCGCGGAGTTGAGACTTTTCGCAAAGTAGTTCGGACGATAATTGAGCTTTTTAGCAATCTCCATCACTTTTTGCGTAGTCTTTTCAGCAATCCTGTATTGTTGAGCTTTGCCGCTCAAAATACGAGAGACAATACTTGTGGAAACCCCACTTGCCTCGCTTATAGTTTTTATTGTAATTTTTTTTGTCATTTTATGTATTTAAGATTTTTTATACAGATTTCACCAGTCATTGCGTTTTCTTTTGGAGCCAGGATTAGGCGAAAATACTTTGTTTTTGTACTGTCAGCATCAAGCAGTTTGAACTTTCTGCTTTCCCACTCTTTAGATATAACTTTGATTTTTTTCTGAAATTTCCATCCTTTATCTATTTCGATATAAATTTGCAAGGTAGCGGGTTTGTCTGTCAAGTTTTTGAAATCAAGTGTAAATCCACTACAGGCTTCTTTGGAATTGAATTTTGTGGAAAATGATACCGGACCAGCTTTGACTCCAGCAAATTTCCAGGAATATTTCACTGCATTATTAGGAGCTGGAGATTGTTCGCAGCTTGATTTAACTTTGTTTTTAAAGACTCCAGTATGCCAAACTCGTGTTTTTGTAATTTTACTTTTACACAATTCAGGATTTTTCAAAAACAACATGCCACGTTTTGGGTTGCTTTTGTTGGGAAGTATTACTCGCATCCATTTTACCGCATCGGATTTACAATCTTTCAAGGGTAAGACAATTTTTGTAAATTTGCCTTCTGTTATTATGATTTTTCCTTGAAATTTCCAGCCTTTTGATTCGATCCAGATTTCCGCGTTAACAGCATCTTTTTTGCTCATAAATTCAAGTGATATAGCGTTCATCCCTGACTTTGGAGTCAGCAGATATTGTGCGAAAGCCATATTTGATTTAGCAGAAGCAAAACCGAAAACGTATTTGCTCGAATCTCCCTCTTTGCCGACAATATTACTGCTGGTGGTTTTTTTGCCTGATTTGTTTTCTTCGAAGGCTCCAGAATACCATTGTAGTTTTTCCGCACTAACTACAAAACATGCGAATAATAATGCCATTGAGATTGTGAAAGTTCTCATTTTATCATCTCCTATTTGTTTAATGTTATTTTTTGTTTATTATTCAGATAAACAGTATTAATATTTGCGCTGTAAACAGATTTTACAACTTGTTTCCCCGGGTTTTCCGTAATTCCTCCGTGTTTTCCCATCCAAAACCAGTTACTCTGACCTGCAGCCAATTTGATTTTAGCGAACGCTTCGGGAACATGCTTAAACGCGGGATTTGATTTTACTACAACTGTCATTTCCTGCTTAGTAGGATTATGGGCAAGAAACCTTATACCACCTACATGTCGGCCTCCCCACTCCAGCATGAGTTCTATATTGTCAGCCACAAGCGGATTACCAAGTGCAAAACTACTGTCCCTAGGATTCAGGACTGTTCTCAAAACATTTCCGCAAGATTCTGCGAGCTTAAATTTACGGTCCTGTTCTACCGCGCAAGTCCAGTTTGGATTTATACCTTCAATCCTGAAAGCTAAAGGTCTTTTTATCTTTCTCAACATTTTTACTGTTCCGTTCGTCGCATAAGCTTTTGCTTTGATTCTGGTCTCATATATATTGCTTTCAAGTTTACCACTCTTCGTTGATACTTTAGCAGCATCCTTAAAGTCTGCCGCGATCTTATTCAAATCGGCAGCTCCAGCAACTTTTCCTGAATAGAGCATAACCAGTATACGGGTTTTGATTTTTTCGCCTCTCTTGAATGCACGTTTACCGAGTTCCAACTGGAAACGTTCACGTCCATTCCACACTTTGTACAGGTTATCCACTTTTAAAATATAAGGAGTTTTATCCAGTGGGATTATTACTAGATTAGCAACATCGTTCGGCCATGCCATCATTGGGCTTCTGGGTTTTAATTTACTGGTTTTTGTTGATTTTTTGAGATCAGAAAAATTACCGGTGACCATTTTATCTTTTGAGTTAATATAAGTGTATTTCCATAAGTCTGGGAATGAAGGCATTAAGCCCATAGATAATATTCGTAAAGTTCTGATATCTCCTGCAGCTATGTCACGTTTGGCCGTCATTTCAAGTTCAAGTATACTTACGGTACTGCCATTTACAATTGGCCGGTAACTTATAATATTGGTAGTTGTTTTAAATGCGTCTCCCGCTAAATCCCTAGCATAATTTATCAAATTATAATCTCGACTCGCAGTCACGATGCGCATCTCAGAATAGGTATGATTTTCTGATAATCCATTTTTAAAAGTGATAACCGGACACGGCCTGACCATTTTGCAGGGCTGAATAATTCCAGTTTCAATAATTCTTGGAACTAGCTCACGAGAATCACGAAGGAATCCAAATTGTCCCGCCGCTTCTCCTGTATGCCAGTAAGAATGTTGAAGATATATTTCACGTTCATCCAGCTCAAATTTTGATGGCGGACGGGTGAAACTGCAAATCGAATTTTGATTATCACCACACATGCCGGATAAAAATTGGCGATCCTGTGTCTGAAAACGCCCTGTCATAGCGCGAGAACCATCAGCAGCTTTGATTTCCAGGAACATCTCACGTTGTCCGGTAATTAAAATTGATTCACTCATTTTAATTTTTCGGCGTTTTGGATACCAGCGACGCACCAAATGATTGCTTTTATACAGAGAAATCTCCGTTATTGGAGAACTATGTTCAACTATTAAATCCAAGTTTAATCTTGCATAATTGCTAAATAATATACCGCCGCCGACTTCTCCGCTGCTAAGATAGTCGAAAGAATATTGGCAACGCTTGATTTTCGGACCGTTACTGATGTTTGAGGAATAATTAAAGATTGGCAAAATATTTCGATTCCATGCTAAAATTGTATTTTGCCATGATTTTGTTTTAGCCGCATTTTTTATGTCAGAAACAGAGCGATAGTCTCCAGATACTCTAGGGTAAGGACCATATCCAGATGCCAGCAAGTCACGATACAATGGCTCGGAATTATCATAAAGGTTCCCATTCTGATCAAAATTAAAGACATCAAGTCCGCGCCAGAAACGTTGGAAAAACGGAGAAATATCATTGCGTCCAGGATGAAGCAAAGTTGGTGTATTTTTTTTGCCGTTGCTCAATTCTCCTCCAAAAAAGCGCCAATACAAAGTATGAGGATTAGCGAGAGCTTTTTTGTCCGGCAAACTGGTTAGCGACTGCGTAAAAACATAGCCCGAAATTTCCCCCATGGATTGCGGTCTGACCGAGCGTTTGTTCTTATTGCCGTATTTGGCTTTAAAAGATACTCCAGCCATTGCAGTAAAATCTTTATTGGATGCTTTGCGACAGTCCGCCAGTAATTGTTTATATTTAGTCATGTCGAGTTTATCTAATTCGTCATCAAATATTAAAAACGAGTATCCTGACTGTTTTGCGGCAGCAGCCATTTCTGAAACACTGTTTTTACCAGTAGTGTAATTTGATTTTGCGCCAATGAGACCATTGAAATATTTAAAATCTTTAATTAAAATCTCGGTTCCAGCTGAAGGTGATTCAAATTTCGAGACAAGTGCTTCAGCTATCATTTTTTCAGATTTACCAGACTCATATAACCATAATTCACATACTGATGTAAAATTACCTTTGCCTTCTTTGCTTCGAGAAAAAATGACATCTAAAGAACCATTTTTCAGTGCTGATTTAGGTACATTCAATACTGTAAAGCGAGGTCCCTGATTTTGCTTAAAACGCGGTAGCGGCAGGGTAACAGAATGACTTTCCATATTTACTATTACTGATCTTGCGCCTTCATCCTGATAAGCCCAAAGCATTATTCCTAACTGATAGTTTTTGTTTAACTGTAGTTTGTCAAAACGGTAAGTCAATTTTTTTCTGTCAAAAGCTCGACTATTAGCAGCGGTTGCGTGAAAAATATCTGACCAGGGCCAGCGTATTAACCAATTTTCATGAAGAACATTCTGATAACCGTAAGCTCGTAATTTATTATAAGGCAAATCTGATTGAGCGCCGCAATCAACATAATACTTAATCTGAGTATTCTCTGGCTGAAACTTTTTCATCGCTATCTCAAGCCATTTATTTTTATTCTGACAAACCGGAACATTACCGTGAACTTTCACTTTTTCAAACAGATTTTTTTGACGCGGTTCTTCCTTAGGTTCTACCGCGTTAGCAGAAATATATTTAAATAAATTTGTCATCAATTTCAGCCCGCCGTTATTCATTACGAACCCACTACCATGGGCCCAATGATATGCATCAAAAATAAAATAACGTGAAGCCGTGGTAAAGACCGCCATGCGTCCTCTCCCTACCTGACGCACTGCCAAAAAAGGCGGTTCAGACCGATAAGTTCCGGGTTCTTTAATATTACGTGCCAGTTTGTTGAATGGATAAGTAACAGTAGTAAATTCACCATTGACCACGCTCTTCCATTCTGGCGATATTCCCATAGTATGGGTTCTCAAATAGCTATTTGCAAAATCTATTGGTAGCCATACTTGATTAATCCCTTCTGTTATGGGGTGTTTCTTTAGATTGGTCGTTTTTAGATAACGATACCCGAGTACCCGCACCAAAGTTTTTTCAGCGGATGGATCAAGTGGTATCTCACTCAGGAGCTTGCAACCGTATTTTTTCAATACCGGATTAAGACGCAGGACAAAGTCCTCAGCTCCATAATAACTGGGAGCAGGAATGAGTATAAATCCACCACCGCGTTTAAGATATTTATCTAGAGCCGCCGCCAATTTTGCATTAATCGGAACTGTTCCCCGGTGAAGTTGAGTAATCATACCGACTACTATTTTGTACTTCATCAAGTCTTTTTCCGTAATGTCCTGATAATAATCCAAATGCAGTTCATAGCCTTTTTCGCGATAAGCTGCAAGTGCTTTGGGATCGATATTATCAAGCCCCTGTATCTTAGTGTCTTTTGATGCCAGACAAAGTACAGGAATAAGATTTTTTTTCGCTTGAAGATTCAACATCATCGAAAGAATGATTAATACAAATAGTTTTTTCATTGTTCTTTTCCTTTATACACTAAATTGTCCCGAAGTTACAGTAAGGATATATTCTACATCCATTACATCTCCGGCTTTAATTTGTTTTTGTCCAGGTTCTAGCTCAAAACTTAAAATAAATCCCGGTTTGTGCCGCCAGCCACGCATATAAACTTTGCCGGGAACATTGACTGGTCTGAATAGAAAATCGCCCATCGCATCACCACTGGTTCCAGCTTTTACTCCTTCAGGAACTTCTACAAAAATACCATCAGCCAGCGATAAGGCAAGCAAATCAACTGTTCCTGAGTTATCCCATTCTTTATGCGGTACATGAGTCGATTCACAATAATCCATAAGAAAATCTTTAGAGTCGATGATAAGTTCACCGCAAGAGAAATTAATATTTTCTTTCATCATATTCAGGGAATGTCCAAGGCTGATGGTCGCGTGCGGCGCAAAACTGTGATTTTTAAGCCACACTATCCGCATATTTATAGTTACTTCGCAATCATATCCTGCCTGCCATTGAGGAGTTAAATAATCAGCCTCCACCCTGCATAAATCGCTTTTTGTAACATTCCGGGTCGGTGAAATGTTTCGTCCGTTCGGAGTCAGCCAGCGTGCTTCGGGGTCCTCCAGCCATGAACCATCAGCAATTGAATGGCTTATATGCATATCCTGAGTGCATTTCCCAAGTTTTCGGCGATGATTGTTTAAAAAGTTAAAAGCATTTCCAGTATTAATAAAAGGACTGGGATGAAATGATTGTAAATTACTAACCATACTGGATACTTCAACTCCCTGCGGCATAATGTCTCCCCAATTAACCGGAGGCGCAATCCGGAGATAATCTCCCCAGGCAAATCCAATAGTAACAAAGCCGCAAGTCTCGTGAATACGGCTGCCGACCCCGATAGAACCGTTGGGATCCGGAGTCCATACATTATGGTAATCGTTCATCTGGTCTGAGCCGACATGTGCCCAGAAGTATCTATTGCGGGTATAAAGCGGATAACTGGCTGTAAGTTTGCCGCCATTAACATCCGTAGCGCTAAGATGCAACCTCATATCGTATTCCATATCAAAACTAATAGATGTATTAAAGCTGCTGGAATCAGGCTGCCATGATTTAATTACCGTTTCGCCGTCCCATAGCTTGACCTCTGAAATATCCACATCTCCTGATAATTCAATTTCTATTTCAGCTTTGTCGCCGTTTTCCCATTCCAGCCAGTAACCTTCCCAGTCATCAAGCATAATCGGCTTTGATTTCCAGAAAAAACGTTTGATTACTGGTCCGGAACTGACAAAATTAAAGTGACGATTTTCACGAATGGCAGTTGGTGCTGTTTCCAAAGATTCAGCCATCAGCCAGTTATCAAAATCACTTGATCCTGGATTATTACTGCGGTCAATATTAACTGCACTCAAAAATGTACATGATGAAATCCGGTCGCGATACAAATCAAGGTCATTTTTAGTAGCAACTTCCAATAAATTATAACCGCCATGCCGCCAGCATGGGATGCGGCATTCAGATGGACGCGCGAAGACCGCAGAATATGAACACAGTTTAACTAACAAATCTTCAAGCATATTGGAATTCGGATAGCTTTCGCGCATATCCGGCAGTTCATCAACATTGAAAACAATACAGTAATTACCTTCCGCATCAGCTTGCTCAAAAGCCGGCATAGCTAAAAATTTACCATTTTCACTAAGCATATCACATTGTTTTTGAAATTCCAACCAGCTCTCTGGAGACAGTAAAGCATAATCAACAACAAATATTCCCAATTCATATCCCAGAGATTTGATTTTGTCGACAGAAACTGCTAAAGCTTCTATATCAGAAATAGTGCCGATCCAAGTACGAAATGGCTTAAGGTTTTTGAGTTCATCATATTCCCCGTCATTCAAATAACGATATGAGTAATCCTGTTGTTTTAGAAACTCCTTATTGCCGAATCTGGAATTAGCGGCTGCAAGTTTAGCATCATTAGTGCCAGTTGAACTCCACTGCATAATTTGTTTTAGAAAATCATAACCACTGTTAGAATGCTGATTCAATAGTTTACTTTTCCAGCGTCGCAAATTGGCATTAGCAATCCAGAAAGGAGATGATCCAGGGAAAGCCAGTACTCTGCCTTTGCCAAATTCACGACAGGCAGCCAGAACAGGAGCCGCGATAGTAGAAGTTCCGCTGTTCGCATAATGTCCATATGGAAAAGGCGTACTGGTACAGCTTTCCGAGCCACGTATAATCGGCAGCCAGTCATCACCCGGCAAACAGGTCAGGTGTTGAGTTCCATGTCCACCGTCGATTATCAAGTCGAGAACTCCATTTTCCATATCAAATGGGTTTTCAGCAGTAAAATCGCAAGTTATCAATCTGCCTTCCGGCATATTAGGGAGTTCGTCACAACATTTAAGATTAGATTCTTCCAGCTTGTTAAAGATAAATTCAATATCAAAAAGTTTTCCAAGTTCATTTAATGAACCAACCGTTTTCCCATAACTTTCAGCAAACATTATTATCAAACTGCCGCCGTTTTTTACAAAATTGACGAGATGCGGGAGGAGTAAACGCCATTTTTCTGAATCATCTTTAGGATGTCCAGGCAGCGGAGAACGCATTATTACAATAGTATTGAATAATGCTAAATCATCAGGGTTTACATCAGGAACAAATACTTCACTACAATGTAAGCCGCAAGAGGAAAAAGTTTTTTTTAGGTTTAGGTCAAGTAGTCGCCGAAACTGTCCATCGCCGCTTTCTGATGCCAGAAGGAGTATTGATTTTGCTTCCATCATTTATAATGCACCTTTTTTATTTGATAAGGGTTGAATAATTCATTGATATTTAATTTATAGTCTTTCCAGACACAATCTCGACCTTCCGCTTCAAAAAGTAATAGGTAAATCTTTCCTGATGTATCCTTGCGTGCGTCAGCAATAACTATATTCTCCGGCAAACACGCAAATAAATCATAATCAATGCTTTGAACATTATCTCCTAAATTATATTCTATCCCTTCTCTATGCAAATCAGACAAACTTTTTTCCCCACTATCCATATCAATAAGGAACTTAAAATTATGTTCGCCATTGTCTCTGCATTGGTCAGTTGGAGTAACTGGAAACCAAGGGCTCCAACGCTTGACCGGACTACGCAGAATAATTGTTTCTAAACCGCCTTCGCGTAAAGAGTGCCCAGGAGTTCCACGGTTAAAAATTGCTATTTGTCCTGTACTGCACCAGTTTAAAACTGGAAAAGCATCTCCCGTCATAGTATCCGCACTGGGCTTATATGCAATTCTTTTTCTGCTACCAAATGGTGTTTCTGCAGTACAAGTATCAAGATTATTTCCCGCAACCGTCCAGTGTACCGCAATTTCAGTCGCGCTCCCGAGCCAGAATATATCAAACTCTACAGCTATACATGGACTTCCTTTACAGAAAGTAAGTTTTTTATGAGCTTTAAGTATAGAAAAACCCGGCCACATAGTTTTAAAATCTTCACAAGAAAATTGTGTAATAATCTCTAAAGTTTTTTCTCCAGCATTAATACTTTCAATAGTTTCAAGCTCAGCAAAAGAGCGGCTTTTTGAGGAATATTCTTCAGTCCACAGAGTCCCACTATCTTCTCGAGCGCTAAGTTCACAAATTCCGACGAGTTCTTTTTCTTTATATTTCACAGACTTCAATTTATCCTGTCTAATATCAATAGTAAAATTCCCAAATTTAATTATGTCTGAATCAGCTTCAAGCTTTTTATTATCTTCACTCTTGAAATCTGGAATTTGTGATTTAAATGGTATCGTCAGAGAAACAGACGGGACAAGACTAATACTCTTATCAAATTGTGTATTTAGTTTATCTGCATTTTCATCAATATGGCAACCACAAATAGCATCGTGAAATTGAAGTAGATATAATGATTCATAAAGTTCAGGTGGCAACTTATTAACTTTTTTACTTAGCGAGGCAAAATTATTAGCTGTAATGGAATACTCCAGTTTGCGCGGAGCTAATTTTGAATTTATACGAGAAGTATAACACCCTGTAAAAAGGCGAGAAATATCAGTATCTGCATCATAGTTTGGAACATTTTTCCAATAATTTTCTGCTAGTGAATTATAATAATTATTGTAAGTTGAAAAGATATATTCAGCTCCAGTTTTCTTTGATGCTTCTTCTAAAAGCTCTGGCAGACCATCTACAATATCATGTTCCTCTCCCATTATAGAATAAAGCACATGTGGATCATTGTTATTAGCCGCAAGCATTAACCTGTTAAGAACCTTTTTTCGGCGCTCATTCATAGTCACCAGAGTCGGATCATCAGGATTATCAGGATAGCCCCATCCCCAGTCAGAACATTCATTAGCAGGTGAAATACAGCGCATTGAATCAGCACTTTTAGCATGCCAAATAAAGTTTACGTTTAAATCCGCTTGACCCGGACGTGGCATACGTCCGGCTTTGTAAAAGCGATATCCAACAGTTTTCAATATAGCCGGGAGTTGTTCAGGGACGCCAAAAGCATCCTCAAAAGCTCCAATTCTAACTTGGTAATTAAGTTCTTCGCGGAAGAATTTTATACCGGACTCAATGTTATTCATTATAGCGGCGGGAGAACTCATATTTAAATCGCAAATGCTTTCACTGCCTCCAATAATTTCAAATCTGCCGGAATTAAGGTATGAGGCGAACTCCTCGCGCAAATCTGGGTGGTTATTCAGGAATTCCCTGATCGGCATTGCCTGACTGAAGGTATAAGTAAAAGTTGAATCTTTCCGCATCAACTCTAGAACTTGAGTGTAAAGCTGATCGCGACGTTGGTTATACCAGGCGACATCGCGACGCCAGACAAGATCAAAATGCTGATGTGGTACAACATGGATTATTTTCATTGTTTTGCGATCCACCATTTTTTCCCACTGGACCAGTTTCCCTGCATCTCTGATAATTTTTTAGAACTTGCATGACCATCAACCCAAACCAGATTCTTGCGCCCGGCATGTTTCTCTATATTAGATTCCCAGTCAGTCATATTCAAAGGAGCACCAATGTTCTCACTTGGGAAAAAAAGAGCTCCTCTACTACCCCAGTTAGGTGCTCGATCAGGAATCATTGAAACAGCATTATCGCCAAACATAATAGTTTCTGAAGGCTTAGTCACGGTAGTAATTTTTCGGCTCATATTCAAATCAACCCAGCCATTATCATGCAACAAATAGATATTAAGACCATAGCCATAATATTCTCCACCGCCACCATAACCTTGATTACTCCATGGAATAGCCGGGCAATACATAATATTGAAAAGTTCATATTCACTTGATGATTTGCCTTTACCAACATACGGATTGAGAAGGGAATACCAACGACTCCATCCTGATTCATAAGCTTGCTGCCATGTAGGCAACCAGCCGTCACTATCACCGATGTACATCGTTGATCCTGTACCTAATTGCTTGACGTTATTCATACATGCAATATCGCGAGCTTTTTTTCTAGCCTTGCTCAACGCTGGTAACAACATTCCTGCTAAAATTGCGATGATCGCGATCACAACGAGCAATTCAATGAGTGTAAAATTCTTTCTTTTCATCTGATACTCCTTTTTGTTAATTATACTTTTTACATTTGCACAACTAGTTTCGCTAGTTTCTATTATTATAATATATCTTTTGCATTTTGTCAATAAGTAATTTTGTTTTTTTAGGAAAATATTCTAACAAGCCGTCAATTCGAAGAAGAATACCAAAAAAACTTGGGTGACTTAATGGCTGTTTACACTATCTCCTTAATTCCCTTGATAATAATGTTCTTGTTCAACTTATAGGCATTTCTTTATTTTTTGTTTTTCTTGGCGGACAAATTGCCGTTATGGTTACAGACTTTATTCAAGGAATGTTTACCAATGTTACGACAAAAAGGTATTATTTCAATTTTATTGTACTATTCAAAGGAAAACTACAAGATATAAATTAATAGAATTATATATAAGTTATTGCAAAAATTATCGATTCAAAAACTAACCATACTTCTAACTATTCACTCTTTAATATTGACTTCTTGAAATATCCTGAGCTCAGAGTTTATATGCCGACCGGCTGAAAGCTCTTCGGCAAAATACGTTTTTGAAAATATTGATTTTGGGATATTATTTTTTTAATTATCCCATATTATTTTCAAATTGACATTAAAAATATCAATATAATATCTGCCTGAAATATCTTTGAACTAGGCTTTCAAAAACTTGACAATAAATTTAAAACATTTATATTCAAATGTAGCTGATATTAAACATTTTT
>Ga0307988_1001002_pt1 | contig 17371 bp, 13 predicted proteins | sample EllFjometagen183_FD_203166 | JGI IMG/M metagenome (GOLD analysis project Ga0307988, IMG submission 203166) | Marine microbial communities from Ellis Fjord, Antarctic Ocean - #183 | ecosystem: Environmental > Aquatic > Marine > Unclassified | place: Southern Ocean | collected 2014-10-08 | reverse complement strand
CAGAGTTACTGTTCCCGCAGACTGAGAAACGCCTGGATCACCACTTACGAAAGTAAGGTTAGCGTCGAGAACGTCAGTAGCCGAAAAATTAGAAAGCGTCGTGCTCCCCGTGTTATTTGCGGTAATGGTGTAGGTGATGGTATCACCTGGGTCGAGATCAGTACCCGCTGCAGGGTTTGCCGTTTTTGTTACAGTGAATTCTGCAGGAATTGTCACAACTTCAATATCAAAATATGTTCGATGAATATTTCCATAACAAGAGGCATGATCTCCTAGATCAAATATGACACTATTGTCTCCGCCATCAGAAAGTTCACTATCGGCAAGAGTAAAGTATTCGGCTACGTAGTTTGGTGATGATGCAGCAGAAGTTGCCGTATTATAGTGATGCCAAGCTCCTACGATAGCATACTCTGTACCGGAGGGAAGAGTCTGTAATGTTACAGGGTCGTCAACAGAAGTTAAGCTTGGTGTTGCATCAGAACTAAAGACGAGTCCGTTCACCGTATTGGAGAACCAGAAGAGTGTTACGTCTGTGTCGTGTGCCATATAGTTTTGATAATTTGGATCACCGGGGAATTGCTCTGTAGCGTTATCATGTGAGTATATTTGTACTCGAAACTTATCTCCGATAACTGATGATCCACTTAATGAATGCTGATAAATAGGAACAGCTTCATATCCAGATTGATCGAGATTATATCCAAGTGGGTCACGAGTATCACAACTTCCATTGAGACACTTTCGCGCACTAACAAAATTTGCTTCCTTCATCCGATTATCTTCGTTTACATAATCTAATACACATGTTGGCTCAAGACATGGGCATCCAAAAGTCATAAAAGGGTTCACTCCATAAGAAGTACATTGGGCATCGGTAAATGTATTCATAAAGCCATTAATACTTTCGTCTCTCCAAAGAAGACAGTCATCAGGAACGCCAACATTAATTGATCCAAGATCCTCATCAGAAACACACTCATTGGTATTCCAAAAATATTTAGTTCGAGAGAAATCTAAAGAGTTAAAGGTAACAGTTGATCCTGTTCCGTTTGGTTGGGAGCAAGATATCCTGTGCCAATCGCAATCGTTCGCATTAACGCCGGAAAAAGAAAGGATAAAAGAGAATCCTATAACAAGAAAGCCGAGCCATCGAAGTTTCATGTGTTTGAATGAAAATAGTTCACCTTAAATTGTCAGGTATTTCCAGGGAAAAACCAAATTTTTTTAATGTTTTTTGTGATGTTTGGCAGTCGATTGGACAGGTTGCCAGAAATTTGTACACTTTTCGCGATGACACAGAATCCATATGATGTTTTGGGCGTTGATACATCTGCTTCTCAGGCAGATATTAAGAAAGCTTTTCGTGCAGCAGCAAAAAAGCATCATCCGGATAAAGGAGGCAAGGAAGAGGAATTTAAAAAGGTCAATGATGCCTATGAGACAGTAGGTGATGAACAAAAGAGACAACAATATGATCAATTCGGTTCGACAGGAGCACCAGGTGCCGGTGGTTTTGGAGAAGGAGGATTTAGTGGTGGATTTGATGCATCAAATTTTGATTTTGGAGGAGGAGTGGATGATATATTTTCTTCTTTTTTTGGAGGAGGGTCTGGGAGTGGAAGACGAGTAAATACTCATGGATCAGACTTGGAAGTGGAAGTGGTTTTGGATTTTGATGATGCGCTAAAAGGAGTAACGAAAAACTTTTCTTCTACACAATTTGTAAGTTGTACCACCTGTAAAGGAGACGGTGGTTCTGGACAAAAAACTTGTTCAACCTGTTCAGGAACAGGACGGACTTCTCGGCAAACGAGAACGCCTTTTGGGATTATTCAACAGCAAGGAGTTTGTTCTGATTGCGAAGGCACTGGAAAAACATTTGATTCCAAATGCTCAGAATGTTCTGGAGAAGGACGCACCCGCAAATTAAAGAAAATAACGATTAATGTTCCCGAAGGGGTTCAAACAGGAGAAACATTGCGAGTAAAAGGTGAAGGAGAATCTGGACGTCGAGGCGGAGTAGCAGGAGATTTGTTTGTACATATTCAAGTACGTGCTTCTCGAAAATTTGAACGTCGTGGCATGGATGTTTTATCAGACTTAAAGCTTCCGTTATGGAAAGTTTTATTGGGAGGGAAATTTCCAGTAGAAACTTTTTGGGGAAAAGTTGATCTTATAGTTCCAGAGTGTACGAGAGATGATTCATTTCTTCGGATTCGTGGAAAAGGAGTAAAACGAGGTGGTCGTCACGGAGATCATTTAGTTCGCATCGTGCAGGATTTACCAAAGAAACTTTCAAAGAAGGAGCGAGAGGCGTTGGAGGGATTGAAGTAAATCTTTACAATAGAAACTTTTACAAAGAGATAGGGGAGATTTTTCTCTAACAAAAAATCCGTCCTTTCGAACAGATTTAAATTTTAAAATAGTTTCGGAACGAACTAGCAGTTCAGTCCTTGTGCACGGAGCTCTTCTCGTCGAGTACGAGCTTTTGCTTTGTTGTTACGCGAGTGGAGAGCTGACTTGCGTCGACGCTCATTGATCTCATGTCCACCATGCTGTTTAGCGCCTCCTTTATTAGTCATTTGAATAGAATTCAATAATTTTCTCGCGCAGTGTAAATTTTCCGTACTTCTTGTCAACTTTTAGTACATTTTTTTGACCGCCAACCCTTCAAAGAAATAATCAATAATTTCCTGAATAGATTTCCCTTGTTTGGCGAGCACACGAGCACTGTTCCCAGAAAGCCCAACTCCGTGTCCTTTTGGTGCGAGACCTTGGTCATAGGGAAGCTCACGAACACGACACCATGGATACTGTGATGCCCACGGGTTCACACTCCGTCCGGTTGATTGAGTGAAATAAGGAGCGATAACAGTTTTCCCGTCCTTGGTTACTACTTGTCCGGCTGTTTCAGCGATAAGCCCACGTTGTTCGGTATGATACCGTTCCCAGTCATATCCGAGGTATAGTTGGCTTGTGCGTGGGTCATCCTCTAGATCATAGAGTGGTGTTCTAAATTTTCGTTTTACTCCAGAATACGTCTTCGCGTATGAGCGAGCGAGAATATGAATTACGTGACGCTTGGTCACGGGTTCAGTGGAAGGTTCTTCTCCCAGTCCCGAGAGATATTCCTCAAGAGGAAGATCGTTTACCACTAATAATTTTCCTTGTTGGAGATAGAAATGAAGCGATCCACGGAAAGAATTATATAAAACTTTTCCTTGTCCGAATCGTGGATTTCGATAGTTGTCGATACGTAATATTCCCTGAGTTTTTAATGAAATATTTCCCGGCATTCCATTAACCCAGTGCCATTCTTGTCCTCCAGCAGTGACGTGGAGAGTCTTTGTTCCAATGACATAATTCACTTGGATTTTTGTTCCAGCAACAACTTCTGTAAGTTTTTTATCTCGATTCCATATACCAACAGATTTGGTTCCTACGACTTCTGCGAACGAAGCATCAAATCCTGCGAGTTTAATTTTTACGTGTGGAGCTACTGGTGAGACAGGAATATCTTTTACGGTTGGTTTGAAGACCGGTGCTGGTCGAGCAATAACACTCGCCTTCATCTGTTTGGTAAAGAGATTATAATTGGTTGCACTGGCACGGAATAATCGCGTGTCTCCTGAAATACGGAACGTATATTCGGCAGTGGCTTTCTCAATCTGTGTTGGGAAATATTTCCGTTCCAAGAACTCAGGCACGAGCTTGAAATGATAGGTTCCGTTTGTTGTAGATTTTACATTAATCCGAGAACTAAAAATTCCGCTACGACCCGTTCGAATAAGTTCGTTTGTGCGGAATGGCTCAACAGTTGTTCCATCGGGAACATTCTGTACACGAAAAGCAGTCCCAGCGGGCCAGTCCATGGTACTCGTGTTTTTTACACGAATACTTGCAGACTTCCGTTCATGACGACGAATCTGAGGAATCTTCGTAATCATTGATATTTCAACGGGAGAGTCTTTTCGATCAGGCGTAAGGTTTTTTACCTTTTGCACCTGTGGAGCGGCGCGACTCTTACTCAAGAAATCGAGTCCCTTGGGGACACCTTGATCTTCAAATCTTTCTAGAATCTCTAGAACCTGCGCTACTTTTGTGCGAAGTTCAGAGAACTTGGTGATCATGTTTTTTCCCGGACAAGCCGTCCCATGTCCGCGCACGGCTAAGTCTTGATGTCCAAGTATGTTGGGTGTTTCTTTCCCCCAAAATGTTGTGTTTCCCAGTGGATTAGATCCAATTTGTTCAGACAGATCAGCAATGAGAAGTGCTAACACATCCATTTGTGCATCAGTGGGTTCTTCTTCTTGAAAATTCCCCATGAGAGCAATCCCAACGGTCCCGATATTACGATAGGATACATGCGCTCCGACAGGAATTCTTTGATTTCTTTCATATCCTGCACGACCTTCGTATACATTTCCAGCGCGATCAATAACGAAGTTATATCCAATATCCCCCCAGCCACGAGTCAGCGTGTGATAGGAATAAATGGCACGCATGAGTTCGGCAGGAGTTCTATTTCGTTCTTGTTGCAGATTTTCTGCGGTATGATGCACCACAAATTTTGCGACGAGTCGGTTTTCGGAAATAGGCCAAAAGAGAGCCTGTCCCTCCTCGTTTTCACGTACAGTATTTACCGGACGAAACTTGGCTTCCACTAGTTTTTGTTCAATAGGAAACCATCGTCGTGCCTTCTGCTGAAATGTATCTACAAGTCGTAATGATTCATCAGCTCCCCAGTCATCACGAAGGAAATATTTTGGTATTTTCTTGAGAAGTGTTTTTGATTCAGCCGACGTTTCTAGAAACTCAGAAGTATTATCACTGAATTGCGCTACGAGCCCCTCTCCGGCGATTTTTGTGTTGAAGAAATGTGCAATAACCTGCGCGGTTTCTTCAGACTGAATCTTCAGTGTAGTTCTGGTCTGATCAAAGAACACCAACTCACTCAGATCATCACGATCATCTTCCTTTTCCCATGTACGCCAGTTTCCTTCGATATCCTTATAGGACATCTTTGGAAGTGCTGTTCCATCGAGTGTAAAGATAGTGAGCGAATTCCATTTATTTTCTGTGGATAACTCAAATGTAGCGGCTGGAATTTCAAGAGGTTGTTCAAAAAAAGTCGGTGAATTATTCAAGAGAGAGACGGCACCTAGAAGCAAGCTTTCAAACATTCTTTTGTGTATTTCAATATGTCATTGAAATGGTAATGTGAATACAAATTTTGGTCAAGATTTAATTTATTTCTTTAACTTTTAACGAAAGTAATGTTTTCTTAACAATATCAGTACTGCCTCATTTGTTTGCTTTATAAAAAGCACTAACTTGTTTGAGATATTTTGTTTTTATTTTTTGATCGAGGAAACTTCCAGAGAAGGCATTTATAACGAGGTGATAAATATCTTCTATACTAAGATTTATCGCTTCGGTAATAGCGATAAAATTTTCATTTAGGTAACCACCAAAATAAGCGGGATCATCGGAATTAACAGTTGCAATAAGACCTTTGTTGAGCATTTTTTTGAGTGGATGTTCTTTAAGGTCCGATACAACTTGAAGTTTGTCGTTTGAGAGTGGACAAACGGTTAATGGGATTTTTCGAGTTACTAACTCTTGAACAAGAATATCATCTTCAAGTGCTCTATTTCCATGATCAACACGAGAAACCTTTAGGATGTCGAGTGCGGTGTGAACATATTCTGAGGGACCCTCTTCTCCTGCATGAGCAACAGTAAGAAGTCCGGCAGTTCGAGCGAGAGCAAATACGTGTTTGAATTTTTCTGGTGGATTTCCGATTTCAGAGGAATCTAATCCTACGGCGGTAATTTTTTTTATATGAGGCATAGCCACATTAAGTGTCTCAATCGCCGAATCTTCGTCTAGGTGTCGCAAAAAACTCATAATGAGTTTTGATGTAATTCCGAATTTCTTTTCAGCATCTACGAGAGCGTTATGAATTCCATTGATTACGGTATCAAATGAAATTCCTCGGGCAGTGTGAGTTTGTGGATCAAACATAATTTCTGTATGAATGACGTTTTGTTCATGGATTTTTTCTATGTATGCCCATGTCATGTCATAGAAGTCTTGTTCGTGAATGAGAACAGAAGCTCCGGCGTAATAAATATCCAAGAACTCTTGAAGATTTTTAAATTTATATGCGGCTTTTATTTCTTCTATTGATTTATAGGGAATATTTTTTTTATTTCGTTTGGCGATCTTGAACATAAGTTCTGGTTCGAATGATCCTTCAATGTGAAGGTGTAATTCACATTTTGGAATTTTGTTAATGAAATTTCGGATTTTTGATTCCATATTTTTTAATTAATGAAGTTTTATACAAATGCGAGATAAATAATATAAGAGACAAACAACAAATACATAAGGAGTAATGCTCGTGCCTGTCTTTTGTTGAGAGAGTGGTCTTCGGCGAAGAAGTACAACAAGATAATAGTAGAGCCCAAAAGACCAAAAATAATCTCCATATTAGAAAAATCAATGATTACAGATCCTTTGTACAAAGTATAAATAAGAAGAGGGAGTCCGAGTCCGACGAGAATGTCGAAAATATTAGAACCAAAAACATTAGCCGTAGCATCATCAATATCGCCTTTTCTGGCATTTGTTACAGAAATAATAGTATCGGGCACAGAGGTTGCTGCAGCAATAATTGTAAAGGCAACAATGATAGGAGAAATTCCTAAGACATGAGAAAGATCAATGGCAGCATCTGTAAGGAAAAAAGTGAATATTCCTATGACAAAAAGAAGCATCAAAAACATTGGTAATTCTTTCGCAAGACGAATATTCGTTGGCTTCGTTTCTTTCAATTCTTTTTTGTGAGTTTTCGTGTGGATGATGATATCACGAAGGTATATTCCATAGAGTCCCAAGAGTAGAATAGCAATTATGAGACCCCACGTTTGGAAGTAATAGAGGAGCGTAACGAGCGCGAAAACTGAGATGAGATAAAAGAGTGCGTCGCGACTGATTACTTTTTTGGAAACTTTGAATGCTACTGGTGCGACAAAGACGCAAAGTCCCGGAATTACGAGTAGATTAAAGAGTGCCGATCCGGCAATTGTTCCAATTCCTACGTCGAATTGTTTGAAGAAAATCACAGAGTATAGTGCTACTAAAAGTTCAGGGAGAGAGCTAGATACAGCATCAAATGTTGCACCCTTTACATCTCGAGGGAGACGGAAGTAGTCGCCCAGATTGGAAGACGTAGTAGCAAATTTTTCTCCAGCAAAATAGATCACAATGCTCGATACAAGAATTATTGCTGATGCAATTAGGATTTCCATATTGTTTGGTTTTGGTTCGGGGTTAGTTTAGGGGAGTGGTATTTTCGAGTAAAGCAAAAAAAACTGTTATAGGGGTGTTTTTGTTACAGAAGACTATTCCGTCTCCTTTTGTCCATTTACATAAAATAAGTATAATAAATGAAAAGCTTTGTATTTTCACTTTATGCCCAACCTCATCCTCATTTTCCTCGTCTTTCTCCTCGCAATCATCTGTTTCGGGTTAATTTATTTTTTATTCAAACTTATAAGAACACAAGTTCCCTACGTCCCAACTTCAAAAAAAGTAGCCAAAAAAATGATAGAACTCGGGAAACTTGATTCATCAAAAACAGTGTACGAGCTCGGTTGTGGAGACGGAAGAGTGCTTTTTTGGGCAGAAAAAAGTGGCGGAAAGCTCATCGGATATGAACTTATTGAGCCATTAGTGTATTGGGCAAGACTGAGAAATTTTTTGAGAAAGGGGAATATCCAATTCCATTCACAAGATTTTTTTAAAGCCGATACGGATGATGCTGATGTCATTCTTTGTTATCTTTTCCCGGGAGTTATGGAACGGTTTTTTGAAGAGAAGTATCCGAGACTAAAAAAAGGAACGATCATTGTTTCTCATGGATTCCCAATGCTCAGTTTGGAGCATAAGAAAAAAGAAATCGTTGGACGAGCAAAAATCTGGGTGTATGAAAAGTGAGATGATTCTCTTTTGAATTCGAGACCGGTCTCGGATTTATGAAAAACAGATGAATCTGTTTGATTGTATTTTTTGCATTGTTTCTATAACTGTGTATACAATGAAGATATGAAAAAGAACTACACCATTACTATTGAGTCGCCAAAGAATGGGGCTGCTCCAATGTATTCTGCACATTGTAAGGAATGGGGATTTGTAGCGGAGGACGATACTCCAGAAAAAGCACTGATAGGGCTTCTTGATGCTGTAAGAGTGGCAGAAGAATCTCAGAAGAAAAAAGTTCGTACATTCAAAAAAGAGATAACATTTCAAATTCCTGCGTTTTCATAAATGCCGAGTTTTTCGTATCGTGATCTAATTAAGCGATTAAAAAAGCTTGGATTTGTTTTTTATAAACAATGTAAAGGTTCTCATGAGTTGTGGCAGAATTCCCAAACGGGGAAATTAATTTTGGTATCGAAACATTCTAAGAATTTTAAAACAAAAACTATTGCGATAATTGCAAAAAAGTTGGGGTTTGCGAGTTTGAAAGAGTTTGAACGGTTTAAGTAAAAAGACACCTTTCGGAGTCTTCTTAATTTCTATGTGAACCTGTTTCGATTCCAGACAAGCTGGAATGACTATTAGATTTTCTTCAAAACCTCGGCAATCGCCGCCCCGTCAATCTTCGCATGAGCGTATAACTCTGCAGGTTTCCCCGAAAGTTCATACTCTGTCACCGCTAAGTTCGCGATACATTCAGCTTTGATTTTTTTGTCCTGAATCTCTTTTGCAATAGCAGTAGCGAGTCCAGAATAAGGATTGTGATCCTCAACAGTTATGAATTTTCCTGTTTTCTTGAGTGATTTCATTACCGTGTCGTCTAATTTTTTGATTGAGCTTGCGATTACAATCTCAGCATCGACTCCCGTTGCTTCTTTTGCTTTCAACGCTTCGTGCACACATGGCCCTGTCGCGATAATGGTTACCTTTTCTCCACTTCGGAGAACATCACATTGTCCGTATTTATAGGTATAATTCTTGTCGAAGAACACGCTTCCGTCTTCTTTTGTCAGTGTTGCCAATTTGGCTCGTCCCATTCGGACATACATGTTTCCCCAGATTGACGCAGCAAAACGAATGATTCGATCGCAGTGGTTGGGGTCAGCGGGTTCACATACTCCAGTATTGAACATTCCCAAGAAACTTCCCGCGTCATCAATTGCTTGGTGTGTTGGTCCGTCTTCTCCTACAGATAATCCGCAGTGAGTCGCGACCATTTTTACGTTTCCGGCATTGATATCGTTTACTCGTGCTTGGTCTTTTGCTCGGCTAGAGATAAAAGCTCCGAACGTGCTGGCAAAAGGAATGATGTCGCTGAATGACATTCCACCAGCGGCGGAGATCATATTTTGTTCTGCGATTCCAAATTCAACATATTGTTCCGGACACGCTTTTTGTGTGTCTGAAGTTTTTACACTTCCCGATAAATCAGCCGACATAGCTGTGATTTCTTTGTTATTCTCTGCCAAATTTTGTAAAGCTTTTCCGTAGGCTCCACGACAGTCTGTGATTTCATCAGCAGCATATTCTTTTACTTCGCCGGTATTGATTTTCATACTCCTTCCCCAAGCAGGGAATAGATTTTTTGCTGGAACGAATTTTCGATCAGCACGGAATTTATCGAGCTCAGAAGCTTCTTCTTTTGTTACCGTAAGTGCAGCTGAAGCAAGCATCTCGTCTGCTACGTCTGGTTTTGGTGTAGCTCCGTGCCACGTTGGTTTTAGATTTTTTCCATCTTCTTCCATCCCAGGAACTCCGTTTCCCATTACTGTTCGGGCAATGATCGCTGTTGGACGTCCACGTTTGCAACTACTATTGAGTGCGTCCCAGATTTTTTCATAATCATGTCCATCTATCTCAATAACTTTCCATCCTTTTGATTTGAAAAACTCCGTTACATCAATTCCGCACACTTGCGCCAATGTCCCAGAGATTTGCAGGTTATTGTAATCCACCATCACGGTAAGATTTCCTAGTTTTTGTTGTGCTGCCCAGAGAGCTGCTTCATGGACTTGTCCTTCCTGCATTTCTCCGTCTCCAATCGTACACCAGACACGTTTGTCTGGGTTATTTTTCTTTTCACTCCACGCCATTCCTGCCGCGGCAGAGAATCCACATCCAAGTGGTCCTGTTCCATAATGAATTCCGGGAACGTGTCGGGTGACATGTCCTTCAAATTTACTTCCAAATTTTCGAAAATTCTCAATAACATCTCGTTTTTCAACCACTCCACATTCAGCCAAAACTGAGTACAGGGCAGGAGAAATGTGTCCGTTGGAGATAACAACCTTTTCGTCTGTCTTTGTTACGCGAAACGCGTAAAGAGTTGCGAGTAAATCAATCATAGAAAGAGATCCTCCAGGATGTCCAGATTGAGACTGTTGTACCATTTCGACTATCGTTCTGCGGCAGCTTTTACTAAAAGTTTCAAGAAACCCTACGCGGTCTTCACCAAGTTTCATGCCGGGGTCGAGAGTCTGGAAGTTCATCGCCTGCAGAGTACTAAATTTTCCAAGAATTTCAACTTTGTTCGAGTTATCTCTGGGTGGAGCAGATTGACAGAAAATGAAAATATATTAAGGTTTGTTTGATTTGTAAAAAACAATATGGTTGAAAGCAAAACAGAGGAGATTTTGAAGTCAGGAAAGTTGCCAGAAGAGTTCATGCTTTTGTTAAAAGACTTAAATCGTGTCACGGAACAGCTGCAACAAAACGCAGGACAAGGTTCCCGGTCTTTACATATGGCAAGGAAACAGATTATTAAGCAAATCAAAGAAACGTATGGATCAGAATTTCATTTGAGTGAACTGAAGAAAGACAAGAAAGAAAAATGGAATGAATTGCGGGAAGAAATGTTTACGAATGACTTTGAAAACGATGAACAGAAAGAAGAATTTTTGCGACAGTGTTTTGCTGGAGAGCGAAAATTCCCATGGCATTTGCAAGGTCAATCAGTCGGGGTGACAAACTCAGAAGCAGCAATTGCTTGTATTAAGGCAGGAGGAATCCCTATTATTGGTGGATCTCTTCCCGGGCGTCCAGAATATGAAAAAGCAGATCTAAAAGGAAAAGGGAGAGAGGCAAACATAGAAACTGGTGCCGATATGAACGAGAAGGCGTTATTAGAGGAAATTGCGAAAGTGCGGGAAGTTCATCCACATGCGATTTTGGGAGTGAATATTCTGCATAAGATGGGAGATTTTGATCAATTAGTTCGTGCGGTTGGAGATCAAGGAATGGTAGATATTTTGTATGTAGGAGCGGGATTGCCCATTGATTTGTCAAAAACAATGGAGAAATATCATCCCGAGACAAAGGAGGAATATCATCTCAAAACAAAGGAGGAAGATGAAGATAAGCCGCCCAAGAACAATATGCGTTACATGGCGATTGTGAGTAGTGGGGCAGCGGTTAATGTATTGGAAAGTAAAACAAGGGGTGGAGAGGGAAGATGTCGACCAGATGCATATGTGTACGAAGATGGAGTTGATGATATTGCTGCAGGACATAATGCTAAAGAGAGAAAAATGAAGGCTGGTAGAAAGCAACCAACAGCAGCCGATCATATTGCCGATATAAAAAAGATTGCGACAGGAAAACCGATTATTATGGCAGGAGGTGTTCGGTATCAAGAGGATATTAAGAAGGCAGTAATGCCAGAAGAATTTGGAGGATTAGATATGAACGGAGTTGGACTGGGAACACGTGGATTACTGACGAAAGAATCAGGGGTTCCAGATAAACGAATGAAGGATATTCATTTGAATCCAGATATTCTCGTAGAACAATGGCTAGAATTCAGTCCTACAGGGTATCCTTGTACGGGAAAACTGAGTCCCGAATTCAAGAAGGTAGCGAAGAGATTAATAAAAGAAGTAATAGGAAAATGTAATGAATGCATAGGAGAGGATTGTCTCATGTGGACAAAAAAAGAAGCAAGGGAAAAGTATTTTTGTATTGCCAGGTCTCTAGCAGAAGAGTTAGAGGGAGGAGATTATGGAGTGAGTTTCATGGGAAAGATTAATGAAATGGATTCATTGTATCGAGATGAAAATGGTGAGGCCCAAGTTCCCACAATGCAAGAGATGGTGGATTTCGTGATATTAAATCACAAAAGACGAGTGACCGATGTTCTTGAGGATAGAAGTATCGTGTCTAAACTTCATCCGTTTATCAAACCAGAGGACATTGCAAGTGTTGCTTAATCCTCCGGTGGAATTTGATAATAATCGAATAAGAAATCTGCAACTCGTCGGAATGTTCCGGCGGCAGTTTCTGATCCCCATTGAGAAACTTTTGGGTGATCAAGTTTGACCAAGATTACAAATTTTGGGTCATCGTAGGGACCAAATCCCGCAAATGAGGTAATGGTTGTTCCCAGTCCGGTAAGGGCTTTTCCGTTTCGATATGTTTGAGAAGTTCCTGTTTTCCCCATCAAGCTATGTCCACGAACTCCTGCTCCACGCGCAACTCCATTTTCTATTGAGTTGAGAAGCATGGCTTTAATTGTTTGATATGTTTCTTCGGAAATAATGCGGCGAATTCGTTCTGATTCGAAACTTTCTTCTTCTCCATCAGGAGAAATAATTTTTTCAATGAGCAATGGTTTCATGAGATATCCACCATTCGCGAGAGCTCCATAAGACATTGCTACCTGGAGGGGACTGGCAGTGAATCCTTGTCCAAATCCTCGTGTAATGAGCTCTGACTCTTCCCAGTCTTGCCAAAACTCTAATTGTCCTTTTGCTTCTCCATCAATTTCAATATCCGTAAATTGTCCAAATCCAAAATTTCTCAAATACTCATGCAGCATTTGTGCTCCCATTTTTCGTGTAAGAAAGGCAATTCCCGTATTTAATGATTTATTAATCACCTCAATCATGGTTGTTTTTCCATTGTATTTATTTTCAGAGTTTCGAATTTTGAACTTATCTACTTCGATCGGACCTTTGTCGTTATATGTTGTTTGAGGTGTTACCTCTGCAGCATTTATAGCAGCGGCCATAGTGAGAGACTTGATAACCGATCCAGGCTCATATTCATCGAGCACGATTTTATTTCGAAAAACGGCCGGTCCCCAAAGATTGAAGTAACGAAAAAGATCACCTTTCTCGCTGTCAATGGTAGGAATACGTTGATTGAAATTTTTATCAGCTCTATCGAATTTTTCCTTTTTTTCGGTAACATCAAATGTCGAGAAAACGTCTCCAAAGTTATTCGGATCAAAGGTAGGAGCGTGTGCCATAGCAAGGATTTTTCCCGTTTGGGGCTCAATAACAATGACTTGTCCTGAGTCGGCATCAAATTTCTTAATATCTACTTCTAATATTTTTTCTACAGCATTTTGAACAACTCGATCAATGGACAAGACAATGTCAGATCCATCTTCTGCACCACGAATACCAAACCCTTTTCCCAGAAGTTGTTGTCCAGAAGTAGTAGTGGATCCAGATATTTCTCCTTCATGTCCACGAAGAATTTCATCGAATCTTCCTTCTATTCCATATTGACCACTTCCGTTTCGATCAAGAAATCCGATAGTTTGAGCCGCAAGTGTTTTTTCAGGATAATATCTCCAGTGTTCATCTATAAGTTGAATTCCTCGGAAAAAACTTCTAAATTCGGGGTTTCGCTTGAGCTCCAGAATTTTTTCTGAAATTTGTGGTGATATTTTATCGCTTATTTCGACGTACCGTTTTTTTCGTTTCCGTAAAAGTGGAATAAGGTCGGTGGATGTACTTCCTATTAAAGGGGCCAATTCTTCAGCAACTTGTTCAATATTCACTATTTGCAGAGGATCAGCGATTATATTTCCATATTTAATTTTTATTCCGGACAGACTAAGCGCACGAATTGTTTCTTGGCGAAGAGGGTCAACATCTGTATCCAAAACAACACGACGGCGTTCTATTTCCATAAAAACCTGAACCAATGACTGTTGATATGCCTGAATAATTGCTTGTTCGCGAGCATTCATTTTTTGTGGTTCGATTTCCAGCGGGCAACTATCTAGTTCCTCACAATGGGCATTAATTAATAATGGAGCCAGCATGCTGGCTACGAGTTGAGGATTTCCTCGTTCTTCTGCTTCTACTTCATTTTTGGATCCAAAATTTGGATAGGCTAATAAGAGCGGGTCGACAAACAACATTTTGAGCGTGTGGTTTGTTGCCAGAGGCGTGATCTCCTGGGAATAACGATTCTTTTTTACTAATATTTTCCCACGGCGGGCAGTAAGGATTGAACGTTGCTCATGTTGAGCACGAGCTTGGGCATCATATTTGTCGTATTGCAAAATTTGCAAATCGAAGAGTCTTCCAGCAAAAACCAAGCATACAGCGGCAAATAAGATTTTGAGGATCCTAATACGTTGCGGGAAGTCGTGATTCATTCTGTGAAAGTTTACAGCAAAGGTTTGAAACCTCAAAAGTTCAAGAGCCAAAAACTCGACAATTTGTATAAAATTTGCAAGAATCTTCTCACATGAAAGTCCCTAAATATGACTTTGAGGCGAGCTTGGAAGAAATTATTTCTCAAATTAGAGAATACTATCATCCAAAGTTAGTGCAGGCTGATGAAAAATTGGTACGAAAAGCCTATAAGTTCGCACAGGAAGCACATAAAGATCAAACACGATTTTCAGGAGAAGCGTATTTTGTTCATCCAGTTGAAGCGACAAAAATTCTTCTCTCAATTAATCCGGATGTAGAAACAGTTGCGGCATGTTTATTGCACGATGTTATTGAAGATACGCCAGTAACAGCAAAAGAAATAGGAGATAAGTTTGGGGATAGAGTTCGGTTCTTGTGTGAAGGAGTTGAAAAAGTGGCCAAAGTAAAATTATCAGCATCAGATTTGCCACAAAAAAAGTTTGAGAACTTTCAAAAACTTTTCATTGCTATGGCACAGGATATGCGTGTTATATTTGTAAAATTGGCAGACCGTATTCATAATCTTCGGACACTTGATCATGTGAGAAAAGACAAGCAGGAACGTATCGCTCGTGAATCATTAGAAATTTATGCACCCGTTGCCGAACAAATGGGATTATTCGGATTCAAAAATGAGATTGAAGACTGGAGCTTTCGTGCGCTTGAGCCCGAAAAACATGCTCGTTTGTTGGAAGAATTTAGTGCCATAAAACGTACGCGAATTAAATACATAGAACAGGCGCGTCGCGAAATATTAAAAGCGGTACAACAAGAAGATTTTGCGGGTGAAATTATTTCTATTTCAGGACGAGAGAAGAATTTGTATTCCGTTCATCGAAAAATGAAACGAAAACATGTGGATCATGTAGATGACATATTTGATTTATTAGGAATTCGTATGGTTGTTCGCACAAAAGAAGATTGCTATCGAGCATTAGGAATTGTTCATGGACATTGGAGACCAATCCCCGGACGATTTAAGGACTATATTTCCGTACCGAAGCCAAACGGATATCAATCACTTCATACAACGGTATTGGGTATTGGGCAGTCGCGTATCCCGATAGAAATTCAGATTCGTACAGGAAAAATGAACTCTGATGCAGAACGAGGTCCTGCCGCACATTGGGCATACAAAAAAACAGGGAAATCGGATTTTGATAAAGAATATCTTACTAAGACAGCATGGTTACCAAAAAAATTACAAAAACATGAGCCATTGGAACCAGAAGAATATTTTAAAGAAGTTTCAGAATCTATTTTTTCAGAACGAGTCCATGTATTTACGCCCAAGGGAGACGTGAAATTTTTACCGTATGGAGCGACGGCAGTCGACTATGCATATGCTGTTCATACAGATATTGGAAATACGTGTGTGGGGGCTATTGTAAATGGAGTTATTCGACCACTCGATAAGGCTCTTCATAACGGAGATGTCGTAGAGATACTGACAAAGAAAGGAAGAACACCAAATGTTCAGTGGCTTTCATTTGTGCGGTCAACAAGTGTTCGTCATAAAATCATGGCAGCCCTAAGAAAGGAAGGAGATGTGGATTTTGTTATTCCAGAATCACAAAAGAAAGAAGAAAGCGTAGTGAAAGAAGTGTTGTTTTCTGACTCTATGAAAAAGAGAAGAGAAAGAAAAAATGTTCAGAAAAAACTTGTTATTGGAGGAGAAGTAGATTTGGCATATCGTTTTGCTCCTTGTTGTGAAGCAAATAGTAGCAGTAAATCATTACGAGCGTACAAATCGAGAGGATTACAATTCATGGTACATGAGGCAGAATGCGAAGAATTGGCACGTCTTGATCCAGAACGCATGTTTGAGGCTCGGTTTTTGGTGATCCAAAAAATGCGTGTGTTTGCTCGTCATCGAGTGGGAGTACTTCATGATTGCGCAGATATTTTTGATAAAAGAGATATTAATATTCTGGATGTTCGGATTCAGAAATTAAGAGGAAAGGGAGTTATTTTGCATTTTGACTTGGGAGCGGTGTATCCTGGTGACTTAGAAAAAGCACGTATTGCTATTGTGAAAATACATAGAGTGAGTGAAGCAGCGCTTTTGACATAAATATTTAAAGATTGTGGGGAAGGGAAAGGCTTGACGAAAACCTTATTTTGAGACACAGTGCCAGCACGTTCTTCGAAGTATCGGGGGTGCTAGGTTTTGACGGGGAGACCCGAAATTCTCAACTTGCGTTCACGGCGTGCTGATTTCGCCGGCAGATCCAATCAGTAAATTTTAAGTGCAAAATACACTCAAAAATTAGGAAGCTTGTTTGCAGTAAATCGCTTTGCGCGACCTGCTTACGCTATGGCGGCCTAACTAACCAAACCGTACTTGAGCGTTATCGCTCGTATGTGTCGTGATTGAATGTCTCAAGGAGATCACGTCCAACTTTCCGAGACTTATGTTGAAAACCTGATTCGCTTTTGACAGACATTTTAGAATTAACCCAGTGATGCTTTTTGTTTGGTTTCTAATCACTGTTGTATCAAATCAAACTATGAACGTAGAGGGTTGTTGATTTCCTCTTCGGACGCCGGTTCGAATCCGGCCACCTCCACCAGCCTTCGCTCTATGAGCTTCGGCTGGCACAGCCAGAAGCGAATAGCTAAGCGAAGAGCTAGTCCGTCGAAGCCTGAAAGGCGGAGCCGGACATCTGAAAAGTTTCTTTGGCACAGCCAGAAGCGAATAGCTAAGCGAAGAGCTAGTCCGTCGAAGCCTGAAAGGCGAAGCCGGACATCTGAAAAGTTTCTTTGGCACAGCCAGAAGCGAATAGCTAAGCGAAGAGCTAGTCCGTCGAAGCCTGAAAGGCGGAGCCGGACATCTGAAAAGTTTCTTTGGCACAGCCAGAAGCGAATAGCTAAGCGAAGAGCTAGTCCGT
>Ga0307988_1001000_pt1 | contig 17372 bp, 16 predicted proteins | sample EllFjometagen183_FD_203166 | JGI IMG/M metagenome (GOLD analysis project Ga0307988, IMG submission 203166) | Marine microbial communities from Ellis Fjord, Antarctic Ocean - #183 | ecosystem: Environmental > Aquatic > Marine > Unclassified | place: Southern Ocean | collected 2014-10-08 | reverse complement strand
TTCTTAGCAAGGATGATATTCAGATTGAAATCGGCTCCCCTTTAAGCGAAGCTTCTCTTGAGGATGCAGGGCAGATAAACCTGGGAGAAAAAACCCTGTACGAAGTTGAAAAACTGGCAATCTTAAAAATGCTGGACAAAACCGAGAACAATAAAAGTAAAACTGCAAGAAAGCTGGGTATATCAAGACGAACCCTTCACCTCAAACTCAAGGACTACGGGGTGATGCCTTAAAATTTAATCCGAATGATTCGCATTGATCAGTATTTCATGAAAGCAATTGTTTTTTTTCCCTGTATTCATCAATTTCGATCTCACCTTTGGCCAGGCGTTTCTTTAAAATATCCAGAGGTTCCTTCTCAGATCTTAACCCCGATCCTTTTCCCAGGGGCAAGTGTGAGATCCAGCGAATAAGAAAAATCAGTGCAATTAGTATCAACCCCCAAAATATGATCATAAACCATCCCATATATCCAGCCCCACCCATCATATGGCCGCCGTAATTACCAAAGCCCTTATCTCCCCAGCCGGCAAAAGCAGTTGCGTAAACAAACAACCCCAAAAATGAGGATAGTAATGCGGAAAACAAACCTGTTTTAATTTTCATTATCTTGTCCTTAAAAAACTTTTTTTTATTTGCAGCATTGGGGTTTGTCTTTGGTAACCTTGTTCAACCGGCCCAAATATTCATTCCACCAATGTTTCAAAAAAAAGATTTTCTTTTTTGTATACACGCCATTAATCTTTTCCATATTCAGTATTGTTTCTTCTTTGTTTTTTGCCTGGGTCTTTTCCATTAGATTCTCCCCTGAATCTGCTATATTATTAAATGGCCTAAATCCATCAAAATCTTACCTGGTTTTTAACATTATTCAATCGGTCTGATTTTTAATAATTCAAGTTTCATGCCAGAAATGATATCCTGTCGATACTAAAGAAGATGACGAATCTGCGCCTGTCTTAAAAAAAAGACCATATAAAAAAACTGGATAAAAATTATCCAGGCAGTGAATAAATATTATCCACCCAAACATTTCCAATAAGGAGACACTGGGATTTACGAAAGCTGAAACACAATACCTTGTATCAGGCCTTCAATAAAATTTGATATGAATTCGTTTTTTGAGTTTTACTTTTTTCCATATAGTAGAATCTTTCTTTACAACCGAAATTTCCCCTGATACAAATTTAACAATTAAAGGCTCATTAAAAATTGTCAAGGTGAGCGCGCTTTTTCATGTCGCATAATGTAAAAGGAGATAATCAATGTACTTGCTTATAAACGTATTGGAACAGACAGAGTTTCTACCTGATATTCTCGAAGAATTTGCAAGATTAAACATAAAGGGTTCAACGATTATAAACAGTACTGGAATGGGGCGTGTTTTAATGCAGATAGGTGCTGCAACACCTGGGATTGAAGGTATTAAAAAGACTCTTAGAAAAATGGAACCTTCTAACAAGATGATTTTTACAGTTGTGCGTGATAAAGAGACGCTTAATAAAGCAATTGGAATCGTAAAATCTCTTTGTGGAGATCTTACAGAGCCTGGAAAAGGTATTTTGTTTACGCTGCCTTTAGATTTTGTTGATGGTCTGTCGGATTAACTTTCTCTGTAATCAAGTTGAATGGGATTTTGATCCTTTTGATTTTTTTTGCATGAAAAAGCTTTTTAATGTAATGGTTAGGAAGTGTGAAATATGGCAAGTGTTCACACAATTTCCAAGCGATATGCTATTTGAATTTGGGTGTGTTAATTTGGAGTTAAAAATTATTAATGGTAAAGAGAAATTTCCTTTATTTGGATCATCGGTATGTTCAAAATGGATTTAGATATGTATAGTTTAAGATATCTTACGGGGAAATTTTAGAATTGGGGCAATATATATATGACACGAGAACCATTTACCGGGTCTGCGAAAGGGGGGAAAAAACCCTCATCTAAAGAGAATAATATACAATTATTATTAACTCAGAGTGAAGACAGATACAACCGGATGCTTGAGAATCTTAAAGATGAGTTTATGTTTTTCAGCCATGATGTAAACAAGGCCTTTACCTTGTTAAGCCCCTCGGTAAAAAATATTTTAGGGTATACCCAGGAAGAATATAAAAAAAATATCGATGAGCTGTGGACGGATCATCCGGTAAATGTTGAGGGCCGAAAGCACACGGAGTTGAGTATTCAGGGCATTCGCCAGCCGCCTTATGAGGTCGATGTGTTTCATAAGGATAGATCTTCCCGAAGACTTATGGTTATTGAAACGCCGATTCTTGATGATCAGAGTCAAGTGGCTTTTGTGGAGGGGGTTGCAAGAGATATTACTGAAAAGCGCCGTGTGGAGGAAAAACTTGAAAAATACCGTGAGCACTTAGAAGAATTGGTGGAACAAAGGACAACCGAACTTAGAAATTCCCAGCAGCAATTACAGGAAATTATCGATTTTCTTCCTGACCCCACCTATGTTGTGGATAATAATAAAGGGATCATTGCCTGGAACAATGCCATCGAAGAAATGCTGGATATCCCTAAAGAGAAGGTGATGGGGAAGCAATTCTATCAATTTATTCAACCGTTTTATAATGATGATACGCCTTTGCTAATTGATCTTATCGACCTTGAACCCCAAAATCCTATATTTAGAAACTTCAAGATTACTAAAAATGGAAAGTTGTTGTTTTCCGACCGGTTTATCCAATCCATGAATGCAGGGAACGGCGGATATGTCTGGATCACGGCAACTCCGATTCTTAATCAAGAGAATGTGTCTGTGGGTGCAATTGAGTCCATCCGTGATGTCACCCATATAAAAAATGTTGAAAAAAGAGTGCTTGAAAGCGAGCGCAAGCTGTCCACCCTGATGAATAATCTACCGGGTATGGCCTATCGGCTGGTAAAAAAGAAAGGGTGGGAGATTGAGTTTGTGAGCCATGGAAGCAGTCTTATAACCGGGTATGAACCTTCTTTTTTTATCGGGAAAAAGCTGAGAGACTTCAATGCATTGATCCATCCTGATGATATAGACCGGGTTGCTACTGAGATATTTAATCCAATCGATAAACTGCGAGAACCCTCCCAAATCGAATACCGGATTATCAATTCTATAGGAGAGACAAAATGGGTCTTTGATAAGGCAGAAGGTGTGCTTTTTGATAATGACAGGCTTGTTGCCATTGAAGGGTTTCTCACTGATTTCACGGTTTTTAAGAAAATGGAGCAGAAACTTCGGCATGAAAACTTTTATCTTAGATCTACTATTAAGGATCGATATAAGTTTGATAATATCCTTGGAAACTGCCCGGCGATGCAGGAGGTTTACGAGCACATACTCAAAGCTGCGGCAACCGCTGATTCTGTGTTTATTTCCGGTGAATCCGGAACCGGTAAAGAGCTTGTGGCACTTGCTATCCATAATGCTTCGGATCGAAGTACCGGTCGGTTTGTCGCTGTGAATTGCGGTGCCATTCCTGAAAATCTACTAGAAAATGAATTTTTTGGTTCCAAAAAGGGTGCCTTCACCGGGTCGAATATTGATAAACCAGGTTATCTTGATACAGCCGATGGCGGTACCCTTTTTTTAGATGAATTAGGAGAGGTCAGCCCCGCACTTCAGGTAACACTTTTAAGGGCGATTGAAGGCGGAGGGTATTCTCCTGTCGGCAGCACACGAGTAAGAAAACCGGATTTAAGAATCATTGCCGCTTCAAATAAAGATCTGACGGGGCTTATGAAAAAAGGACGTATCAGAGAGGACTTTTTTTTCAGGATCCATGTGTTGCCTATTCATTTGCCACCCTTAAGAGAACGCGGTGATGATATTTTACTTCTGATTCACCATTTTTTAAAATTATACAAAAAAGATCGTGACCTGACTGCTTTGGCTCAAAAAGATATTATTTTATTAAAAAGTTACCATTGGCCCGGCAACGTGCGTGAGCTGCAAAATGTTCTTCGCAGGTATATTACGCTTAATAACCTGGATTTTTTAAACGTCTCGAAACTAAAAAATTTAGCAGTTGAAAAAAGTTTCGAATCCAACGATTCTGTCGATACTACAATTCCTTTAAAAAAAGCTGCAAATGAATTTGAAAAAAATCACATTCTGGATGCCCTCAATCAAAACCAGTGGAATAAGGGCAAAAGCGCCCATATTTTAAATATCTCCAGGAAAACACTCTTTCGGAAAATGAAAACCCATGGGTTACTATAGACCCTTTATGGGTCTTGTATGACCCATCCGCCTTATCGCCCTCGTCCCAGGCGTTTCGCCAGTATCTAATTCGACTTTGGGTCATTTTCGACCCAAAACTTTAGATCTTCCTTTTTTATATTTTTATATCTCTATCTTCTAAGTATCTGAAGTAAAACAAAAAAATTTTAAGTTTCAATCCGGCATGATTGTTGCGACCAGTAGAACAGGGTCAAATCTAAAACATAATAGTTAGGAGGGTCATGTGTTGAAATTACTAAGAATCAATCTTGATAAACAAAGTTACCTTTTTGAAGATTTATCTTCGGAGTATGCAAAGCTTGGCGGGCGGGCCTTGAGCTCGCAGATCATCAACCGGGAAGTGCCGCCCACCGTGGATGCATTAGATCCACAGAATAAATTAATATTTGCTGCCGGAATTTTGGCCGGAACAAGTTTCCCAAACTCCGGAAGGTTATCGGTTGGTGCTAAAAGTCCCTTAACAAGCGGGATTAAAGAAGCTAATGCAGGTGGAAATGCCGCTCAAAAATTACCCAGGTTGGGGATTCAGGCAATTGTCCTTGAGGGAAGCGCTGATCAGTTGACCACCCTGAAGATTGATAATGCAGGCGTATCCTTTACAGGTGCAGATTCCATAAAAGGAATGGGCAACTATCAGGTAATTGAAGATTTGAAAAAGGAACATGGCGACAAAGTCTCCATTATTTCCATCGGACCTGCCGGTGAAAAAAAATTAAAAGCAGCAGGCGTCTCTGTAACCTCACCTGATTATTATGTCAGAATGGCGGCAAGGGGCGGTTTGGGTGCGGTGATGGGATCAAAAAATGTCAAGGCGATTGTCATTGACGATCATGATTCAAAAAAAGTTGAGATAAAAGACAGAGAAACATTTAAAAAAGCCGCTGCCAAATTCACAAAAGGTGTGCTTGCCTATCCAATGATTGAAGGGTTGACTGCTCTGGGAACACCACTTCTTGTCAATCTGATCAATGGGATGGGATGCCTGCCGACCCGTAATTATTCAGTCGGCCAATTTGACAAAGCCCAGCAAATTTCCGGCGAGCATATTGCCGGATTAATGGCTGAACGGCCCAATTCCGTTTCCGGCCATAGATGCATGTCAGGCTGTATCATCGGATGTTCCAATGTTTTTACCGATGAAAAGGGTGAGGTTATTGTATCCGGACTTGAATACGAAACCATCGGTCTTGTCGGATCAAATTGCATGATTGATGATATCGATATGATTGCCAAAATCAATTGGGCCTGCAATGACATTGGTGTTGATACCATGGATGTCGGTGCTGCTCTTGCCCTTGCCATGGAAGCAGATATTTTAAAGATGGGTGATGCCCAGGGTGCCTTGGCACTGGTGAACGAAATCAGGGAAGGAACTGATAATGGCATAATGATCGGTAACGGCTGCAAGGTTACCGGAGATGCTTTAGGGTCTAAAAGAATTCCCTGTGTAAAAGGTCAGGGCATGGCTGCCTACGATCCAAGGGGATTAAAAGGCACAGGCACTTCCTATGCCACATCATCCATGGGTGCAGATCATACTGTCGGGAATGCCATCCCCAACCCCTTATCGAAATACGACCCTTCATCACCCGATGGACAGGCTGAGATGTCTTCCTTTTTGCAAATTTACCATGCAGCCATAGACAGTATGGGTCTTTGTCTTTTTGCCTCTCTGCCAGCCCTTGATTTCGCTGACCTCCAGGGCCATATCGTTCAAAGTATTTCCGCCCTTTATGGTGAACCCCTTGATGAAGACTATATTAAGCAATTGGGCATTACCGCTTTAAAAGCCGAAAGAGAATTCAATAACAAGGCCGGTTTTACCAAGGATGATGATCGCCTGCCACAATTTTTCAAAGAAGAACCATTGCTGCCATCCGGTAATGTTTTTGATGTATCAGATGACAACCTTGACAAAGTGAATGCGTTCTAAAATCAACAAAAACCTGAAGTTAGATTAATTTAATAAGGAGGTGAAGCATGGCTTCTGAAGAATATTTTGAAAAATTGTCGTATCCGGATGCCCCAAAAATTGTAACAAGCTCGATACCAGGCCCTAAAACAAAGGACCTTCTGGAAAAAGAACTGGGAAATGAAACACCGACAAGAATTGCCCCCATTGGAATTCCAGTAGCATGGGAAGAAGCTAGTGGGGCTACGTTTAAAGACCCGGATGGAAATGTGTATATTGATCTATCTGCTGGTGTGGCTGTGAATAATGTCGGGCATTCTCATCCTGATATTGTTGATGTTATTAAAAAAGAATGCGGGCGGTTGATGCATACCCCTGACGGTACGTGTAAAAATCGTCAGAAATTGGGACAAATGCTTTCCGAGATTGCACCGGGCAATCTTAAAGGTAATGTGAAAATGGCATATGGATTGAGCGGCAGTTCTGCCAATGAAATTGCCATAAAATTTGCCAGGGCATCCACAGGAAAATCGATTATCCTTGGCTTTCAAGGAGCCTACCATGGTTCCATTGGTACGACGCTTACGTTAACCACTTCACCCACATTTCGCAGCCTGTACCGGCCGTTTATGCCGTTTGTTGAGCGCCTGGGACCCTACCCCTATTGTTATCGCTGCCCTTATGATCTGACGAATCCTGAGTGTGATCTGCAGTGTGCCAAGTATGTAGAGTTTCAATTAACCGATCCCTATGGTGGTATTGATGTGGGCAATGTTGCTGCCCTTATCCTCGAGCCCATGCAGGGAGAGGGTGGATATGTACCGCCGCCGCCGGGCTGGATGGAATATATTTATAATCTGTGTAAACGCTTGGGAATCCTTGTTATTGATGATGAGGTACAAATGGGAATGGGACGTACCGGAACCATGTTTGCCTGTGAGCATTATGATATAGAACCGGACATCATCACCATGGGGAAAGCCCTGGGAGGTGATGTCGCTTTTAGTGCAGTGCTTTGCAGGGCCGATTTGGTTAAAGACTTAGAACCCTTCAGTCATGTTCTCACAGCAGCAGGAAATTCCATGTCCTGTGCTGTTGCCTGTAAAAATATTGAGCTGATTCAGGATGGCTTGCTTGATAGGGCCAACGAAATGGGTGCCTATGCCATGGGCAGGCTTAAAGACCTTGCCAAAGAACGGGATGTTATCGGTGATGTCAGAGGAATGGGTTGGGGCATAGCCATCGAGCTGGTCAGTGATAAAAAAACCAAGCAACCCCTTTCCATGGCCGAGGTGGTTCGAATTGTATGGATGTTGAGAGACAATGGTGTCTATGTGCTTCCATGTGGTCGGTATGATAATATACTACGCATGATTCCGCCATTGGTAATATCTAAAGATCTGGTTGATAAAGGGATTGATATTATCGCAGATGTGCTCGAAACCGCTGGTATGGCAAAATACAGCCTTAACTGGACGATTGGATCTTAAATGACCATCCAATTATCGATCCGACTTTTCGGCACCTTGGGATCAAAGGTGCCGGACTATAATCATGAAAAAGGGTTAATTATTGATGTGGCGGATAATATTACACCGGAGGATCTTGCCAAAGAGTTAAAGATCCCTCTGAATTACATCGGTTTTATCAGCGATGGGAGTGCCGCCATTAAACTGGATACTCAACTTACAGATAAAATGAGTGTCAATTTTTTTTCATTAATTTCCGGAGGATGACTGGACTATACACAGCTTTATTAACAAAATTGATCTTGGATTGTTTTTTATTATTAACCAAATTTAGGAGAGAAAAATGTCAAAACTAACAACGTTTAGAAACCTTACAATAATCTTGATGGTATTGTTTTTTTGTGGTGTTTTTACCATTGGCACTTCAATGGCCGCAGAAAAAAAATACAGATGGAAACTCCAATCCGGTTATCCCCATGGCGATCTTTCTTTTGAGTTATTAAAAGGATTTGCTGCAGATGTTAAAAAATTGAGCAATGGCAAACTTACGATCTCTGTTTTTGCTGATGCGGAAATTGTACCTTTAGAGCAATTGTTTGAATCCACCCAGAGAGGCGTAGTTGATATCCTGCATTGTATGGGTGCTTTCTGGGGCGGTATTGTTCCTGTGGGAGAGATTGAATTTGGAATTCCTTTTGCTTATACCATAGATGAGGCAGATACTTTTGATGCAAAAGCACAGATTATCCGGGATTTTTATTATGATAAGGGCTTTGTCGATTTGTTAAGACAGGAATATGGCAAACATGGACTTCACTGGCTTGATATGCATACTTATGGCGGTCCGTTTGTACTTTCGACCAAACCATTAAACTCTTATGATGATTGGAAGGGTGTCAAAATCAGAGATGAAGGAATCTATACTCAGTTCCATAATATGATCGGTGCCAGGGGTACTTATGTATCTGGTGGAGAAGCATATATGGCATTAAAATTAGGTACGCTGGATGCCAGTCAATGGGATATCAGTGCTATCTCAGGGCTCAAGTGGCATGAAGTGGCTCCCTACTGGGTTAAAGCCGGTGATAATGATCATGTTATCGGTCACATGTTGATCAATGACAAATCGTGGAAAGAACTGCCTGCGGATATACAGGAAGCCCTTCAAAAAGCAGCTAAAAATTATTGGTCAGCCACAGTAAAAGGGTATGGCGATGAATTTAAAAATGCAGAGAAAATGGTTACTGACGGAACCCTCAAAGAAAGCCGGGTTACTCCGGAAGCGATAGCAAAACACAAAGAAATCGCATATAAAATCTGGGATGAAGTCGCGAAAAGAGATGAAGCATCTGCTAAGGCGATTAAGATGATTAAGGAATGGAGAGGCGTTAAATAGCCTTTTGCTGTTAGAGTCATAAAAGGCTCGAAACCCGGGAGGATTAAGTTCTCACGGGTTTCGAGCTTAAAAAAAGGAAACAACCAATGATCAAGTGGTTAAAGTCTTTTTTCAATCTAATCGACATAATTAGCGGTAAGATCGGTGATGGTCTCAGTATATTGATTATCGTGATCATGTTTTTTACTACCATTGAAGTGGTGTTAAGGTATGTATTTAACAGTCCGACCATCTGGGTCTGGCCGTTGAGCAGGCAAATTTTTGGGGTATATATCCTTTTTGCCGGAATTTATGCCATGTCAAAAAATGCTCATATCAGAATAGAAATTATTTATAATCTATTACCCAAAAGAATGAAACAAATTGCAAGCCTGTTAGGCATGCTATCTTTTATCAGTTTTATGGGGGTGTTGATCTGGCAGGGGGCCTGGATGGGGCAAAACTCATTGTCCTCTGGAGAGACGGCCCATGGTGCCTTCAGAATCCCATTGTATCCATTAAAAATATTAATTCCTGTGGCTGCAATACTTTTTTTACTAGAAGGTATCTATATCCTTTCAAGAAACAAAGAGTAATCTGGATTTGTTAATTGCCATCTTTTTACCGATAGACAAGGAAATTATTTTTTATGAGTATTGAAATTATAACCCTATTGCTGTTCGGAGGGCTTATGGTCCTTCTCATCCTGGGTGTTCCAGTTGCTTTTGCCCTTGGTGGCATTACGGTTCTGATGACATATTATTTAGAAGGGGCTAACACCTTATTCATTGTTGCGACAACAACCTACAAGCAGATAACAGATCCCAATCTCATCACCATCCCCTTATTTTTGCTCATGGGGAACTTTTTGCTTCATTCGGGCATCTCGGATCGTATGTTTAAAGCGCTTGGATATTGGCTTTCAGGGATCCGTGGGGGGCTTGCCATCGTCTCTGTCGGCGTCTGTGTGGCATTGGCCATGTGTGGTGGCTTTGGTCCCGGAATTTTGACCATGGGACTTATTGCGGTGCCGGCCATGCTCAAACAATCCTATAATAAGTCTCTGGCATTGGGTTCTGTTATGGCCGGAGGTGTTTTAGGCGAAATCATCCCCCCCAGTATCATCATGATTATTTTTGCCTATATTGCACGAATTTCAATTGGAAAACTTTTTTTAGCAGGCATTGTACCAGGATTCCTTACCGCATTTGCATATATTTTATATATTACCATCAGGTGTCATGCCCAACCGGATTATGCACCACCGCTAAAGGAAAAGGTGACCTGGAATCTGAGAATCGCTTCTTTAAAAGATATTCTGCTTCCCGCATTGCTGATTTTTTTGGTGCTGGGGTCCATTTTCCTTGGTATTGCCACACCAACAGAAGCTGCTGGTGTCGGTGCTACAGGCGCCTTCATGATCTGTATATTTCTTAAAAAAATGTCCTGGCAGGTGATGTGGGATTCCTGCAGGCAAACCATGTCCATCAGCGGAATGGTTTTCTGGATTCTAATTGGTGCCACTTTATTCAGTGTTTTCTATACAAGCCAGGGAGCGCAATCTCTTGTGACAGAGCTGGTGGGCGGATTAAATATTAACCGCTGGATTGTTTTAGCTGCAATGCAGTTAATTCTACTGGTATTGGGCATGTTTATGGATGATTATGCCGTCGTCACCGTGTGTGCACCCATTTTTGTCCCGATCGCCATTGTGCTTGGGTTTGACCCAATCTGGTTTTCAATTATTTTTATTCTAAATATGCAGGTGGCATATCTGACCCCACCTTTTGGGTGGGCATTAATAATGATGAAAGGCGTAGCACCCGCCAATATTTCCACAAGGGATATCTGGCAGTCTGTTCCCCCTTTCGTAATCATGCAGCTCATTGTCCTGATACTTGTTATGATTTTTCCCCAACTGGCCTTATGGCTGCCTGAAAAGATAATGTAGCTGATGTTTATGAGCAAAGCTACTCTACGAACCAGTCAGACACTAGCTAAAAAACGAAAGAAACAATAAAGGGGAATACCCCCTATAACTATTGAAATTTTAATAGGAGTACTACTGATGATTAAAGAATCTGATCTTGAAAAACTATCCTTTCCGGATGCCCCGAAAATAATAACCGATTCTGTCCCGGGACCTGAAAGTTTAAAACAGCTTCAGGAAGCACCTGAGTTTGAATCCATGGCTAGAGGCGCCGGTAGATTCCCATTTGTTTTTGATGACGGGTTTGGTTCGACAGTAAAAGATCCGGATGGAAACCTGTATATTGATATCACGGCAGGTGTTGCTGTGAACTCGGTTGGAAGAAGACATCCCAGGGTTGTAGAGGCGATCCAGAAACAGTCAAATAAACTGATGCACGCCAGTGACTGCAGCAGTTCCATGCGGTTGGAACTGGCCAAAAAAGTATCAGGCATTATGCCAAAGGGCTTAAAGGATAATTGTATAACTTTTTTTACGCAATCGGGTTCCAGTGCACTTGAATCTGCGATTAAATTTGTCAGAAAAATAACCGGCAGATCACAGATTATCGCCTTTCATGGTGCATATCATGGGGTTCATTGCGGTTGTGGATCGCTGACCACAGGTGATCAGTACAGAAAAGATTATGGCCCGTTCATACCGGGAGTGATCCATGCGCCCTACCCGTATTCATACCGATGCTGTTTTGGAACAAAATCGCAAAAAAAATGTGAAGACATGTGCGCTGACTATGTGGAATATCTCTTGAACACACCCTATACTGCGGCCGATGATGTGGGTGCAGTGATTATAGAGGCCCAGCAGGGTGAGGGTGGCTATCTTGCGCCAAATCCAGAATTTTTCCAGAGATTAAAAGCGTCCTGCAAAAAACATGGTGCCCTTTTTATTGTTGATGAGGTTCAGTCCGGTGCCGGTCGTTCCGGAAAGATGTGGGCCATTGAGCACAGTGATGTTGAGCCTGACATGCTGACCTTTGGAAAAGGAATGGGCGGGGATGTCCCCATGGCAGGTCTTTCCATGAGAAAAGACCTTGCTCAAAAAATTGCAGATAATTCCCAACCGAATACATTTGCTGCAAACGGTGTCTCTGCTGCAGTCTGCATGACCAACATCGATATTATCACCGAAAATAATAATGCACTGATTGACAGGGTGGCGAAATTAGGTGCCCAGACAATACAGCGGCTTAAAAAAGGTGCTAAAACGATTGAGTGCATCGGTGATATTCGCGGTCGCGGGTTCATGATTGGAATTGAGCTGGTAAAAGACAGGAAAACAAAAGAACCCTTTGATGCCGATCTCATGGGTCAGGTCATCATGGAAATGATGGCAAAAGGGGTGATTCTGGTTCCGTGTGGTCGAAATGGAAATGTCTTCAGGTTCATGCCGCCGCTTACCATTCCAAAAAAATATTTAGATAAAGCAGCAGACCTACTGCTTGAAGTCCTAAGCGGTATTAAGATTTAATTAATTCTTATCTGGCCCGCCGGTAATCCGGCGGGTCAGATAAAAAATCGAGGAGTACTAAAAGTTGACTGACAGTAAATATGGGAAGTATATCATTCGTAATCCCTTTATTGGCGGACCTGGCGGAGCAATAAGTGAAGGGATAAAAGGGGTTACTTTTCCCAGAGAACTTTTCACGAATACAGGTCTTGTTAAGGGGAGTACGACGCTTGTAGATATAGGATGGCACTTTTCGGTTCCTGACCCTGACCCAATCGAACAAACGCATTCTCATGATTTTGATACGGTCTCATGTTTTATAGGGTCAGACCCGAAGAATCCTTCATGTCTCGGTGCAGAGCTTGAAATGAAGTTGGGAGATGAAAAACACATGTTGACTCAAACCTGTGTCATTTTTATTCCCAAGGGCCTGACACATTGTCCTTTAATACATATTAGTGTCACCAGGCCCTACCTCCAGATTGTTTTTGCCATAAGTGATAAAGAAGAATATATCGCATCTCAATTCAGGAATGCTGTATTACCGGGAACGAGAAAATTGTAGTCTCTATCTTGATATTATCGTTACACATCTTAATATCAGATTAGGGTATAAGGAAAAAAGGAGAAAACATGAGTTCAGAAAATATATTAAAGGGCAAAAGAATCCTTATCGTGGATGATGAACCAGATGTGCTGGAATCTTTAATTGAGCTTTTAGATATGTGTAGAATAGATACGGCAGCTTCTTTTACGGATGGTAAACGGATGTTGGAAAATCATGATTATGATTTAGCAATTTTAGATATCATGGGTGTCGATGGGTTTGAATTACTTAAAATTGCAACTATCCGAAAAATCCCCGCTCTTATGCTAACAGCAAATTCCCTTTCAGAAGAAAGCCTTAAGAAATCTGCGCAAGACGGGGCTGCCTATTTTGTACCCAAAGACAAGATGGTTGATATTGAAATTTATGTTTCAGATGTGCTCACAGCCTTAGATAAAAAAACAAGTACATGGGAGAAGCTGTTTAACAGGCTTGGCGGCTTCTATGATAACCGGTTTCATGGAACCGATTGGAGAGAAAAAGAAAAAGAATTCTGGGAACAAAAAATGAAAACAAGATTTTAACTCCAATTCTATCATCTTCTCGAATTAACAGTTTTCTGCCAAGGGAAAAACTACTTATCAACATATAAATTTCACGACATTTTTTTTTATTGCAGTTGCAGCATCTTTGATTAGAGCTTCATATGGCATAATAACCAAAATGGGAATTTCATCCAACGCCGAACCTAATATTATGCTTCTTTTAATTTCAATAAGCTGGATTCTTGGAGGTGCATTTTATGCTAAATTGCGTGAGCGGCGTTTCATAATAACAAAAAAAAAGCTTTCATATTCAGTTGTGTCCGGTATTTTGGTATTTTTAATTGTAAATTGTCTTATGTTGGAATTGGTACATGGTCAAGCAAGTATTGTGATACCTATTGCAAATATGAGTTTTGTATTCGCACTACTTATTTCAATTACTTTAAAGATGGAATTATTAACATTTAAAAAGTGTTGCGCTGTTTGTTTTGCAATTATTTCTGTAATTCTGCTTGCGAAAGTCTAATAACTGGGAACAGTATTATAAGCCGCTCTTCCAGATTAATTTGTATATATATACATCACATTTTAGCAGATTTTAAATCCCATAAAAAACTGACAAATTTCTTTAAAAATAGGTAATTATACCTATAGACGAATTAATTCAAATTTGTTAAAGCATCGTAAGTAAAGATCAATCCACAACAAAATCAAACTTGTTAAGAAGCTGAAACAGAAATCGACTGGAATGATACCCTGAATATAAAAAAGTAAGTGGTGAAATCAAATTTTTGTTTTAAGAGGAGAGAAGCAAAATGAAAAAAAACCTATTTGCGTTTATCTTTTCGATCCCAATGATATTTTTTATCATTGTTACATTGATGTTCACAGGCTGTGACAAAAATGAGCCCACCAAACCTTATGTCACTCCTAAAAATGCAAAAATCCAGCTTCGTGGCGATATTGTATTTTTGACGGCCACCGAACTGTCTCAGAAAATCAGGTCTGGTGAGCTTTCATCGTTTGAGGTTGTCAATGCTTTTTTAAGCCAGGTATATGAATATAATCCCAAGTTAAATGCTATTGTCACTTTAGATGCTGAAAACGCTATAAATAGGGCCATAGAAGCAGATGAAGCACTGTCTAAGGGGGAAATATGGGGACCTCTTCATGGAGTGCCGATAACGATTAAAGACAATTATGCTACAAAGTCAATAAGAACAACAAGTGGCTATCTGCCGCTGACAGATGTTGTGCCTGATTTCGATGCCACCATTGTTTCCCGTTTAAAAAAAGCAGGTGCTATCATTTTGGGAAAAACGAATATGCCCGTGCTTGGAATGGATATTCAAACGAATAATCTCCTCTTTGGAAAAACCAATAATCCGTGGGACCTTGAAAGGACACCAGGCGGCAGTACTGGAGGAGGAGCTGCTGCTGTGGCTGCGGGTTTATCGCCTTTGGAGATGGGCAACGATCTCGGAGGATCTATCAGGATTCCCTCACATTTCTGTGGGATTTTCGGATTGAAGCCAACAGAGAATATGGTATCCATTGCCGGACTTACTCCTGGTATGCCAGAGAGAGAATTTTCTGCGGTCCGTCATCTGTTAAGTGTCGGTCCCCTGGCACGGTCCATTGAGGATCTGAAACTGAGTTTTTCTATCATTGCCGGTAGCGATTTTAAAGACGTTAACGTTCCGGCAATTCCAATCGTCTATCCTGTGCCTAAACCGTTAAAAACACTTCGTATCGCCTGGACCGACAATTTCCCTGGTGTGAAAGTTTCAAACGATACCAGGGCAGCTATGGAAACCTTGGCAGAAAAACTTGCCGAGAAAGGGATGACCGTCGAAAAAGTCAACCCCCCCGGGTTTGATTTTACCAGTGCCTGGAAAACCTGGGGGAACCTTTCAGATATGGAGATTGGTGTCCACACACCTTCGTATATAAGATTGATGAGCTATCTTTTCAAACTAAACCCATACATAGTTTTCCCTTTTTCTTATGAAAAATATCTTAGGATTTTAACACGACGCGACAATCTGATTTCAAATATGGAAGAATTCTTATCCAATTATGATGCCTGGCTTTGTCCGGTAACTATTGCACCGGCATTTAAGCATATTATCCCGGAAAAATGGCGGGGGCCATATCCCGTTTATAAGGAAGGTATAATAGTTGATGGAGAATCCATAGATTATTATACTGCCAATTTTGCTTATACAACCATTTTCAATATTACTGGAAACCCTGTTGTTGTTATGCCCATAGGATACGATCAATCGGGTCTTCCAATCGGTGTTCAAGTTGTGGGATCAAGATGGCAGGACGCGAGTTTGTTGACTGTCGCAGAGCAGCTAAATAAAGTCGGAGGGGATTTCAGGCATCCCATTGGCTATAAAAAGGAATGAACAAGTGAGAGATTAAATTTTGTTTTGTTCGCTGTTTAATTTTCATTAAGGGGTTATCCCACAGGAGAAAGGTATGAAAGTAAGTGGCTTTTTAAAGCTTAAATCGGTAGTCTCAGTTTTATTTGGTTTGTGCATGTTATTGTTTTATGATTTTTTAATGCCAATCTATGGTATAATTTTGAACCAGTCCGGGGCTATGATGACACAGTGGACTGGGGCTACTTTTATCGGGATTGGGCTTGTCTGCTGGTTCGCGAGTCGGACAGATAGTTCTGAATTGCTTAAAGGCATCCTTGTATCACTATTCATTTGTGATACTACCGGCTTCATCGTGTCATTTATGGGTCAGATTGGGGGAGTTGCGAATATACTGGGCTGGTCAACTGTTGCTACATGGCTCTTTTTTGCAATGGGTCTTGGATATTACCGATTTGTAAGCAAAGATATATAATTAAGGGAAATACAAACTTTCTCTGTTAATATTTTATGGCTGAACCATATTTTCGGATGTGGATATCGGTCATGTGTATCTCCAATATAACGCAGTGGAGTCTCTTCCAATTTGATTATTCCGGTTCTCATATACTTAATTTTTGATTCTGAGGATGAAAAATTTATTCATACAAAATGTGGTAGCCATGGCAAATCTTAAAAGTCCGGACCGGAGGAAGAAACACTCGGTAAATTGGGGAATTCACTCTTGAGCGAGTATACCATAATTACTCACGGAGAAATCAGGGTTACCTTTTTATTTAAAGCAAAATAATTATAGATTTCTTTTAAATCGTTGAGCATTAAAAAAATTAAACTAATCCTATATTGAAGGGACGCTTGAGTGATTTTGTTATGTACCGGTCATAGAGCTGAGCATTCAATTTAAAATATATTTTGTCTTGCATTACTGTATGCTGTATGATGAATTTCATTGAAATCAAAAGGAAGATTTCTTGTGTACTATTCAACAAGCTGATGGTAGGAATGCAAAATGCATTTTCACACCATTGAGTGATGATGGAGATAACTGATGATAAATCCAATTTCTATACCACCCATTGCAATGGCAACTTTAGTTTTTTATGTAGGATTCTATCATTTTTTAATATATCGCCGAAAGAAAGAGAATCGTGAAAATCTAACGTTTGCCCTCACTTGTTTTAGTATGGGCTTATACGCTTTTTGTAGTGCAGGTTTGTATAATGTTTCATCGCCGGAAGTTGGAGTTGAATGGCAACGACTTCAGGGGTTCTTTCTGGCTATTCTCGGTATATTTTTACTATGGTTCATCAATGATTATACAGGCCATACAAACAAAAAAATTGTAATTGGATTCACTGTTTACTACATATTTGCTGCTTTAACTGGCTTACTCATCAGAAGTGACTTGACATGGTCAAGTGTTCCTTCAATAAAGGAAGTCTGGCTTCCATTCGGATATAATATCA
>Ga0307988_1000999_pt1 | contig 17374 bp, 9 predicted proteins | sample EllFjometagen183_FD_203166 | JGI IMG/M metagenome (GOLD analysis project Ga0307988, IMG submission 203166) | Marine microbial communities from Ellis Fjord, Antarctic Ocean - #183 | ecosystem: Environmental > Aquatic > Marine > Unclassified | place: Southern Ocean | collected 2014-10-08 | reverse complement strand
TCATAGGTGGTTTCTATTCCGGTTACATAATAAAGACAGGGGTTTCCTATTTTTGGCTGGAACTTGGCATATTCACGCCATGCCTTCAGTGATGGCATAGGATGCTGGTCGGTATGTATTAATACTCCAGGACAGCTTATTTGGGCCATTTTTGCTCGATGCGTCATTTGTTCTACGATTGAGTCATTGTCGGTATAAATATCTTGCATCCTAAGCATATCAACAATATCATTAAAATATGGGTTAAAAGTATGACTTATTACAAGGGCATCAGATTTAGCCTTTTTGGCGGCCTCATAATAAAGAGCAAGAAGTTCATGCACCATTTCAGCTCCCCAGGTAACATGATCTACGCCATCTGATGGTTTAAATCCTCTCTCAAAAGGAATAAAATGAGTGTAATCGAACTCAAAGCCATCTGCATCCAGTCCATTTGGAGATAAGAGATACTCGACTCTATCCAAGATTCGTTTCCGATAGTTCGGGTTCAAAACATCCACTCTTGATTCAGAATATAACTCACTCTCATTATATTCATAGTCAGTCTTAACTTTGCGTTTCGGAGCGGCAGATTTGTTTTTATAAAACGGGTAAAAAACATCCGTATTGATCTTAATATCTTTCTTGTCATCCGCATTGACACGAATATGCTCAGACAAAGGTACTTCTTCCCCCCAATGCCAGGAAGAATATGAAAATGGGGATATCCAGAGGATAACTTTTCGGTTCTTATCATGCTGTTGTTTAATCCAAGCTTTCATATCAGGCCACATTTCTTCATCTACTTTAAGATGATTCTTTTTGCTGAACCAACGGTTGTCAACAATCAGTATAGTAGGGTCAACACCTTTTTCTTCGAGTTTATCAAGCATCTTCGTATATGCTTCTTGAGTACATGCGTCAGCTCCGCCGCCAGACCAGCCAAACGAGTTGCTAGTCCAATATTCTTCCCAGTGTCTGGAGTTATAAACTTGTTCTCCCCAGCCGCCAAAAATAGGGCCGTTCCACCATGCAGGAACATTTGAACGATCATTTTCCGCGGCGTATCCGTTTTTGCGTAAATAGTCACAATATTTTTCCGTTGCAGTATAAATATCTTCGCTGGCTTCAAATAATATACCCGGACTTTTCCATTCACCATCAACGCTAGTATATCCATCGTATTTTATGTTAAAACCGAAGCCCTCACCGCCTTTATATTCATAAAACATAAAATTGTACTCTCCTTGTTCAACAAGAAGACCTGCAGAAACCCAGGCATCTTTTGAACGAGGGCCAAGGAGGTACAAATATGGCGGGGGAGTAACCAGCCAGTCTCCGCCGTAATAAAACCTGTCTCCAATTCCTATACGGCTGTTTTCGTAATACATTGAATATCTTGTGTCGGTAGAGTTGATTGATGATGTATAGACTACATCAAATTGAGGTTCAGAGGATGATGCAAAGAATTTTTTTGGACGATGATGGGACGCAAGGCGACTCGGTCCGCAGAATATAGGTTTGTATTTACCTTTGACATTTGGATTATCGAATTCAAAGCCTTCAAAGAAACTAATAACGTCGATTGAGCCAGTGCCATAAACGATAAAACGATAAATAACTTTCTTCTCATAACATTCAAATATATATTGTATCTTATCCCAAAGCGTAGTTTTACCTTCAAAAATTATTTTAACAACTCCATCTGATTCCTCTATGACAGGAGACGATAGTAAAATGAGTTCATCAATCAGTTCATCACGGTCACATCCGGAAGCAATAAACAGATTTGACCCGATTTTGTTTTTAAAACATAAATTAGCATATAGAGGTTTCTCGCTGCTGTATTTCAGGTTATATTCTTCTGTTATAATTTCAAAATTATTATTATTTCGTTCTAGTTTCAACATTTTTTTATTCCTTTATCCTTTTTTATTTGTTGTCGTTTAAAAATGAATGCCGCGACAAGTACAGTGTTTTTGACACTTATACATGGTATCTTGTTCATTATTGGATATTCAATTTTCCTTTCTTTGGGTTTTGTCAATAGTCATTTATCATCAATACGAATGTGATCTATTTTTAATATCATTGATCCTCCTTAGTTATGCAAATCTTCTTCTTTGAACTCTTTTTTATCTGTGGCTTGTTCTCCAAGGTTGTGGTGGTCAATGACCATACCATCATCAAGAACATTACGCTTCGCTGTTTTTAGGGTAATTATCATATCCCGAAGGTCATATACTCCACCTATAAAGAACCAAATAGTAGTTCCTATGGCAATAACCAGAGTTATACCAATTTTCCATGTCCAGAATGTCGCCCATGAGCTATCTGGTACATCACCTGTCAGGTTATAAAAGGAAAATACCACAAAAACAATAAACCAGCCTAATGACCAGGTCAAATTTGAATAATAAATGAATTTATCGCTTTTTGTAAATTCCAGTGAAGGAAGAATTGCTTTAAAGCCGATAGGTGGTTTTTTGATTTCTTTTGCGTGTTCACCTTTAATTGCATATTCACCACGATGCAGAAGCTTGTCCATGTTGAAAGCCGGGCGTTTATATACCAGCCATTCAATCAAGCCGAATGCGATATATCCACTTACAGCTGTAAGGATCGAGAAAAAATAAATCCATTGACTATTAATAGGGGATTCACTTGCTTGAACTTTCCAGTTTAGCCCCGGTATTATACTAGATATGCTGTCAATTATAGTGGTAAGACCAGTAATCATATATGGAGCATCGCTTGCCATCCAAGGATATATTGTTGATGCCCATGTTTGGCGTAAGATCATGCCGCCAACAGCCATTGTCGCACCCGTAATCAAGGCAAACCAAGCTCCACTTGCTGTGCCCCGCTTCCAATATAATCCACCGATAATACAAGAACCAGCACCGCCTAGAAAGATAGCCCCGGTTATAGCGAAAAACATTAAGATATATTCATTCTGTTGAAACAGCATACTGAAACAAAAAATGAATATAGCTACAAAAGTAATTGAAAAGCGAAGTAACCAGATATGTTGTTTAGGAGAAAATGGTTTTTCCCTGAATGGCAGAATTACATCCTGAACAAAGATACTTCCCCAGGAATGCAGATAGGTATCATGAGTTGAAATAAACGCCGCTAGCATGACCCCACAAAATAAACCAATTACTCCGACAGGAAGCATCTTAGATAGAACTATCGGCACAGTCATTTGTTTTTGTATAGTGGTATTATCTATGCCACTAAGGACTTGTTTAGCCTCGGCGGCGATAGGAGCAAAGTCTGGGTTATTCATTACTACATAAGCAGCAACAGGAAGCATTAGGAGCAGCAAAACAAGCACTATACCACGCCATTCACCGAGTATGCCTCCCATTCTTGTTTCATGCGCATTTTTAGCAGCACAGGCGTAACCTTGCGCACCTTGCCATGCCAAGCGAGAATAAACCATTCCTGCCGCACCAATGAAAAAATAGAAAAAGTTAAAATCGCTGAGTTTGCTAGTTTTAAATGGATTAATCATAGATGCATCAGCCGGAGCAGTAGTACTTAAAGTATCAAATATCACTGACCAGTCAAATTGATAGAGAATATATACAAGAATAACTAGTAAAACTACATTAGTAAACATTCCTTGAATAAAGTCTGTAACCATAACGGCAATTTGTCCACCAAGAAAAACAAAAAATAAAGAAATGCCTATAAGTAAAATCATAACAAAGGCATAAGTTGATATACCTAAATATGGAACCTCTGCTGGTAATCCACAGTAATAAATAAAGAATCTTGAGCCAACCGCGGGAAATATTCCAAAATTAATAATTCCTGAAGTCCAAGCCAGTATACCAGCAAAAACACGGAAGCGTTTGCTATAACGCACTTCAAAAAATTGAGCAAGAGTAAATACACGGGTTTCACGATAACGATAACTTACCCAACCTGAAAGAACCATTACTAATCCGACAGGAACCATCATTAGCCCCCACCATGTGATAGTAAAACCAGCCTTATAATACATTTCAAAATTGGCAATAACTGAAATTGCTCCCAGGTTAGCCATTCCGCCCGATACACATAATAAATACCTGCGTGCACAACGGTTGGCGGAGAGAAAGTCGGAAACACTTTCCGTATACTTTTTAGTATAAATAGCAGCTCCGACAATTACTACTAATAGTGCCCCGACAATTGACCAATCAATCCAATGCATATTATTCCTTTTGGTTTATATTAATTTTTTATGATAATTTTAGCCATAATTTTTTTGGTGGCAATAACATTGTCAGGAGCCTAAATGATAATCGTGCAGACCATGACCAATTAGCACATAAACTCCATGTTCACCAAAAGCTTTGTCAAATTCTACATCTGACAGATAATCTCCAATCAGTCTCTGTATTTTTATGACCACCAACTAACTTTTGTTTTATTTCAGTGACAGTACCATCTACATCAACTAAAATGTTTTCGACATATATAACAGGGTATGTCTTTATTAATAAATTCCTATCTAATTATTTGTATCATTCTTAAACGACGCGCCTTAAGATCCAGCGTGAATATATCTCCTTTTATTTCTATTGGTTTGTCTGCTACTGCATCTTTAGCCTTTAGTTTTATACGAGGAGCAAATCCGAGAATTTTCCGGTCAAGTTTAAATGTGGTTGTAACGTCTTCTTTTAAGGGGTTAGTAATTAACAAAAGTGCTTTTCCCGGACGCATATAGGCACTGACCCAAATATTTTTATTATCCGGCCTGAGAGCTGTATTCTTTTTCCAATAACCCACAAATCTGACATTATCTTTCATGCCAAATGCATAGAGGATTTTTTTATATTTTTCAACAACCCTAGTATTACAGAAAATAGAACAGATCTGTGCATCTAAAGGCAAAAACATCGCACACATTTCTTCAGTAGGACCCTTGGCTTTATCATGGCCTAATTCAGGGAGGAAATAAGGACTCCAGCCAAATTGTCTGCCGATAAACATAGCCCTTGTTTCTTCCGGTGTAACCACATCAAAATAACTTTTTTTGACATCTGAGCGATACTGTTCACCTAATAGTGATCCATCTATAAAGCTGGAGGCAGGGCTGCCTAGATTAAAAGCATGGTATATTTGCATAAAATCAGGATCAAACCTGCGGCCAACCTTATACATTCGCTTAACATACTCTCGCATGGCAAATGTCGGCCAGCTTGCAATACGAATACCATCAATTTCATACCCGCATCCATGTCTGCTATTTTCACATAAATTTATATCAGAAAGATCCCAATACATGCCCTTAACACGTGGATATTTCTTTTTGGCTAGTTTCAAAAACTCCTGAAGCTCCCAAGGTCTGTAATCAGAAAACGAACTTCTCGGGCATAAATATGCAGCTTGTGAACGATCATAGCCTACTTTCCCATCAAGGACTTCAATATTCACTGCTACAGTATATTTAGATGGTTTCACCATCCAATCTTTACCAAACAACGCCCACTCAGGAAGCTCCTTGCCATAAGCGTCGCAATTCATTGTCAATGGGCAGCTATAAGTTAGAATACGCATATCATTACTTTCTCCTTTTCTAATATTATGCATATACATCTTCTCTGCCTTCTTTATACGCTTGGTAAACCAATTGTCTACTGTATACGGCTTTATTGAAAAGAAACCATTATTCCACCAGCGCTCCTCCCGAAGATAGACCCAGCCATCTTTACGTGCTTTTTTATTTGGTGCTGTAGAATAAAAACTATAATAACGCCAGTTTTTACGCATCGGCCGCATGGGAGTGCCCTGAAGAGCAAAAGAAATCTTATGCTCATCTTTAATCTTTGAGTCACTATCAAAGAGATGAATAAAAACATGTGTGTTTTTTTTATCACGTTTTATTTCTAAAGCATTTTCAAAATCATTCACTATCCATCCTGCCTGGCTTTCTGCAGACCAGGACAATCCAATATCTTCGTTTCCCATCCAAAGCACTGGAACAAAAGAAGACTTCATATGAGAGCTTATAAAGCTTGGTCTATACCATTTCCCAATACCTGATTGAAAGGCAGCCAGTTCAGCAGGAATTACAATCTCAAGATCTAAAGGAGATACATCTGCTCCTGGTTTCACGGGAGAGATAGTCAAGTCATAACGCGCGAATCCATCAAATTCCACTGTCACGTCAACCTGGGCCTTAAGTCCCGGACCTGTTCCATATCCTGTAATAGTATGCCTGTCTTCATAAGGATGCTTAATAGAGTCCCATTGCCAATCCCAGGATATACGTTTTGAATCTTTTATACTAACCAGGTTTACAGGTTTTACAAGCATGTCCTTATCCTGGTTCTTTAATTGAGAGAGAAGTCCGTTTTTACTGAATTGATAGCATCGGCCATATACTTCTATTTTATTTCCTGAAGACCGGCCTGGAGTAAAAGGCGATGGGACCGAGTGATCTCCCCCAACCTTTTCTTTGAGCCAACTGTTTTTTGCTTGTTTACGGGCCACATCAAGTTCTTTTTCCGTAAGCTTACGCACAACAATAATCTTTTCTTTTTTCCCTTTGGGATTGAAAACAAATGGTAAAACGGCACTAGCTAACTTTTCTCCCTTTTTTGTTTCTATATCATAACGGGCAATGTAATAGCCATTTTCGCTAAGGCTGGTAATAGCTTTGGGTATTTCAAGCTGGATATCATGTTTACTCCCGGCATTCACCACGAAATCATCTGAAGCGCTGAATAAACCTGCACCACTATTTTCATAAATTCCATAACTAATATTAACTTTCCGGTTTTCTTTTGACATATTTATTATTGTAGCTTTCAGACAAGCTTCACCTTTCCACAATTCCCCAACTGATTTTATCTGAGCAATCAGTCCATTCTTAACCAATTTTGCTGTAGCAAAACCTTCAGGATTGTGCCAGCCTGAGTCTGCAGCTGTAATTGACCAGCTTGTAGAAGACCTTTGGGCCCCAGCCCAGTCACGGCAAAGACGTAATCCAAGATCAGTACCAGGCAAGGCAGCTAGTTTAATATCCGCAAAAGGGATAAACATATACGAAATCCAGTTTTTATCTTCGGTGCGCGTCTTTGCAATCCAACTACTTTTAAAAGATTTATCAAAAACCAGAGCATCATATTGAAAACCTCCGGCAGTAAGGTTGAACTGATAATAAACTTTTTTCTTTGAACGATCAGGATGCAGGAAAATCTCAATAGCATCTTCTGAGCCGCTATACTGATCATTCCTTTCAGAAACCTTTTTAAGTTTCTCACCTAAAAATCCCGTTTCATAAAGCAAATAAAGACCTTTTTCATTCCACGCCGACCATACCTTTGTCTGGTTTCGGGAACACTTGCCATAGGGAAGACCACCAACGTCAATAAACCCGGTAATCATCGCACCTGATTCCCGTAAATTCTTTTCTGAAACCTTTTGCAGATATGGGATGCTGATTTGGGCTGGGTCTATTTTTAAACTTGCCATTTTACCTGAAGTTTTTTTCTTTGCGTTCCGGGCAGCCAGCATTTTAACCTCGATAGGTGATAATGGGCGATTATAGATGCGCAAATCATCAAACAGCATATCAGATTTCTCCGGTGAAGGAGCCATAGTTTTACCGCCAATCTGAAATGTCTTATCAAATGTCGAAATTTTATAAGGCAGTTCTTTTTCTCCCACCAACACACCGTCAACATAACACCGCACTTTTTTATTTTCCCAGGTCATACATAGGTGACGAAATTCTCCCGGTCGCCAGTCAATTTTACTTATAAATTGGTGTAGTTTTGTTTCCTCTTCCGGAAAGACTAATAAACCTACTAAACTATAACTGACATGCTGGTACATCATCAAATAACTAGCATTGGTACCTGTTCTGCATTTAAAAAATGTGCGAAAACGGCCTTTAAGCGGCGCATCCCCAGTAAGCGCAACCCACAAAGCAACACTCCCCTTTTCAGGGAGAAGATTACTTTTACTTGAATAAACAAGTCCCTCATTCCCAACCCCGCATAAAACCGCCTTACCTCTGACACCTTCATAAAATTGGGGCGCATGGTTAAAAGATTTTAATGGTTCTTTTACCCCTCCGGACTGGACTGCATTTATATGCTCATCAAAGGGAGCGTGAAAGATAAGCCCTTTGGAAGGAAACTGAACCGCAGAGACCGACCCTATAAACAAACTCATCATAATTAAAATACCACCAATAAAAATACCTTTCTTACATCTTAATTTCTCATTTCTCATTATCTGTACTCTCCCTGAATCCGTGAAAGAATTTCCGGATTCTCTTTTTTGTTAATTGATTGGCTGATTTTCAGCCAATCTACTCGATTTTAGCATTCTGTTTTCGTTACAACCAACTCCTTTCCCTTTCAATTTCTATCCTGATTTGCTCACGGATTCAGGAATATATTTATATTTAAGAAAATTACCAAGCTATATCTGAAGAGCACGGATCATATCGGGGGTGAGAAACATCAGGGATTCTCATTCCTCCGCAATTATAAATAGATGCCGGAGCATCACATTCGATTTTAATTACTGTGCATTCATCATCAGGAGCTGCTTCCGGCAATCCTGAAACTGTTAAAAGATTATCCTGCCATTGGAATGGATAATTATTATCAGAACCAAGTATAGATACTGACTTCACAAGAGTTTCCAAGCCGTTCAATACGTATTTTGAACCCATCCAGTTAGTCGCAAGCAGATACAGATTATGTCCAGAAGCCGTAAGCATTCCATGCGGACTAAAATCGTTACGCCCATTTCCACGTTTATATGGATCACAGGTAAAAATCTCTGTGTTAAAAATCGATTCGCTGTTAATCTCCATCCATGCGGCAAGACGTTTGATAATTTTTAATGATGCTTTGGGTATGCTCCCGTCTCCTTTTGGACCAATATTCAGAAGTAGATTACCTTTCCCGTTAGCGGCTGTGGCAAGTAATTGAATTACATCTTTTACCGACTTCCAGTTATTATCGCCTTTATGGTATCCCCAGCTGTCGTTGAGGGTTATGCACGCTTCCCATGGACGCCAAGGTGTTGGCTGTGACATATGTCCTTCTGGTGTACTGAAATCACCCGGCAAGCCGTTTCGTCCGTTAATTATTATATGAGGTTGAATAGAACGAGCCATTTCGTTCATTTCCTCAGCTTTCCAGCCCTTAGCGTTGAAAGGCCACCAGCCGTCATACCAGAGTATGTCAATCGGATTATATTTTGTAAGCAATTCTCTGATACGGGCAAAAGTATTATCAATAAATTTATGATATTTAACTTTATCTTCGAGTGCATCAGTAGCATCTGGCTTATCATACCAGTTATTTAAAGTATGGTAAAGTCCTATTTTTAATCCATGTTTACGTGCGGCAGTAATTATTTCCGCGACGAAATCACGTTTTGCCAATGTTTTATTAGAGCAAAAATCAGTCAACTCAGTATCATACATGCGAAATCCTTCGTGATGCATGGTTGTAAACACTATGTATTTCATTCCAGCATTTTTAGCAAGACAGCACAAACTATCAGCATCAAAGTTAACCGGATCAAATTGATCAGCTAGTTTAGAATATTCTTTCAACGCAATCCGTTCTTTATTCATCACCCATTCCCCACGAGCTAACATACTGTAGAGCCCGAAGTGAACAAACATACCAAATCTTAAATCTTCAAATTTCATTTTTTTATATATCCTTTCATTAATATAATTTGTTAAAAGTTATTCCAGATGTATGAATTGCGGATTTCCTAATGTAATTACTGTTTTTAATCTAGTATTTTCTGGGCTGGATCCGATAATTTCAAAGTATTTTTTAGGGTTATTGATTAAAACTTTTGATGATGGGTTTTCTTTGTTAAATATTTCATCAAAGACAATATTGCCATTATTTATAAATTTTATTCTTACATTACCCTCATTCAAAAATTCCGTCTGTATACCGATATAACACGTAAATTTTTCGTAGGTATTTTCAGGCAAATCGTAAATAAATTTAAATTCACTATGAGAACCAAAACTCATACCTTTTTTAAATTTCATTTCACTATTTTTAACAATTAATTTCAGAGGGACAAGTTTTTTTTCATAATTTAAGGCCTTATTTTTCAAAAGGGTTACGAATCTATAAAACCCTAAACCCCATGGGCGATCTATAGGTTCTAATTCAGATAACAAAACATTAGAAAGATGTTCTTTTTTATCATGTGCAATATGAAGAATAGTATTTATGACATCTGCGGATAACTCGACAATACCATGGAACATTTCAGTATAAAGATCTTTGTTGCTTTTTCTTTCATAGTGATTAAGAACAATTTTGAAAGAAATTTTTCGGGATTTAAGACAACATTCAACATAACGGCTATAAAGCATAAAGACTGCTTCTTCAATGGTATTGCCTAAAAGCAAAGGAACATACTCAGGGCAAATTACAGCGCTTTCAGGCATCTCTTGCACAAGAATATTACTGGGGAGTTCGCTAATATCATCTCCATATTCAAAAAGTCGATCAAGGACAAACAAATCGGTTCCATAAGGACCTTCAAGACTGTGAAGTCCAAAGCAAGAATCCTGAAGCATATGTAAAAGGCATCCGGTATAAGCAAGCGCATCCTTAAGCTTATTTTTTTTTATAAATTCTACCGCTCGAGATAAATAATATGTAAATCCATTTTTTGCATGTTTCCAATTCAAATTTTCAGATTCCCCTCCTGCAAAAAGTTTCCCATCATTTACATTCCAATAACGATATTTATCAATGATTTGAGTGTCTGGAATATAATGAAACTGAATTCCATCCGTTTCAAAATAATAGCGTGATGCTTTTTTATGTCCCCCATTATTCACATCAAAGTAGGAATCAGGATATGTACAATATTCATTTATCAGATTATTTACTTCAGGAGCAATGATTTCCTGTTTCCATTTATCCAGTATATTAACTGCATATTTTGTTACTGAATTGTGTTCCTTTGCTAGCATTTTTCACCTGTATATATTGTATTTTCCTTAAGTATATTTACAACTTCCTTAAGAGAATTGACTATAATTTCGCCTTGTTTTCCATGCAAAACAGCTTCTTTTTGCGCACGGTCTATAATTACAACATATTTTATTCCTGCTGCTATTGCAAAATATGCGTCTGCTTCTCGGTTGTCCCCTATCATTAAAACTGTTTCCGGACTAACCTTTAGTTTTTCCATAAGAGCGGTGTAAAAAAATGGACCACTTTTCCCTTCAGGATGTACCTCGCTACCGCCCATAAGCGTTTTAAAATAAGGAGTCTTAAGGTCTTTTGCTAAGCCTCCAACAGCAATTTTTGTTAGAATAGCAAATGAAGAATTTGTAGTTGCCGGATAAACATCAAAATTTTGTTTCCTAAGTTCTTTCAATAAAAAATCTGCATCAGGGAAAACTGATATTGACTTTTTGAAATGCTCAACAAGCCGTTCGCAATACTCCAATATTGGTAATCGCAAGTATTCCAACATCGGTTCTATCAAAACGTTGCCTACATTAAATGCATCGTCTACAAACTTGTCCGCAAGTTCTCTGGAAAGAGATTTTTTTTCCATCATTAATTCAACACAATAATATTTGAAGGGCTCAAACTTTTCTTCAATAGAATCAGTAATTGTATTATCAATATCAATGAATATATTTTTTATTTTATATTTTAGCATAACGTCATTACCTGGTATGGTCAAAAATGAATCTCTAAAAAACGATTAAACTTCTTACTTGGTTTTAAAATCATGATAACATCATTATCAAAAGATAATCTTGCGCCATCTGAGTCAACAGATTTTATTTTTTTAAATTTTGGATGTTGAACTTTAATTAATATCTGTTTAGGTTTGCAAAAGAAATTACAGTTCAGATTTATTGATATTCTTCCTTTTTTTAGCTCTGATTTAGCATATATATCAAGTTTTCCATAGGAAGTACAGGCATTTTTTATCTTTATTTCGCATCCGTCATCAAACCATCGTTTTGGGATATCATTAAACAGAAGTAATTTCCCGTCAGCCAGCCCTTCCTGATTTTTGCTTTCCCTTACCATCATATTACGGATCATTTGAAGGACTACACCGCAACCAGCTGTAAGGGGTTCGGAAGTGTCATTTATACTGCGTTTCCCCCATCCCCATATAGTATTTAGTAAACGCTTTCTCCATTCGCTGTTACTGGTTCCCGTAACAAGAATATCATTAACCTCGTTCATGCTGTAAGTGTCTCTTGACATGCCATGTGTAAGCATTGAATATAGAGAAAACAAAAAATCTTTTTTGCGTCCGGTTTCCAGCAATTTCATAAAATAACCAATTCCATAAATTGCATCAGTCCCTCTGCCATTTAGAGCATGATCAAAAACAGGCGTTCCCAGAAGCAAAGCTCCTTTCTGATCGATATAATCCATTATGTTTTTCAAATATTCTGGTTTGGAATCAAAGAAATCCGTATCGAGAGCCAGGCACATGAATAAATTCCAATAATGTCCCAGTCTGGTTTTTTTAATGGAAGAATATGATTTTTCACATTTTTGAAAGCAGTCACTCTCTGGGGAACCAATTTCAAAAGCCATCGGAACAAACCATGGCTCACTTTTTTTATCTGTAAACTCATCCAATTTTTGAAAAATTGCACTTTTATATAGTTCGGCCTCAGCTAGATATTTCTCCGAACGTCTTTCATCTCCCATTCCTTCAAGTAGCAATCCTGCATCGCGAAGCCCACGCCAACATATAATATTGGAGTATACGCTATGAGCTTCTTCCTGAATATCGCCACCATAACTTCTTTTAGGGAGAAAGTATGCATTATTTTTGATACTTTTTATTATATCGTCAGCATTTTTTGTTATATGTTTTGTATTTTTTAACAGCCATTCCCTATCATTTACAAGGTTGCAAACCGTATTACCACAAAATATGGCATTCCCTACCCGGTTAAAGAAGTGGTAATTTTTCTTGTCAAGTTTTTCGTCTGACCAAATCTGATTCATAGCCAGTTTAGCAAAGTCCCAATGCCCTGATTGCGCCAAAGCGACTGCTGCCCATGGCTCCTCAAGTCCATAGTATTCCTCATAACAGTAGACTCCGTATTTCAAATGGTTGTTATTAAAGCATCCAATCATTATCTGCGCAATCATATTTTTATATACATTGTTTATTTGCGAATCAGGTGTTTCAATAACAGTTCCTTTATTAAAGATTTCCTGCCAGTATTCATTGAAATATCTTTGGTTCAATTCAAAATCATGAGCATTGACACTTGACGGTTTAACTATTTTCCTGTGAGGCATTGCTATTTTAAAGAATAGATTTTTATTTTCTCCAGGTGAAAGTTTGAAAGCAAAAGACAAAACGTTTTCTAAATCATTGCCACTGAATACGCCTTCTTCATTCGCTTGCAAAATGATGCCATGCTCTTCTGATTCCAGAGTTTTTAATTTAGCATTCCAGACATAATTCGTTTTTAAAGGGACAAGACTGGTTGGGAAAATCTGTTTGAGTTCCTCATTTCCTTTTTGAGATCCACTTACGCTTCGTCCCAAAACAAAACCGAAAGCAACTTCCTGAGAACAATTGGATTGGTTGGATATATTTACAGACATTATAACTTGAGCTTGCCCTTCCAGATTTGAGCAAAAAGATGTCATCTTATAAACAGCTTCATCTGTAGTATATTCCACCGACATTCCCGGCAACCCATCGTCCAGGAGGCGTTTTTTGCACTGATCAGGGAAGCTACCCATAATTGCGTTGTTCTTCCCACAAATCGGCATGAACCATCTATCAATAAGCAAGGGCATCCCCCCAGGATACTGCCAGTCCCCATATTTATTGACCCAGCCAGTGTCATATCCAGCTTTTTCCGCGTTTTCAACAAGGATCAAAGCTCCATTCCAAGTGCTGAGCACCTCCACAGCTTCATTCGGTAATCCGAAAATGCTTTTATAAAACTTTTGAGGAAGAAGAAGTGAGCCAACACTATTAAAATCCGGCTCATTTAAAGTTTCGAGGAACCGTGTCCGCAACAAATCCTCATTGCTGTTACGAACCTCTGTAAAGTACTCTTCTGAGTCAAATTTTATTCCGTTGAAATAGCGAAGTGATTCCCGGCCAGTAAATTCATTGTGAATCTCTTTCAGGGAAATCATTTTGTTTGATTGTATTTCCAGCCTTTTGATTGCCAAGGGTCGAATATATACAACAATTTCATTCTTATTGTTCTCTATCAGTTCAAACTTTAGAGGATTTTTTTCACCGTCAGCAAGCCATTTTATAGACAATTCCAAATCATCGCAATTTTCTTCTTTCGAAAAAAATATTTTGCTGAATATTTTAGGTTCTCTCCAGGAAATATTGACTGTATTTCCTTTAGATATTACCTCCGCTTGATCAAGAAGATTGATATCTGATTCAGCTATAGGAGCGTCATCGTGTTTATCGATGAAGCTCACATTCGAGAAAGCCGGAGAATATTTTTGTCCATCCTGATAAGCTTCAAAATGCCTTATAGCAAACAAATGATAAAACAATAAATGCTTGCCTTCTGAAAGAACGATGCGTATTTGATTGGTTTTGATTTTCTTGAAGCAGTATTCCCACTTTGTATCACCATATGCTCTGTATTTGCATAATCTGTTTCTATCTTTGTAATCTACAGAGAGACTATGAGTCAATTTAATCCAGTTTTTACCATCGAAATATTCTAGATAATGTCCCGTTTGAGTAGGTTCAAAAGCGTATAGAAGATAAACAAATTTTAATACTACTTTGTTTATAAAAACCGGCTTATCCCATGTCAAGCCGATGTAGTATTTTTTATCAGTATCAGCATTAATATGGCAACATGTTTCTTCATTATTGTCATTAATCGCCTTCAAATTAAAAAGGTTATAATCGTTGTGCCAATATGTAGCAGTTGCTTCATTTCCAATATTTTTCATTTCTTTGTCTCTTTTTCTAAAATAACAAGCGCAAGTTTACGACCTGGAAGTTTAATTTTCAGTTAAGCTCTTGCCAGTTGGATAGATTTCGCCGAGCTTCAAGTATTTCATTTTCCCTGCGAACGCTTTATTGTAGACACTATTGCCCCGAAAGCCGCCAATATATAAGTAATGCGGAGACGTCTTAATGATGCCGGAAGCTTCCCGCTTACCCACTAATTTATCATTCACAAACAATTTGGCTTCCAAGCCGTTATAGACAAATTTTAGTTTGTACCATTTCCCCATTTCCAACGGGGCGTCAAACTGAAAGCGAGAGCCGCCTTCATACTTCACGCCATATAATCCGAATTCAATGCTTCGACTGTCAAAACTAATATAATATGCCTGTGCCTTAAGTATCATCATTACACGTTTTTTGGAATTATCAGAAAATTTTTCAATTTGAAACTCAGTTTCAAGAACAAATGATTTCTTAAAATTCAATACCGGGCATTTGTAAACTTGGATATAATCGCCTACCTGTCCAGGGAAAAGAATAACGCCATCTTTTCCCTGGACTTTTCCCATGCTGTTGACTGTGCACTTTATCTTTTTATTGCGTTCAGCTATTTTCCCATTAGCTTCAGCTTCAAAACAAAGTTTAAACTCTGTGCTATCTGTTTTTTCCCCAGCATATAAACTCGGTACTGCGAGGCAGATTACAGCCAACAAGATGAACATCATACTTTTCATATTTTACATTTCCATTTTAATCATTTTCTTTGGAGAAATATTTGTTGCCTTGTGAATAAATATCCTTTAGCGGCATGACATTTGACACGTGCCCATCACACCATACTATGTTGGATCGTTTACGATGAAAATCAAAGAGCATACCTACAGTCCCAGGATATGTACCAGCATTTGTGGTGTCTATCAACCTATATGATCCCCAGTTAGACTGTGGATCCCAGGCATCTCCGATCAGTATCGTATTTGAAGGATCTTTAATCTGATTTGCTTTGGCTGGCGGCCCATTATAAGTTACGGTTCCAACATCATAGTAGTTTATTCCGTAAGAAATATACATCCATTTGTAACCCGTTCCTGGATTTCCATAATAGCTAAGATAGGCGGCAGATGGACAATAAAACATGTTTTCATTAGTATATTTATTCTTGGTTAGCATATATGCCCAAGGGCGTTTTGTGGCGCTAACCGAATACCCCTCGGGGCCAGCAGGAGTATAATAGGAGTCATAATCATCTTTGTATAATTCCATTGCCAGTCCTAATTGTTTCAAGTTATTCGCGCAACTGGACATTTTGGCCGACTCACGGGCTTTGTTTAGTGCAGGAAGCAACATTGAGGCGAGGATTGCTATGATAGCGATCACGACGAGGAGCTCTATGAGTGTAAAACTGTTCACAATCAGCGAGTTACAACTTTTTTTGTTTTGCTTTTTCATTTGTGTATCTCCTTTTGAGTTATTATACACGTTAAAATTCAAATTATTCCTTTTTCTTGATTTTATTACTTATATTCAACAAAATCAAATAAAAACAACACCTTATTACATATTTGAAAAATTACCTCCATTTTAATCTTTGTTTTTTATAAGGACTTCTGAATTGGTATTAAAAATCATTTTAAGATTTTTTTCATCACTACATGCAGCCTTGATTTTTTCTATAGAAAACTCTGTGATTCCTTTACCAAAACCACTATCAGAACCAAAAAGCAGCTTTTCTGGGGGACATTTATTTATCACATAAGATATACTCCTAACACTTCCTGAACATAAACAGAGATAAATATTATCATGTCTAAGGCACGCTAATACAGCATCTTCAACGAGGTCATCCAATCCCGCGTGCCCAAGTATTATTTTTGTCTTTGGCGTTTTCTCCGCAATGTCAGCAATCTGTAAGGGGGTGGAATATGGCGGAGTTCCATCATGAAATAAGACAGGCATATCCAGTTCACCAGCCTTTTCAAGAACAGGCTTAAGCCCTGCAGACGTAATGGAAAACGACTGCAACCAGGGATGAAGTTTAAGCCCTTTCATTCCAAGCTCATATTTAGCTCTTTCCAATTCTGAAATATTTTCATCTACTTTTTTTCGATTAGGATCAACTGTACAGAATGGAACAAAAAAGTCCAAATCGTTTTTGACAAATTCAGCAAGCACATCATTATTGCATTCCGGATTTTCTATAAGTCCATCGACAGTCATGAGCCAGGATTTTGATATGCCCGCGGACTCAAATGACTCACGAAGCTCTGTTGCAGTCACTGGACTGAGTCCAAAATGTTTTCCAGGAATGTGTGTGTGTGTGTGTGTCAATAATTCTCATATTTCGATTCCAAATATTTTTGAGTTGTTCATAAACATTATTTTTGTCAAATCATTTTCTTCTAAATCAAGCCTTTTGATTTTATTTAGTTCCACTATA
>Ga0307988_1000998_pt1 | contig 17379 bp, 18 predicted proteins | sample EllFjometagen183_FD_203166 | JGI IMG/M metagenome (GOLD analysis project Ga0307988, IMG submission 203166) | Marine microbial communities from Ellis Fjord, Antarctic Ocean - #183 | ecosystem: Environmental > Aquatic > Marine > Unclassified | place: Southern Ocean | collected 2014-10-08 | reverse complement strand
GATAAGTAAAAAGCTTCATATTGGAGGCGTGCAATTTTTCTATTATTTCGGCGTACATAAGGTACGTCGTAATGATAGAAAAAATGTAACAACGAACAAGATGAAGAGTTTTTACGACGCCATCAGGCATTAATATACAGGAGATTTACCATGACACATTCGCTACACCGTTCGGGCGATATAGATTCCCAGAAAAAAGATTTCGTCTGGTTTATGTACCAGACTAAAGATGTCAATGACGTCGATATAAAACCTAAAGCACTTGAGTTCATCAAGATTGCAGAAGAAGTCGGTTCCGAAAATTGGGGGGACGTGAAAACCGGTCCTAAACTCAAATATCCAATTGAGGAGATTAAGGATAACCTATCCGACAAATCCCGTATCCGTGGAATATTCACCCAAAAATCACAGGTGGTGGAATTTTTAAAGCGGGTCAAGGAAAAAGATCTGGGAATGTCGGTCATCATCACTGGTGTTTTATCCGAAGTTATACCGGCCTGTAAGGAAGCCGGCGTAACTCCGCATTCGTTAAATTACTCTTTAGGGGTATGGGGTAAAAAGGATAATCTGCCAAATGAGACTACGCTGTCGATCACGACTATGTGCGGTCATCATATGATTCCGCCAAAATTTGTTGAGAAGGTGATGAAACGGGTTAAAAAAGGAAAGTTGACCTCGGATGAGGGCGCTAAAGAGTTGGCGGAGTTTTGCTACTGCGGTATCTTTAATCATATTAGATGTTCTGATATTATTAAAGATCAGACGGCATTGCCTGATGAGGAAAAAAAGGCTTGATGAACTGAGTGACAAAATTTCAGCACTAAGGTGCTGAGAGGAGCAGTGGATGAAGATCGGATTTATTGGTTTTGGCGGTGCCGCATATGGACTTGCCAAAGGACTGGGACAGGAAGGGTTGACCGGGATGTGCTATTTTGACGCGCTCTGGCAAAAACCTCCTAACAGTGAAGTGATACTCCGCCATGCGGCAGAGACAGGTGCCGTTTTCAAAGAAAGTATCAGGGCACTGATAGAAGAAGTTGACATTGTTATTTCCTGCGTGACCGGCTCAGTTGCTTTGCCGGTGGCGGAGCAGTCCGTCGCATTCCTTGAAAAACGCCACCTCTTCGTTGATGTGAATACAGCATCTCCCAAGACCATGGAGATGGTGGGAGATGTTATTCAAAAGAGCGATGCGGGTTTTGTTGATGTGGCGATGCTGGGTGGTATTCCTGCTTTTCTGCATCGCGTTCCCTCTCTTGCCTCCGGTAATGGTGCCGAGCGATTCAAGACAGCAATGGATCCTTATGGGATGGATATTACCTATGTCGGTGATGCACCCGGTCAGGCATCGGCAATAAAAATGTTCCGCAGTGTATTCATGAAGGGGTTTCTTGCCCTGCTGATGGAAATGTTGAATGGAACACACCGATATAATGTTGATGCAGTGGTCCTGGATTCGATTACTAAAACCATGGAGAAAAAAGATTTCCTTGAGACTGTACGGATGCAGATGGTCAAGGGTGTTGTCAATGCTGAAAGGATGTCCCATGAAATGGAAGAGGTTATTGAAACCTATGCCGAAATGGGTCTTCCGTCGGTCATGTCTTCAGCTACCAGAGAAAAATTGAAATGGTGCAGCAAGATGAATCTGGCTGAGCATTTTGGTGGTGATATTCCTGATTCTCTGGAAGAAGTACTCGATATCATGGAAGAAAAAAGCCAGTAGAAGTTTGAGTATCAGTGGCAAGTAAATAATTTAATACAGGAAAAGGACCAGATTAACTATGAATCCAAACAAAATGACCGGCGTGACTACGCCTATTCTGACGCCATTTAACGACGATCTGAGCTTTGCTCCCGATCTTTATATCAGTCAGGCGGCATGGCTGCTTGAACAGGGGATACATTATGTCTCTCCCTTTGGTACCACCGGTGAGGCTCTCAGCATGTCCGTTGCCGAGCGGCTCTCAGCTGTGGATCAGCTTATTGACGGTGGGATCGATCCATCTGCTTTGATGCCTGGAACCGGGCTTTCTAACCTGGATGAAACTGTGACCCTATGTCGTCACGCCGTGGAGCGTGGATGTGCCGCAGTTATGACCCTGCCGCCATTTTTTTATAAAAACGCCAGTGATGATGGTTTATATGCCTATTTTGTCCGGCTGATCGAGACCGTGAACAGTAATGATCTGAAGATCTGTTTGTACCATATTCCGCCCTTTGCAGGGATAGGGTTTACCCCTGAGCTGACCGGTCGTCTGGCCAGCGATTTTCCTGATACCATTGTTGCATATAAAGACAGTTCAGGTGACTTTGAGAATACGAAGAAGGTTATCGCCGCCGCCCCCGATATTGCAGTCTTCCCCGGGTCAGAAAAATTTCTGCGACAGGGTATGGAAAATGGTGGCACGGGTTGTATTTCTGCCACCTGTAATGTCAATCCGGCAGGAATCAGGCTTGTATATGACGTGATGACAGGTGCCAAAGAAGGCAATCTTGATGATGTCAACAATGAGATGGTGACCTTTCGCATGAATGTAGAGGGGTATGCTCCGATTCCTGCGATGAAGGGACTGCTTGCCGAAATACGTGGTGATGAGCGGTGGCGCAACGTGCGTCCGCCTCTACTTCCTGCAACTGCAAAAAGCACCACCGAGTTGATTGCACTGCTGGGTGGGAATTTACATATTTAACTGATGAATAAAACAAAGATTATTGCAACCCTCGGTCCGGGAACCCAGACTGAAGAAAAAATTATAGCACTGATTCATGCCGGAATGAACGTGGCGAGAATCAATCTCTCCCATGGGGACAGACACAGTCACGCCAATTTTATTGAGCTTGTCAAACGGTCTCGGGAGTCCGTAGGGGCTGATACTGCCATTCTTCTTGACACCCGCGGCCCTGAAATACGGGTAAATGAGCTCGAATCACCACTGGAGTTGAGAAGAGGAGAGCGGCTGACCATCGCTGCTGATCATGGAACCTGTTCGGATGATCAGATCGGTGTAAATTATCCGGGACTAGCTGATGATGTAGAGCAGGGCAACAGGATTCTTCTAGATGATGGAAAGCTTGTTCTGGAAGTGGAAAATATTACTGATGGAGACATTGTCTGCAGGGTTCTTGCCGGCGGTACGCTGTCGAGCCGCAAACGGGTCAGTCTGCCTGGATGTGATGTGAACCTGCCGTCTCTTTCGGATGACGATGAACGCGATATTGTTTTCGGAGTTGAGCAGGGAGTCGATTTTATCGCCGCCTCTTTTGTTCGTAAAGCTTCTGATGTATTTGCCATTCGTGATGTTATCGCAAAAAATAACGGTAACCAGGCAATTATTGCCAAGATAGAAAATAGGCAGGGTGTGGTAAATCTTGAACAGATCCTTGCAGCTGTCGACGGACTTATGGTGGCAAGGGGGGATCTCGGAGTGGAGATGCCGGCCGAGGAAGTACCGATTATCCAGAAACGTATTATCCGGGCTGCCAATCTGGTTGGTAAACCTGTTATTACTGCTACCCAGATGCTGGAGTCGATGATCACCAGCCCCTCACCCACCCGTGCTGAGGCAAGTGATGTGACCAATGCTATTTTCGATGGTACGGATGCAGTAATGCTTTCTGCAGAAACCGCGGTTGGGGCATATCCGGTTCAGGCGATCGAGTTCCTTGTACGATGTGCCAAAATTTCTGAGGGTTCTCTGGACCATGCTGCAATCCTCACTGGCAGCATAGGATACAGGCGGCCAACCATCACCGACTCAATTTCCTATGCCTGTTGTGCAACGGCTGCTGATCTCGGGGCCGCGGCGATTATAACCTCAACTACATCAGGTGCCACTTCCAGGATGGTAGCCAGACACAAGCCCAAGGCTCCTGTTATCGCCGTCTGCTCCAGTATGGCGATTTTGAGGCAATTGCAGCTGACCAGAGGGATAATCACCGTTATATCTGATCATGTGTCTACGATGGACGAACTGCTGAAAAACGCTATCCAGACCTCCAGGCAGGCAAAGCTGATCAAAAAAGGTGACCTGGTTGTTATCTCCGCCGGTGTTCCCGGAGGAACAACCGGTACTACCAATATGTTGAAAGTACACAGGGTTACTGACGATCGTTTCGTTGGCCAACAGCCTGAAAGTCCTTCAGACCCTGCTTGACAGCATTGCCGAGCTGGTTGATTGAATAGGGTTTTTTGATGAATATACCAGCCCCGAGGCTTAGTGCTTTTTTCACTTCAGCTGTTTCTGAGAAACCACTGGTAATGATCGCTTTCTGGTCCGGGTTAAGCTTAATGAGCTCTGCATATGTTTGACGTCCATTCATACCCGGTTCCATCAGCATATCTATGACAAGTAAATCAACCTGAGTAGTTTTTATAAACTCAATGGCCTCTTCACCTGAGTTTACAGAGTCTACAGTATAACCCAGTATTTCCAGCATTTTTTTCGCCACATCACGGAGCTGGAACTCGTCATCGACAACCAGAACATGCTCACCGTTCCCTTTGATATTTTCCAGCTTATCACTTCCAGTTTCAACCACTTGCCTCTCCTGGCTTAATGGGAAATAGAGCCGGAAAGTTGTGCCTTTCTTAGAGCTTTCAACAAAAATTTTACCATTATGATCATGGACCGTGTTCCAGACAATTGCCAGACCGAGTCCTGTGCCGCTTCTCCCCATAACTTTTTTGGTATAAAACGGCTCGAAGATGTGTGCCATGTCCTCACCGGCAATACCCGGGCCACTGTCCTGGACGGTGAGAACCACGTAATCTCCCTGATCAAGCTCATGTTCTGAGTCTTTGGGTTTTTCAATCAGCTCGTTATAAGTTGTGACAAGAATGTTCCCTCTCCTGTGCATAGCCTCTGCTGCGTTTGTTATTAAATTCATGAGACTGTTTTTAATATGTACGGGAGAGCAGGAAATAATCGGTTTTTCGGCATTAAACTGTGTCGTACATACTATTCCGGGGTGGAACGAGATGAGTTTTTTGTAATCAGGAGAATTGAGGTATCCATCGATGAGTCTGTTAATGTCATGTGCCTCTCTAACACTTGCAGCACCCCTGGCGACGGTCAGGAGGTCGGCTACTACCGTTGCTGCCCGTTTTCCAGATTCCTGGATTGCCTGAACAGGTTTTCGAAGATTACTTGACTCGGGAAGCTGCATAAGAAGTAAATCCGGATAGCCGATGATTCCTGCAAGGATATTATTTAAATCATGAGCTACACCACCTGCCATCATGCCGATGGCTTCCATTTTCTCAGCCCTGAATAGACGTTCCTGGAGCGTTTTACTCTTCTCTTCAATCTTCTTCCGTTCGCTGATATCCCGGCATGAACAGAGGATGGCACCCTCCTGATCAAACTCTATGCGCTTGGCCCGTACCTCAACCGGAAAATGTCCGTTGGATTTACTGACCTGTTCAGCCTCGAACTGGGTACTGCCGGTGGAGAGTACTTCATCAAGCATACCATCGATTGAGAAATCTGAACCCAACTGGTAGATATCCTTTGGGCCAATGGCCTTCAGCTCCTCCTCACTGTAGCCTAGCCTTTCACAGAAATGCTGATTTGCGCTACGGTACTGTCCGTCTAGACTGATAATGCTGATTCCATCACCTGAATTATCGTAGAGCGCCCGGTAACGGCTTTCACTTACACGCAGTTCCGCTGCTTTTTCTTTTCTGATTTGTACCTCCTGTACTAGTTCCCTGGTTCGCTCTTCAACCTCTTTTTCCAGATTATCTCCTGATTCAACCAGGGCCTGATGGGTAATTTCCCGGAATTTTTCATAGATGGCAGAAAAGAGGATGACAACGAGAAAGGAGGGAATAAAGCGCAGGGCAAGATCTTTGTCGTACAGGTTGAGCATTGAGGAGTTAAGATCAGTAATAAGAACAGCCAGACAAGACAGGAAGTATAAACTTGATACCAGCAGTCCTTTTCTGGAACCGAGGAGAAAAAAGACGAAAAGAGGGAATGTATAACTCCAGAGAAAAGCGGTTCCGGCAACACCCCCGCTGATGAAAAGATAGAGGTACAGACAGAACATAGTAGTAATTCCTGTTCGGATACAAGCGTTAAGGTATCCTTTGGAACTCAGGAAGAAAAGAATTACAAATAGTACCGAGGCAGTGAGGAAGTCAAAAGTTGCAAGCAGAAAGTTGCCCTGTATAAAGGCTAGAGTACCGAGCAGGATGAGAAAAACAATGCCAACCAGAGTGATGCCGTACATAAGGCCGACTTTTCTGATTACATTGTCATTAATGGTGCTGGCGCTTAAAGGTTGCTTCTGGAGAACTGCTATATGTGACCGTAATGAGGAGAGAATTCTGTCCATTTTAATATCCGACTAAAAACTTACCTCCACACGCCGGTTCTTTTGTCGGCCCTCCTGCGTGTCGTTCTTTACTGCGGGCTGACTTTCTCCGAACCCTTTGGCCGTTAGCCTGCCAGGCTCAATTCCTTTTTCGACCAGGTAGTTGATCACGGCCTGGGCTCGCCTTTCCGAAAGATTCTGGTTGTATGCGTCAGGACCTGTGCTGTCGGTATGGCCGTATATATGAGCTGTGACCTGTGGATTGTCTTTGAAATAAGTGACCCATCGATCAAGTTCGGGTAAGAAAGGTGCCTTGATGACCCATTTGTCAAATTCGAAAAGTACATCAGTCACTTCTATGACCATTGGAAAAGGTATTTCCTGTTTCTCAGCAACAGTCTTTGTTCCCCCTTTCTTCTGAGATTTTACCTGTTGTACAGGTCTGGCCTTTATAACTTCAGACTTGGGCACCGGAGGCCCGCCCTGTATCAGGGTATAATGTGCTGTTGCGCTTTCATATTGATCAACTCTGTATTTGACTCCGTCCTGGGGACTTGAATAGGTTTTGGTATTTTGATCGTATCGTATTTCCGTTGGAAAAACAGTACATCCGTTTAAGAAAAAAAGTAAAAGAAGGCAAATTGGTACAAGCCCGTAAAATGCAGAGAAAAAATTCATTTTGTTCATCACAACCCTCACTTTGTTTTTCTTCGTTATCAACTGTGATGGCGTCGTAAAAACTCTTTTTTATCTAGCCATCTGAAATTTTAGGGTTTTACGAGATTGTAAATATCGTGTCAACATACAATTCCTACAAATTTAAGGGAGCAATGTCAATAGCTTTATCTTGTAATTATTCAGATTGAAAGTGAGAAACCATTCTCTTTTTATAGCTGGGTATGACTTTTATTCTGTTCTGTCTTACTTATGCAATTGACCATAAATGTCACAATGTGGTGCAGTGGAGTTGTGCTGTGTTTTTGTTTTACGTACTGAAAAATTATAATTTGGGGGGATTTACCATGAGAGGCAAGATTGCTTTATTCGTATTGACAGCAGTTCTGGCGACTGGGTGGGTATTTGCGGTTACTCCTCCCGCAATACTGTTTTTCAACGTTTTACTATTTCTTTAATAAGTCTTTGATGTTGGCAAAGGGCGAGTGGGTGGCTGTTTTTCCACTGTCTGTGTCTGGATTCGTCGTTGGCAGCCATTCGGCGTCGATCAGGCGGGAATGCTCATTGTCATGGCAATAGATGCATAAGAGCTCCCAGTTGCTGCCGTCGGGAGGATTGTTTTTATAGTTGTGGTCTTTGTGATGAACCGTCAGTTCTTTCAGTTTTTTTCCTGTAAAATCGCGTCCGCAGCTTCCACAGACCCAGGGAAAGATCTTCAGGGCCTGTTCCCGGTATTCAATTTTTTTCATTTATTGCTCCATATTGTGTAGCCAAGCTTTTCAGCTGGATTTGGCGAGACTGATTCAGCCAGCCCCTCACTGTCATAGAAGGCTTTCTCGAAAAACAGGCCAGCGCCCGGTGCAGTATGATGAGATGGTAGAACATCTGACTGCCTTTCGAGCATATCTCGAACATTTTCCTCCGTTAGGCGGTGACAGCCTACCTCGACCATAATCCCAACCATCCGTCGAACCATATGCCAGAGAAAATGAGACCCGATAACCCGGATCTTGAGAATTTCCTTCTCTGTAAAAACCTCAACTTTATGAATCAAAACCTTGGTTGATTTTTTCAGCTCCTTTTTTTCGGCAAAAGCCGCAAAATCAAGCATGCCTGTCATCAGCGATCCGGCATGCTGCATAGCAGGCAGATCCAACTTCGCTTGCACCCACCAGTCATAACGTTTGCCAAAGGCCGATTTTTCTGTGCGGAGCTGGTATATATAGCTTCTGGCTATGCAGTTATGACGTGCATGAAAACGTAAGCCCGCCGCCTCAACAGACTTTACGGCGATATCTTTAGGCAGGGTCTCATTGAGCTTTCTTGCAACTTCATGCGGGCCCATATCAGCTGCGACCTCAAGATGGGCCACATATTCAAGAGCATGAACTCCTGAATCGGTTCGACCACAGCCTTGAAGATCCATCGGGACTTCACCAAAAACACGCACAGCGCCCTTTAGTACATCCCCCTGTACAGTCCGGGCATCCGCTTGTTTTTGCCAGCCGCTGAAATTGGTACCGTCATACTCAAGTGTCAGTCTATAGCGGCGTCGTTTGTCTTTTCTCATCTGACAAATCCATCAGGTGTCAGATTTTTTCATTCTGTGCCCTGGCTTTACTTGAATTTCAATGCAAAATGACTCAACCTGCTGCTCTTTGGCTTGATCAATGTACGTATTAATCTCGGCAAGGTGAATCTTCTGCAACGCTTCAACAGTATTGCCGAATTTGCAGTCAAAATCCCAATAATCGACCCCCTCCGGCAGCGCTTTTTTACGCTCTCGTTTAACGTATTTTTTAACATCGTGTTTTACACCTTCCACCAGCCTATCGACTTTAATTTTCGGGTGGGTCAATTTGTAAATTTTCCTCATTTTTATCCTTTTTAAAAGTTCCAATCTATTCGGGTTAGGTATTCATCCATCCGATTATCCAGACGAACCTTTATGCCGTATTTTTAACTGTACCTTCGGTAAGCTTTCCGGATCGCTGGTCCTGCTTCAATACAATGGAAACTTTATTGCCAGCTTGAACATCGGCTCTTTTTGTTCCGTCAGTCATTATACCTCATTTATACTTTATTAACTTTGAACTTTGAGATTTGGTTCTTCTCTTTTAACTTCAGAGTTTGTTCATGGTTTTGTCGCAAGCCAGATTGTGTGTCTGGCACCTTTCCCAGGTTTGCGAGCCCTTACAGTTACAATTTCTGTCTGGAATTGGCACTGCTTCAGGCGATGGGTGAATTGTTCATCTACCCCTGATGACCATATGGATAACATCCCTCCAGTGCGAAGAGCAAGAAATGCATTTTTCAGACCATTCATACCATAAATGCGGTCATTTGCCTTTCGAGTAAGCCCATCAGGGCCGTTGTCAACATCAAGAAGTATGGCATCCCAAGTAAATTTTTTCCTGCGGATAGTTTCTGCCACATCTTCTTGCTGGATTGAGACCCGGCCATCATCCAAGGGTTTTCCCGCCAGATGCCCAAAATGTTCCCGGTTCCATCTGATTACAGCCGGAATCAATTCCGCTACGGTGATAAGGGAATCATCCCCCGAATGTTGTAGTGCTGCTGCCAGGGTGTAGCCCATCCCCAGGCCACCAATAAGAATCTTTTGATCAGGTTTTCGTTTAATACGGCTACAGGTCAGCTCAGCCAGGGCATCTTCAGACCCATGGAGACGGCTGTTCATAAGCTCTGTGGTGGCGGTTCGGATCGAAAATTCTGTCCCGCGTTTTCGCAAGATGACTTCTCCTTCACCTCCCGGGACTTCCGCCCGATCAATTTCTTCCCAGGGAATCACTTTCTGTTCTCCAAACCGGGTTGCCACGGGCGGAGACCATCTCGATATTGGGAACCAGGCGTGGAGCGATGGAGTCGGCGATCATATTGGCCAATCGCTCTTCTTCATCCAGTGGCTGCTCGAAGCCGAAGATGGTTTTGTCATCTGCGACGCCAATGATCAACCTGCCGCCCGCTGTGTTGGCGAAAGCGACCAAGGTTTTCAATAACGGCTTTGGTGATGACAAATCACGTTTAAATTCAAGCGTCTTACTCTCAGGCTCTCGGAGTAATTGGTCTAAGGGTAGTGAATTCATCTCGATTTCCTGCTCTATTTTTGTAACAAATTCAAAATCAATCGGATCGTCAGCTCTTTCTGCCCCGGATCACTTTTTGCAATCAACAGGGCTAAAGCCACAAGTCCATTTTCATTAATACCTGCTAGTTTAAGCAAGCCATTTTCCCGCAGGAAAAGGAGAAACAGAAAAGACCCAATCCTTTTATTTCCATTAGAAAATGGATGATCCTTAATCACAAAATAGAGCAGGTGGGCAGCCTTTTCCTCCACACTCGGAGACACTCTTCGACTCACAACTAAAGAGCTGGTGCACTCTACTGAGACTGCTTTGCTGGGAAAAAAACATAGTCAAAATTGACATCCTTCACATTCTGAATTTTCCAACCAACTTGTACCGGTAGGGTATCAATAGTCTCACGAGCTTTCTCTTCATGTATAATTTAGATTACTCCTTAAAGAAGTTAATTAACTACACTCTCTCTTTTTTATCACCCTCGTTTTCATTCTGCCGTCCAGTAAACCAATACAAAATAGCAGAAACTTGGAATAGACTTATCTCTTTGCGGTCTTAGAAGTTATTAACAATCGATTACCGGCTTATCGTATTCTTGCCAGTGTCATCGTAGAATACTCTCTGCGAGGTCTATTGTTTAATTCGATGTTCGCTGTTCTGATGATTGCCCTGACCTGCCGATATGGGCTCTCTTTATTGTGCGGTGGACTTCGTCACATGGAACAAGTTAATAATTTTCAAGGAGCGAACACATTCCTTATTGAATTGATACCATGGCTACATTGAGCCTGAATTTACCGTATTTTATAACTAGATCAGCCACAATTACAAGGTGACCGACTAAAATTATCACCTGTCATTCTGTTGCTAAAAGGTTCTTCCAGACTGTTGCCCTGGAATAACAGCTAAACTTTTTATCTTACAGTCCTGGATTTTCCGTTGCATTTCTATGTGGGATAATACAAGGTGGACTATGGCTTTCCATTGATGCACCTGAGTCCCCTTTGGGGGCCTGTGGTAGACATTTGAAACGACTAATAGAAAGAGAGAGACAGAGGGAGGTAAGGAACATGGGTCTGTTTGACAGGATGTATTCCAGCAAGAATCAAGAGCCAACTCAACTACAATATGATGAGGGATGCGTTAGATGCGGCAAATTAAAATTCGACTATAATTCTTATCACGATGAGTATGCTTGTGATGATTGTGGATGGACTATGGGTGAAAAACCAACTGGTGAAATTGAAATCAGAGAAAAAGACGTAGCTACAAAAGGTGAAAAACCTCCGAATGAAAGAGAATACGAGAGTGATTCACAAGATATGCCATTGGAAGAAATGAATAAAATAGTGCAAGAATATGGAAGTGCGATGGTTAACTGTGGCCCACCGCCTGGAGGTGTTGCTGATGCATCAAAGCTTCCATGTCCCAAGTCGAAAATAAAGAAAGCAATAATTCAAGCACTACAACTAGATGATGCCCCCGAGATGGCAACCTCCCTAAAAGGTGGATATACGCAATTGTCAGACTGGCAGGAAGGCGTTGGTGATGCAAATATTGGTCTCGATCTTTCCACATTTGGTGTGGATATGGATACCAGTGAGAGGGCAGAAGCATTTCTAAAACGACAGAGTCAAATGGAAGAATGGAAGGCTAAAGTAGACAGTGAATTGAGTTCTCTAAGAGCTGATCTTCTAAAACTAGGGCTGTGGGAGGAATAACCTTTAGCTATCTCCAGAGAGGGGTAACGAGCAATGTGCATAGTTACCTGCGCTCCCCATGGGAGGGCCTTGGGTAGATATTTGAAAAGACAGATGGACTCCTTCATGACCATCTCAAAATCTTCGTATGACAACTCTGTGTGATCATTAAGACCCTCCAAAATGATCCTGGCTATTTCTTCAGGTTTTAGTGAGGCGCTACTGATGACTCTACCGATTATCTTTGGACGATTTGTCAGAGTCCGCCGTCTTGGCCTCATAAGCTGAAACTCTAGCTTCACAGCATCCTAACCGGAGGCGAAAATTCCGGCGTTTATTATAAAAGTAACAAAAAGAGCATTTGATGAATAATCAGCAACTTATCGGTTTTGTTACTTAGAAGTAATAGTCTTTTCTTGCTGATAAGCTTTGATAGTTATGGTTGCCATGGACATTTTATTTAAAATATCTTCCTGGAGTTTGGCCGAGAGTCTTTTTAAACATTGAAATAAATGCACTTGGGCTATCATAGCCTAACTCGATTGCCACAGTGGTTACTGGTTCGTTCATCCCCAATCTTCTTAAAGCTTCCAATATTCTCACCTGCTGACGCCATTGACCAAAGCTCATTCCTGTTTCTATACGAATCAAACGGGCAAGGGTCCGTCCGGTTGCTCCAACCGTTTTTCCCCAATCATCCAACGTCCGATTGTCACCAGGGTTCACCGAGAGGAGATCGTAAATTTTCTTTAGTCTAGCTATCATCGTTAGTGTACGATCGGTCATCTTTTACGGGTTAAATATATTTATACCAATCTATTGGATAAACGAGCTAAGCCAATCAAAGCTGGCAGGTGCTATGGCCCTCTCTATTTTCGCTGGTTCTGGAATAATTGGAAACCTTCTGGGAGGCATTCTTGCCGATCTCATTGGTCAGAAAAAGGTGACACTTCTGGGTTTTTTGAGTTTATCCGTTTTACTACCACTCTTAATTGCGGTTGATGGCGTGCTGATCCCCACAATTTTGCTGATCCCTGCAGGTTTCATGCTGTTTGCCACGTACAGCCACACTATAGTTTTAGGACAAAAATATCTGCCAAATCGAGTCGGCCTTTCCTCTGGAGTAACACTTGGACTTGCCGTAGCTATTGGAGGAGGGGCAGCCCCCTTTATTGGCAAATTGGCGGACATATATGGTGTTTGGATGGCATTAGCCTCCGTTGCTTACCTACCAATACTTGTATTTCTATTAGCGCTAACTTTGCCTGATCCTTCAGCTAAAAATGCCAAGGCAGTTGCTAAACAAGAATATACATGAGCAAAACGTAACAAGACCATTCCTCGGCACCAACATCTTGATATTATAGAAGGGTATTGAATTAGGGTTGCTCTAAAAAACCTATGAGAAAATGTCGATCACGCCGCTTTGAGATGTTTCCTGTGACTCTCCGATCTGCTTGGGTATCGTTTTCAGCCAAGAACTTTAAGATTGCCAGTTCATTCAAGTCTCTAACAACCTTAGTTTTGCTCTATCTTACTTGTCGGCTAGAATCTCAATCTGATTAGTCAGGATGCTGTTTATTATTGGCAGTATTAATCGCTAAATTCTATATGTGCTATCCTGCCGTAGTGTCACTCTAAAAACTTAACGTTGAAGTGGTGTAAAATAATACGATTGGAGTTATATATGTCCGTGTAACCAACACTTAATGCGTGTTATACAGTTTAAAACGGCCGTTCATAATCCTTATTCCAGAAAGTCATTACGGATGTGTGGGGTTATGCAGACCTATATGATAACTTGTTACGTTTCAAAATTTTACACTTCAAATAAATACTAAAATATTAAAAGAAGAATATGGGCGACCTCATGGAAACAGAAACGGCTTTCGACAATGAAAAATATATTAAAGAGCAGACATCAAAAATCCTTGAAAGAGTAAAAATGTTTGATAACAAGCTATATCTTGAGTTCGGCGGAAAGCTTTTATTTGACTATCATGCGTCCAGAGTTCTGCCTGGATATGATCCCAACGTAAAAATGAGGCTCCTCCAGGCGTTAAAAGACAAGGCGGATATCTTACTCTGTATCTATGCCGGGGATATTGAAAGAAAAAAGATACGTGCTGATTTTGGTATTACCTATGATTCTGATGCCATGAAACTTATTGACGATTTAAGGGGATGGGGGATCAATGTCCTGGGCGTGGTCATTAGCCGTTATGAAAATCAGCCAGCGACTAAACAATTTAAAGCCAAACTGGAAAGAAGGAATATAAGAGTCTACACTCATCAGTATACTAAAGGATATCCTACAGATGTCGACTTGATTGTAAGTGATGAGGGTTACGGAGCTAATGAATATATTGAAACCGACAAGCCGTTGGTCATCGTTACCGGGCCCGGTCCGGGGAGTGGAAAATTGGCGACCTGCCTTTCCCAGATCTACCATGACCATACTCGGGGAAGTTATTCGGGATACGCCAAATTTGAGACCTTCCCCATTTGGAATTTACCCCTTAAGCACCCGGTTAATATAGCCTATGAAGCAGCGACTGCGGATATTAAGGATTTTAACATGATCGATCCTTTTCATCTGGAAGCTTACAATGAAAAAACAGTCAATTACAATCGTGACGTGGAAGTCTTTCCTGTTCTCAGAAGAATATTAAAAAAAATACGGAGTGGAGAAACAATATATGAGTCACCAACGGACATGGGTGTTAATCGCGTAGGTTTTGCCATCACGGACGATGAAATTACTCAGGAAGCAGCCAAACAGGAAGTGATTCGCCGGTATTTTCGATATCGATGTGAATATGCAATGGGCTTAACAGATAAGGGAACCATTCAGCGAGTGGAGCTTCTTCTTAATGATTTTGACATTGATCTGTCATACCGAAAAGTCCTTAATCCGGCCCGAAATGCTGCTGTAGATGCACAAAATAGAGATAAGGGCAATGAGGGAATTTATTGTGGTGCGGCCATTGCGCTGAAGGACGGCAGCATCGTGACGGGCAATAACTCAGCGCAGTTGCATGCAGCTTCAAGCCTTATTTTACACGCAGTTAAGCATTTGGCGGAAATCCCAAAGAAAATAAAACTGCTTCCACCCACTATTATTGAATCGGTTAAAAATCTCAAAACAGAGATATTAAATGAGAAAAACATCAGCCTGGATGTGGTGGAAACCCTCATCGCACTCAGCATCAGCGCAACGACAAATCCAGCAGCCCAGTTGGCCATGGAAAAACTAACTGAACTCCAGGGTTGCGAAGTCCACATTACCCACATACCGACACCAGGAGATGAGGCCGGTCTAAGGCGACTTGGCGTTAACCTTACAAGTGATCCTAATTTTTCTACCAAGGATCTTTTTATTTACTAGAGGTCTCTTTCGGTTATCCTATACTCTTGTGGTGCCCAACTATCAATCCTGTTTTTTTGATATCATTAAATTGAAGCAGTTTTCCTTAACTTGGGGTCCACTTTAGGAGGTGCACTATGAAAGTTTCACAAGCAGTTGATTTCCATCTGCAGTATCACCGAGCCAACTCCAAAAAAAAATACTATTAAGACTTGTGAGTTTGTTCTTTCACGCTTCACAGCCCAGTTTGGCAAACGTGATCTTGCCAGCATTTCCCAGGAAGAGAGGTACTGGCGTTTCTGGTAACGCTCTCTGTCGTGCATCAGTAAGATTTAGTACAGGATACGACCCCAGCGTTTTTATATTTGATTTATTTTAGGCAACCAAAGCCTCGTTTAATTCTTCAATGACACTCTTCGACTCGTCACCAAAGAGCTGGTGCACTCTACCGAGACTGCCTTGCTGGGAAAAAAGAACATAGTCAAAAACGTCCCTTTGTTCTCTGGAATGGAGTGCCTTTGCGGCGGTTATGGCTCCTATTCACCGCATAATTTGCGGTTTTCAATAGCCATTGCGGCAAATACTCGCTATAATCACCGCATATAATAAGGAGATTATGCATGTGGATTTATGAAAAGAAAGACTGGCCAAATTTTATCTGGGACGATAAAGCCCTTGCGTCGTTGCTCGCCGAGGCTCGTTACCAGCAGGGGCGTTTACTAGGAAAGATGGAGGCGTTAGGTTTCCCGATCCGGCAGGAGGCCAGCCTGAATATCCTCACAACTGATGTTGTGACCTCGTCGGCCATAGAGGGCGAAAAACTTGACACTGATGAAGTCCGATCTTCTATTGCTCGAAGATTAGGTATTCCTCTACAAAACGACAAACCTGTCGGCCGCGATGTTGAAGGCATTGTTGAGATGATGCTGGATGCGACGCAAAACTTTGATCAGGCTTTGACAGCGGAACGCTTGTTCGACTGGCATGCGGCTTTGTTTCCGACAGGTCGAAGCGGTATGCACCGCATTACCGTTGGTGCTTGGCGACCAGCAGAAGCAGGTCCGATGCAGGTTGTGTCTGGTCCAATAGGGCGTGAAACGGTGCATTATGAGGCGCCAGAAGCATCCAAGCTTGATGCGGAAATGACGAAGATTCTCTCATGGTTTGAAACTGACCTGAAGCTTGACCCTGTGCTTAAAGCGGGTATTGCCCATTTATGGTTTGTCACTATTCACCCATTTGAAGACGGCAATGGGCGGATTGCGCGTGCAATAGCGGATATGGCTCTGGCAAGGGCAGATGGGACGTCCAGTCGCTTCTATTCTATGTCCAGACAAATTGAGCAGGAACGCAAAGTATATTACATACAGCTTGAGAGACAGCAAAAAGGCAGTGTCGATATTACATTTTGGCTGTCCTGGTTTTTAAATTGCTTTTCGCGCGCTGTTGTTAATGCAGAAGATACACTGTCCTCGGTTCTCTTTAAGGCGGAACTGTGGAACCGGATTAATCCTGATCCGGTGAATGAACGACAACGCCTTATTATTAATCGCATGCTCGACAATTTTAAGGGACCCATGACCTCATCGAAATATGCCAAGTGTGCCAAATGCTCATCCGACACCGCACTTAGGGATATGCGGGAACTCGTCGAGCGCCACATTCTGATTCAAAATCCGGGCGGGGGACGAAGTACAAGTTACCGCCTGATCACGGCAGAAGAACTGGAGTAATCAGGTGATGGGGTGACAAGCAAAGTAATCGGGATAGACCACGGTTTAGAGTACGCATAATGTCCGCCATTTCTTACCCTTTCTGGTTAATCTTGCTCAGGCAATGGGTATTGAGATAAAACTTGTTACAGCAGATGAAGCATACTATGACAAGGATGGTTCTTTATTTAACGATACAGGTGTAATTGTCACAACACCATGCGACTATGACCAGATGCACCTTGAGTAGTATTGCTGTCCTGCTAATCAAAATGGCAGGTACAAGGAAAAAGAAAAAAAGAATCAGGCCGCAACAATTGTTTATATTGGATATGAAAGCCGCATAACATATTTAAAATACAACTATTATAGAAAAATCAGGAAAGTAAAAACAAAAAAACAGCTGCATTTTATTGTTATGAAATGTGAACTTATCAACAAAAATATCATAGCTACCCTGCAAGAGGGTTTTGAAAGCTAAAAAAACACAGCAGATAAGTTTGGCT
>Ga0307988_1000997_pt1 | contig 17413 bp, 17 predicted proteins | sample EllFjometagen183_FD_203166 | JGI IMG/M metagenome (GOLD analysis project Ga0307988, IMG submission 203166) | Marine microbial communities from Ellis Fjord, Antarctic Ocean - #183 | ecosystem: Environmental > Aquatic > Marine > Unclassified | place: Southern Ocean | collected 2014-10-08 | reverse complement strand
CTTGGTTTACATGGGAACCATGGCTGCTGGAGGAAACGGTGTTGCTATAGTAACCCATACCGGCTTAAGCACCCAGATGGGTCAGATATCCACCATGCTCAGTGAAACAGAAGAAGAGTCTACTCCAATTGAAAAGCAGCTAGCAAAGACCGGAAGGTTTTTGATAATAATAACATTCGTTATAACGGCCGTTGTTGCTGTTGTAGGTGTAATCCTAGGAGAACCTCTGGTTGAGATGCTGAAGACCTCAATAGCTCTTGCGGTTGCCGCTGTTCCAGAAGGACTGCCGGCGGTTGCCACCATAACCCTTGCGGTGGGCATGCGTAAGATGGCAAAGAAAAATGCCCTTATGAAAAATCTGCCCGCAGTTGAAACCCTAGGTGCAACCACCGTCATATGTACCGACAAGACCGGTACACTTACTGAAAACCAGATGACAGTACAGGAAATATATTTACCAGGTAGAAATATAAAGGTAACCGGTACAGGGTATGAACCCTCAGGGAAATTCTTAGAAGATGAAAAAGAAACAGAACCGTTGAAAGATACTGTTCTTTCATTATTTTTAAAAGCAGGTTTGCTTTCATCCAATGCGGTGCTTTCTGATGAAGAGGACGGTGGTTGGAAGGTGATAGGTGATCCCACCGAAGGTGCCCTTATAACCGCAGCTGGAAAAGCTGGTGTTGATGATACAGGTTATGAAAGAATTGATGAGCTCCCCTTTGACTCTGACAGGAAATATATGGCTGTCAAAGTAAAGGACAAATCGGGGAACTGCGAAATATTCCAAAAAGGTGCTCCCGGTGTTGTTATGGAACTGTGTGGTTTTATTATGGAAGGGGATTCGGTTAATGAGCTTTCCGAGGCGAGAAAAGAAGAGCTTCTTAATATAAACAGTGAGATGGCCGGTAGGGCTCTTAGGATACTTGCACTTTCATACAAGAAAGATTTTGATGCCGATAATATCGTTGATGATGAGGTAACCAAGGGCATGGTATTCCTTGGTTTTGCAGGGATACTGGATCCGCCTCGACCCGATATATATGACTCTATTGAACAGGCACGATCAGCAGGTATACGTGTAGTTATGATAACAGGTGACCAAAAGGACACTGCTCTGGCTATTGCCAATAAGGTTGGAATAGAGACCGGTGACCAAACGGTGGTTTCAGGTTACGAGCTTGACGGTCTTTCAATAGAAGAACTATCCGAGGTATTGGAGAAAAGATCTGTATTTGCACGTGTTTCACCAGAAAACAAACTCAATATTGTAAGAGCGCTGAAAAGCAGCAACCATGTTACAGCAATGACTGGTGACGGAGTAAATGATGCACCCGCTCTGAAAAGGGCGGATATAGGGATATCAATGGGTATGCGCGGTACATCGGTGGCAAAGGAAGCCTCGGACATGGTGCTGCTTGATGACAGTTTCAGCACCATAATAACCGCCATAAGACGTGGTAGGGTTATATTTGACAACATACAGAAGTTCATCCATTACCTGCTTTCGTGCAACCTAAGTGAAATAATGTTTATCTTCATGTCGATAATAATAGGGGTTCCGGCTCCGCTTTTAGCCATTCAGATTCTTTGGCTCAATCTTGTGACAGACGTATTTCCTGCATTTGCCCTTGCGTGGGAGGTGCCTGAGAAAAATACTATGAATCGCCCACCAAGAGAACCCGGAAAACCAATAATAACCAACAGCTACAAGGCTCGAATATTCTGGCAGGGATTCATAATAGTTTTAGGCCCCCTTCTGGTTTACATTACAACCATTAATTCAGGGTATTCTCTGGAGGAAAGCAGAACAATAGGTTTCATGGCTCTAGCGCTTGTACAGCTGTTCCATGTTTTCAATGTGCGTAGAAAGAACGGCATAGGTTTTGATTTGTCATTGTTTAAAACTCCGTATCTATGGGGAGCTTTTGCGATTACTGCAGGCCTTCAGCTTTTTGCCATATATGTGCCCTTTATGCAAAAGGTGCTAAAGACCGTACCACTTACAGGAACCATGTGGTTGTTTGTTCTGGCAGGTGCTGTAGCTCCTATAATATTCATACAGATTGTTGCATTGGTTAAAATACTTTTAGGGAAGCCATATAGGGATTGAGTTGGGTAAAATGATTAATAAGAAAACGGTGGTATCAGAAAACACTGAATATCCATTGTAATTACTATTAAGGCCATTGTATATGATATCTGCAGACGACCTCTGCTAGATGCAGGAATAACTACATGTTTAGAACACTGTCCGGATGTAACCGAAATATGCGCAAAAACCAAAAAGAAATGTGTAAACGGAACAAAATGTACCGATAACGTGAAAAGATTGTGTTTTTGCCATGGTAGTAGTATAATGTGTCCATGGAGGAGGTGTACCCATGGGTGAAATTATTACTAGATTACAAAGAATAAAACTTAGTAATTTCAAAAATGTAAAAAATGGAGAAATAGAATTTTCAAGCTCTAAGAATGAATCATATTTTAATAAAGAAGCGGAACTGATGGGATTATACGGGCAGAATGGCTCGGGTAAAACGGCATTAGTTGATAGTCTTTCTCTTCTAAAAAAAATTGTTTCCGGCAAAAGTATTCCCGGTAATACATATGAACTAATTAAAAAAGGTGCACTGACTTCAGCGCTTCAATTCGATTTATATATAAAAACACAAGTGACAGAATATCTGCTTTTTTATGAATTTGAGATTATGGAGCTAATGAATGAAACGGTGATTGTAAATGAAGCATTGTCATATAAAAAGCTTGAAGACGATTCCTGGTCAGTCAAAAAAACCATTATTGAATGGAATGTAAATACTAGTGAAAATGATGTACTATTCAAACCTGAAAAAAATTATAATCTTCTTGTTGCTAAAAACAGTCAGGCTAGAATAGATATTAGCGTAGCTAAAACTGTATCAAATATGAGTAATTCATCATTTATATTCCATGATTTGACTTATAATGTAGTAAAAGAGAATGAACAGTTTTTTGAATACGCAAATATTATTGGATTACTAAAACAATATGCCCAAAATAGCCTTGTTGTAATTCATAACAGTCAATCCGGGTCTATTAACTCAAATACAGATATTATGTTTAAATATATTTTTTGTGATAGCAAAGAAAATTCTACAGGTAATATATCTATTAAACTAAGTGAACCTGATGTTATCAGTAAGGGTCAGTTTACTATTATTAACAGGCTGATAAAGCAGATGAATATTGTTCTCAATGTTATAGTGCCCGGTATGTCCATAAAGGTGAAAGATTATGGGTTGCAAATGCTTGAAGCCGGGGAGGAGGGAAACAGGATTGAACTGTTATCATCTAGAAATGGTGTAGATATACCCCTTAGATATGAGTCAGATGGTGTAAGTAAAATTCTTTCAATACTTAGTTCACTAATTGCAGTATACAATAATTATGGAGTGTGCCTGGTTGTCGATGAACTAGATGCTGGTGTTTTTGAGTTTCTTCTTGGAGAACTTCTTGTAATATTTGAAAAGAGCGGAAAAGGTCAGTTAATTTTTACTTCTCATAATTTCAGACCTCTGGAGTTATTAGATCCAAAATCAATAGTGTTCACTACAATAAATCCGCAAAACAGATATGTAAGATTTACAAATATTAAACAAAACAATAATTTAAGAAGTGTTTATTACAGGAATATAAGCCTTGGCGGACAGGCAGAGACATTATATGATGAAACAAACAATTATGAGATAAGTCATGCGCTTAGAAAGGCTGGCGAGGTTAGTGAGCAGTAGGAAGATAATACTTTTTGTTGTTGAGGGTATAACGGATGAGGAATCACTTGGTTTGATTCTTTCAAGGCTGTTAAATAAAAGACAAGTCAGATTCAGGATTGTGGGTTGTGATGTTACATCAGACAAGCAAGTTGGGCCACAGAATATTAAAGAAAAAATTTATGATCAAGTTTCAATATTTTGCCGTAGGAATTACATAAATCCAACAGATATAGTTAAAGTGATACATTTGACGGATACAGATGGAACCTATGTTGATGAAAAATATATTTCTGAAAAAGCAGTAGAGAAATACCAATATTCATGTGAAGGAATCTATGCTAAATCTGTTGAGGAAGTTTTGAAACGCAATCAGAAAAAAGCACTTAACATTAATTGTTTATATAGCTGTAATAGTATTAATAAAATATCATACAAAATGTATTATATGTCATGCAACCTAGAACATGTACTTCATGACATAATGAATGTGCCAAATGAAGATAAAATGGATTTAGCAAGAGAATTTTCAAAGAAATTTGACGGTAGAGAAAGAGATTTTATTACATTTATATCTGATACCAATATAGCTGTACCAGGTGATTATAGAAATACTTGGGAATTTATAAAAACGGAAAATAACTCACTTAAGAGATATAGTAATTTCCATTTATTTTTTTAAATAATGAAGATATGACAGGCCCTTATCCAATTGTTGCTAAAGGGTATGCTAAAGAAATTTTGCATGATGATATCAGATTATGGGTTCATATGCATATATTTGCCAACAATATAACAACAAGTTGTTAAATAGTTGAGATAAAGTTGGTAAAATCCTTGGTGAGTTGCGTAAATGTTGACCGTTGGTGCATACAATTGCATATTTCGGTGACATCCGGACACTGATTCCGGAAGTATCTGGACAGTATATCGGAAGTATCCGGGCAGCATATCGGCAACATCCGGACACCTTGTCGGTTTAAACAATGGACTGATATGAATTTGTTCATGAATACTGAGGTACATTCGAACTGAAACTGTTTTGCAGTACTTACAGATTGTAAAATCATAGGGAATAAAAAGCACTGGGCCAATAAAAAATATACGGGGAGTTAATCCATGAAATGTGACAGATGTAAAAAGAATGAAGCAAGAATTATCGTAGAAGGTGCTGGCAATTACTGTCTTGATTGTCACAATGAACTTATGGCGGAAAACCTTGGGGTTGAACATACCGAAGACTATATCAGGCAGCTGACCATTATTGATAATAACAGAAAACATCATACGTTTGAAATCAGCAGACATATTATGCCCGGTTATTCAAAGTGGAATGCAGTAGAAGCCGGTGGGTACTCCTTTGCAATTATGATTTCTAATGATGAGTCTCAACAGCAAGGGCTGCGACAGTTGAATGAAAAGGTTTTTAAGGCTCTCTCATATAGGTCTCTGGAAGAATATGACAGTAAGCATATTATCGGAAATGCTCTACGAATCAAAGGGAAACAGTATGTGATGAAATCAATTGGTGTCGGTCTGATATCATATAATAATCAAGCTGATGAATATGGCATCACCATTGACGGTAAATATATATCTTTCGAGGTGTTTGGCAAAATGGCATCAACATTTGAAGATTTTACAATGGAGTATCAATTCAACGATACTACTGATGAACCACTGGCTGCAAATATGGCATATAGAAAAGTGGATATCAGTAAAAAAGCGGTGACCAACCGGTTTGACAGATACCAGCAATGGTTACTGAATGATGATAAGCTGCCACCAGAGAATGAAAATGAATATCTGCAGGTTATGGAAGAATGTATTGATGATCTGAACCTGATGGTTCTTGCAGGTTTTAGAACAGAGTGTAAAGATGTTGCGGTATATATGACTATAGTTCTAGAGGCTGTTAAAACTATGAGCCATGGATTGATTGACAACCTCCTAAAAAAGATTCATAAGGCAACCTGGTTTTTGTTTCAGGAATAGAGAGTTAATTTTTTTGGAAGTTCACACTAGTTTATTGTATTACCCAAGCCACCCGCTTTGGCTAGTGTGGCGTCAAACGATTAAAAAAAACCTCGTATAAACTAACATGACGTGTTGGATTATACGAGGTTTTATGATATTATTGGCTTAGATATGAAAAAGGAGATGGTATAAATGTGGATTTCAAGAGGAATTACTGACTACTTAAAGGAAGCAATTAATGCATTCCCAGCAGTGCTGATTACCGGGCCTAGACAGGTAGGTAAATCGTCTTTGCTGCAAATGGTAGGTAAAGAGTATGAATATATTACTTTCGATAATCCGGTTCCTTTACAGCAGGCAAAAGATGATCCGGAACTATTCTTCTTAAGTCACTCACCGAAGTTAATTCTAGATGAAATACAGTATGTGCCGGACTTGTTTCCGCACTTAAAAATGAAAATTGATTCCATGCGATTGTCTGCATTGAGAGATCAAAAGAAAGATGAATGTCTATTTCTTCTTTCGGGTTCGCAGGCGTATCATCTGATGCAGAATATTAGTGAATCTCTAGCAGGAAGGCTGGCAATACTGCCGCTTCTAGGGATTTCATATCGTGAGCAAAAAAATGTATCATGTACATTACCATTCGCACCGAATGATGAATACCTGACAATACGTGGAAGAGAGAGCGTTGATATCGATAACTTGTGGTATATGATTCACCGGGGTTTTATGCCAAGGCTTGTATCTTCACAGGATAATTGGGACACTTTCTATTCTAGTTATGTAAGCACATATATAGAACGTGATGTAAACCAATTGACAAAGGTGTCAAACAAGGGTGATTTCGTGCGTTTCATGGTAGCGGTAGCTGCAAGAAGCGGTGAACTTATAAATTATGAAAATATTGCTAGGGATGCAGGGGTGTCTGCAGTAACGGTGAAACGCTGGATTCAGATACTGGAAACCTCTGGCATAATACTATTGATTTATCCATATCATAATAATCATTTGAAACGTATGATTAAAGCACCTAAAATATTCTTTATGGACACGGGCCTTATGGCGTGGCTGACTAGGTGGATTACTCCTGAGACAATTAAGCATGGGGCCAAAGCCGGTCAGTTTTTCGAAACCTGGGTTGTGGCAGAGATTGCCAAATCTTATTTAAATGCAGGTAAATCGCTTAGAGGGATGTATTATTATAGGGATGCAGATCAAAGAGAGATTGACTTGATTTTAGAAGTTAATCGTTGCATATATCCAATAGAAATTAAAATGACAGCCAGACCCAATAAAAAAATGGTGAAAGCATTCCGGCTTCTTGAACCGGTTGCCAAAGCAGGAAATATAGAAATTGGAGCAGGTTGCTTAATCAATCAGTATCACGAATTAATGTATCTAGATGATAATATCAGATCTATACCTGTAGGATATTTATAAAGAGATATTGAACACAGATGTGCTATCAAATCATGAAACAGCATAGTTTAAATACAGTACATATTGAAATAGATAATGGAACACACGAGCTTGATAATGTAATACAAATAATTAATGGAGGTATCCAAAGAGTGTATAGATCAATGATACAGGTATTTGTAAAAGGCAGCGATAAGGCGGTTGAGTTATATAAAAAGGCCTTTGATGCTGAGTTGGTTTCTAGCTATCCTCATTCTGATGGGACTTTTAAACATGCTGAATTAAATGTTTATGGGCAAATACTGGCAATTTCAGAAGCTCTTGAAAACGAAGAAAGAATTACAGGTACCACCATGCAGTTTTGTTTGCATTTCGGTAAGGATAAAGAAGAGATTGTTCAAAAAGCATATGACACTCTTAAAGATGATGCTAAAATTTTATGTCCGTTAGGTCCTTGTAATTTTAGTGCTTTGATGGTTGATTTAATCGATAAATACGGAGTCCGATGGTGTATTTTTGCTTAGAATCACAGGATGCTTAATGATAAATATCGGTTACTTACAGTGGTTAATCAGGAGGGAATGAATTATGAAAAATATAAAAATAGCATTATTACAGCTATTGCCCGAAGGTTCACAAGAAGGTAATCTAAAAAAGGGAATAGAGTATTGTAGAAAATCAAAAGAAATGGGCGCAGATATTGCTTTGTTTCCTGAGATGTGGAATGTTGGGTATAATATCCCGGATAATGATTCATTTATAAAAGAAAATGCAGTATCTTCAGAGGATGTTTTTGTTAAAACATTTGGTAATCTTGCTAAAGAACTGAATATGGCGATTGGTATAACATACCTTGAAAAGTACAAATCATTAGCGCGTAACACGCTAACGCTTTTTGATCGATTCGGTAAAGATGTGCTCACATATGCAAAAGTACATACCTGTGACTTTTGTGTTGAAAGAAAACTAATGCCAGGAGATGATTTTTATGTCATTGATTTGGATACTGAAAAAGGCAGTGTGAAAATAGGGGCAATGATTTGCTACGATAGAGAATTTCCGGAAAGCGCCAGGATTCTTATGCTAAAAGGAGCTGAGATTATTTTGGTTCCAAAAGCATGTCCTATGGAGATAAACCGTATATCTCAATTAAGAGCAAGAGCTTATGAAAACATGTTAGGTATAGCAACAGTTAATTACCCAATAGGTAAACATGACTGTAACGGCCATTCCACAGCTTTTGATGGTATATCATACAAACCAGAGGAGCCAGGCTCACGTGATACTTTGATTATAGAAGCCGATGGGAGCGAGGGAATCTATATAGCTGAATTTCCTATTGAAGAAATAAGGGAATACAGAAGCCGTGAAGTACATGGTAATGCATATAGGCATCCTGCAAAATACAAGCTTCTTGTATCTGAGAAGATTGAAGAGCCTTTTATAAGAAAAGATTACAGAAAATAGGATCTGATGAATTAAAATATATAAATCAATTGTTTAAAAAACTAAATTATTTTCTAATAAATCTAAGATCCCGGATTGTAAAAAGAAGCATTAAAATTCTATACATAAATTGTAAATAATGTCAACATATGATAGTATTGCGACAAAACTAGTATCATTTGATACTGGAAACGTTGATTTTGTAATACATAGGTGATAAAATGACATCTGAACAACAGAACCTTGCTTCACGAATAGAAAACAGACAGGAAGTTGATACTTACATTGCCAGACTTAAATATGCATTAAAAAACAATTCAATAAAAATTAAATATCAAGAGAATAGGCGGGTTGATATTAAGAGAGAAGATAGATACACAAATGAATTTATAATGAAAGATTTATTTCCTGGGCAGGACCCAATAAGAGTTCTTGAAAAGGAATTGCCTAAATTGAAAAACGAAGAGTATATTGAGACAGTTAAGGATATTAATAAGCCTGACAGAAGCGAAATGAGAGTTTATGGGAGAATTTATGAAAAAGGAGAAGTATACATAAAAATAAGAGTAGAATTATGTAACGTGGAGCAGTGTTTCGGATCTGATTTGGTATTTGTAATGTCATTTCATTATTCAACGTTAAAGTTCACAGGTAAAAATTTTCCATATGGTATGACTGGAGGTATGGGATGAGAGTAATAAGTGCAGAGCAAAAATTTTGCTATAGTTGCATGAAAGAGCATGAAGTGCAATTTGTAGAAATTATTGAAGAAAATACAATTAAAGATGAAAAAGTTGTTTACTTAAAATTGGCAGAGTATTGCTATGAATATGACGAGTTAACTCAGGATGAAGATCTTATACGCACAAATAATATTTCCTTTACAGATGCATATAAAAAGAAAGTCGGGCTGCTTATATCACAGGAAATTATAGATATAAGAAATAAGTATGGCTTCAGCCAAAGCGATTTAGCCAAGATTTTGGGTTGGGGAGAAAAAACAATAACCAGGTATGAGAGTTATCAGGTTCAGGATATTGCTCACAACGATTTGCTAATTAATGTTGATAATAATCCTAAGTGGGTGTTAGATAAGATAATTGAGTCAAAAGAGATGCTGACAGAAAAAGCATTTGAAAAGTATAAGTCGGCCGCTTTACGGCTTTATAATGAAAAAAGCAATGCTTATATTGTTGAATCAATTGACTCAGAGTATTCATTGGTCAGTGAAGATGTAGCTATTTATGGTAGTAGTGGGTTGAATCTAAAAAAAGTCACGGCAATTATAAATTATATTGCCGGCAAAGTTGAATTCCCATATCTGACCAGAACACTGAAAATGCTTTGGTATTCTGATGCTTTGAGCTATAAACGCCATGGTAAAGTGATAACCGGGCTTGTTTATACTGCTGAGCCAATGGGGGCTTTACCTATTGGTTATAAAAAAATTATGGGTCTTGACGGTATTGATTGCTCAATAAAATCAACAGGAGAAGTCGAGGGAATGCTATTTAGTCAAGTAAAGGATTTTAATGTGAATGATCTTAGCAAAAGAGAAAGAGACTGCGTTGATTCGATTATAGAAAGATTTGCCTTTATGAAAACTAAAGAACTGATTGAGATTATGCATAAAGAAGCTGCGTACCAAAATACAAAACCCGGTGAAATTATATCCGCGAAGTGGGCAAAAGAGTTGTCGATAGATTGAAGGGATAATCATTTTGTAATAATTTGGAATCTGATACTGGCAATATAGGAAAAAGATAAAAAGGGGATTGCTAGTGAATTGTATTGATTTAATTGAAATGAAAAAATGGAAAAGTATACCTGAAAATAACCAGCAACGTATCTTAACAAATGTGTTTTGTTCTAATCGTAAAAATACGACACTCGTTAACTATACATTTGGAATTAGATTTTCGAATTTAAAATTATGCATAAAAGTATTGAAGGGTAAAGAGGCTTGTGATACCATAAAGGCGGACGATAATATATCGACCGGGAGGGGGTGAGCGATTTAATGGAATTCACCGGCGAAACCAAGAATGTAGAATATAAACAAGAGTACTCAAAAACAATCTTGAAAACAATATGCGCCTATGCAAATTTTCATGATGGTTACGTAGTGTTAGGTATAAAAGATGACCATACTATTGTTGGCGTTGATGGTGTTGATGAATTAAAGCTTAGTATCGAAAATGCCATTAACAACACTATAATACCCAGTCCTTTTTATGAGTTTGAAGTGAAAGAAATAGGTGAAGCAGAGCTTCTATTGATAAAGGTATATAAGGGTGATCATACGCCGTATACTTATCAGGGAAAGTCATATATGCGCCGTGACACATCAACAGTTCAGGTGGATATGGTAACTAATCAGAATCTGATATTAGCAGGTCGAAATCTGGGTTATGAAGATATGGAATCACCTGTTCAATCATTGAGCTTCAGCTATTTAGAGAATCTCATGAGAAAGCATTTCCAGATTACTTCATTAACGGACGACCTGATGCGTACCCTGGGACTGCTTAATAAAAATCAATACAATGTTGCAGCGGCGCTGCTTTCTGATGACAATCCAATTAAGAATTCGATAGTACAGCTTGTTGCTTTTTCAAGTGCAGGTGTAGGTAGAATTAAAGATCGGAAGACTTTGGATACTACATCGGTGATTAAGCAATTTGATGATTGCATGTCCTTTTTTAGAAAACATATCAATGTTGGTGAAATCATTGAATCGGCTTATAGAAAGACAGTTGAGGATGTTCCTTTTATTGCTTATAGAGAGGCTGTTGCAAACATGTTGGTTCACAGGGATTATTCAGCGGCTGTTGATGCCAGGGTTGAATTTTATTCCGATAGGATTGAGGTTGTATCCCCAGGGGGACTACCGTTGGGTATGTTAAAAGAAGAATATATCGAAGGTAAAATATCAAAACCCAGAAACAGGAAACTTGCGGATATTTTTCTTAGGCTGAATATTATTGAAAAACTTGCTACAGGTATCAGACGAATAAAGGAGCAATATATGGATCAGGAGACAAAACCTGGTTTTTTAGTTAGTGAAAATGTTGTTATAGTTATATTGCCATTTGTAGATAATTCTATAAGTCGGGAGTCCGATCCAGGGTTAAAACTAAGAGATATAAGTACCGTAGAAGACAAAGAGAAGACAGTCTATGATTTAATTTTGCGAAATCCTATGATCGGGAGGAAAGAGATTCAAAGCTATATTGATTTGGAGAAAACACAAACAATAGAACTATTGAATAAACTTCGGGACTTAGGTTTAATAATAAAAACAGGAAATGGTCCTGCAACCGGATATAAAGTTTTGAAGTAAAGTCTTTGTCGGTCGGGTGTTGCCGGACGATATGTTAACGCCCGGGTACGCTCGGTTGTTTTGATGAAAAAGGATTTGCAAATAGCTAGTGTTGTTTTTAGCGAACTCTGAATAGGAGATGAGAAAATGGATAGAAAATATAAAATGCTGATCATTGGCGGAAGCGGTTTCTTAAGCGGTACTCTTGCTTCAACTGCCGTCTTGCAGGGACATGACGTATATATTCTGACAAGAGGCCAGAAGCCAGTTCCCAAGGGAGTGACTGCCCTTATTGCCGATCGCCATGATAAAGCTGCTTTTAAAAAAGCAGTTACAGAAGCAGATTGTCATTGGGATGCTGTTTTTGATTGTATCTGCTTTACTCCTGAAGAGGCAAGGCAGGATATTGAGCAATTCAAGAATTGTACCGATCATCTGATATGGGTTTCAACTGATTTTGTTTATGACCCCAGGAAAAGGTGGTTCCTGCAGACAGAACAGAACATGAATTTTCTGACGGATGACAGCTATGGAGCAAAAAAACGTTTATGTGAACTAGAGTTTATTAAGGGCAATCTTGGCAAGATGGTTTACACTGCCTTAAGGCCGGCACATATTTATGGTCCGGGTTCCTATCTTGGTTGTTTACCACAAGAGGGACGCAATCCTTCTTTAATTTCAAAAATCAAAGAAGGGCACCCCCTGCATCTGGTTGGTGGTGGCTATTTTCTGCAGCAGCCCATCTTTGTGACCGATCTTGCTGAATTGATGCTTAGCTGCATTGGTAATGAAAAGACTTATAACGAAATATTCTGTGCCATGGGGCCTGATATTATCGAATCAAGAAAATATTATGAAATCATCGCAGAATATTTTGGTAAGGCTGCGGTTATTGAAGAAATCCCGGTCAATCAATTTCTTTTAGAACATCCTGATACCAGCTCTTTTATGTGCCACAGGATATATAATCTCTCAAAATTGAAAAATGCAGGAGTTAAAGTCCCTTCAACCTCAATCCGTGACGGGCTATATAAGCATGTGGAGAGTCTTTTAAAATAAAACTAAATACAGATAAATATTTAGGGGAACAAAAAGCTATATCCAAAAACGACAATAAATTGTGAAATTGAATATAGCCTAAAGAAGAAAAGAAATTTGTAAAATCTTGAATAAATTAGTATAAAGATAAAAAGGTGACCAATTATGAAAAATATAAAAATTGCTTTATTGCAGCTTATGCCGGAAGATTCACTTGAAGGCAATCTAAAAAAGGGAATTCAATATTGTAAAAAATCAAAAGAAATGGGAGCAGACATTGCTTTGTTTCCTGAGATGTGGAATGTTGGGTATAATATTCCGGCAGAAGACTCAGCTTTAAATAAAAACGCAGTATCTTCTGAAGATGTTTTTGTTAAATCATTTGCTGCTCTGGCTAAAGAACTGAATATGGCAATTGGTATAACATACCTAGAAAAGTATAATCCATTACCCCGTAATACGCTGACCCTGTTTGATCGTTTCGGTAAAGAGGTGCTTACATATGCAAAGGTACATACCTGTGACTTCTTTGATGAACGTAAACTTACAGCGGGAGATGTTTTTATGTTGATGATCTTGATATTAGGGGCAGTCTTGTGAAAATTGGTGCAATGATTTGCTATGACAGAGAGTTTCCTGAAAGTGCCAGGATTCTTATGCTAAAAGGGGCTGAGATTATTTTGGTTCCAAATGCATGTCCTATGGAGATAAACCGTATATCTCAATTAAGGGGAAGAGCTTATGAGAATATGGTAGGTATAGCAACAGTTAATTACCCAAGCGGTAAACCTGATTGCAACGGTCATTCTACGGCGTTTGATGGTATAGCATACAAACCGGGGGAACCAGGGTCAAGAGACACTTTAATAATAGAAGCCGATGAGTATGAGGGAATTTATATTGCAGAATTTCCTATTGATGATATAAGGGAGTATAGAAGCCGTGAAGTGCATGGTAATGCATACCGGCATCCTGCAAAATATAAATTGCTTGTATCTGAGAAGATTGAAGAGCCTTTTATAAGGAAGGATTACAGAAAATAATCCTAATGAGTTTTAAAAGGTTCTCTAACGTAAAGAAAATTTGAACAAACAAAATAAAAAAGTATAACACAGAATTATTACGCGACAACAAAATAATAATTGATTTACTGATATCATTTTGCTATAATGATACTAATAGAGGTGCAAAAATGATAGTAAGAGAAGAATATTTGAAACGAATTCGACCATTTTATCAGTCAGACTTAATAAAGGTGCTAATAGGAATACGTCGATCAGGTAAATCCGTATTACTAAAACAAATAGAAGTCGAGTTAATGGACAGTGGTGTAGATGAGTCACATATTATTTATGTGAATTTTGAAGATCTAGAATATTCATTTATTGCAAATGAAATGGATTTGCATCGCTATATTAAGTCAAAAATTTATGATGATAAGAGATTTTATATGATGTTTGATGAGGTTCAAAATGTTGTCAATTTTGAAAAAGCTATTAATTCTTTTAGGGCGACAATGAATTGTAGTATATTTTTAACCGGATCCAATGGAAAGCTTTTATCAGGGGAGTTGGCTACTCATTTATCGGGAAGGTATGTGAGCTTTAGGATTATGCCGTTTTCATTTAAGGAATTGTGTGAAATTAAGGGGATTGATAAAGAGAATGTTCGTGATGAAGATTTTATGGAATATTTAAACTATGGAGGAATGCCACAACGGTTTTTAATGCAATCGGTGACAGAAATTAAAGTATACCTTCGTGATTTATACAATTCAATAGTACTTCGAGATATCATACAGAGAAGTAATATTAAGGATGTTGGTATATTAAATAGAATTGTCGAATACATGGTAATGAATACGTCGCAAATCTTTTCGGCAAAATCTATTTCGAGATTTTTTGAAAGTGCTAATAGGAGTATATCAACAGAAACTATTTATAGATACCTAGAATACATTACTTCATCTTTAATTATGAATAAAGCGGTTAGATATGATATCAGAGGGAAAAGAATTTTGACAAGGTCTGATAAATATTACTTAACAGATTTGGGTCTTTCTAAAATCAATAACACAGGTTTTAAAACAGAAATCGGTGCACTTATAGAAAATGCAATATATAATGAATTAATTTATAGAGGATATGAAGTATATGTTGGGAAAACAACAAAGGGAGAGATTGATTTCATTGTAATGGATGGAGACAATCGCAGTTATTATCAAGTAGCCTATTTTCTTGCAGATGAAAAAGTCATTCAAAGAGAGTTTGGTGCGTTTGATTCAGTAGAGGATAATTTTCCTAAATATGTATTGTCTATGGATAAATATAATTTTTCGAGAAATGGAATAAAGCATATAAACATACTTGATTTTCTCTTAAAAAGGGAGTAAACAATCAAAAGAAATGGGTGCAGACATTGCTTTGTTTCCTGAGATGTGGAGTGTTGGTTATAATATTCCGGCAGAAGACTCAGCTTTAAATAAAAATGCTGTATCTTTTGATAATGCTTTTGTTAAATCATTTGCTGATCTGGCTAAAGAACTGAATATGGCAATTGGTATAACATATCTCGAAAAGTACAAACCATTACCTCGTAATACGCTGACCCTGTTTGATCGAGTTGGGAATGATGTTCTTACATATGCAAAGGTACATACCTGCGACTTTTGTGATGAACGTAAACTTACAGCAGGAGATGATTTTTATGTTGCTGATTTAGATACTGCAAAAGGTAGTGTGAAAATTGGAGCAATGATTTGCTATGACAGAGAGTTTCCTGAAAGTGCCAGGATTCTTATGCTAAAAGGGGCTGAGATTATTTTGGTTCCAAACGCATGTCCTATGGAGATAAACCGTATATCTCAATTATGGGGAAGAGCCTATGAGAATATGGTAGGTATAGCAACAGTTAATTACCCAATCGGTAAACCTGATTGCAACGGTCATTCTACTGCGTTTGATGGTATAGCATACAAACCGGGAGAACTAGGGTCAAGAGATACTTTGATTATAGAAGCCGATGAGCAGTTGGCGCGTTCAATAGACTCTGGTGAAATTATTAAAGTTAAATTCGAGGTGGATGTAAATTTCCCGGATTACGCTGACTATGAAACTAAGTTCAGTTTACGATTTTGTATTTTGTCTATCTAGAGGTACAGCAGTGAATCTTAAGCATCTTGTTGCACGGCTTGCTCAATATGGTAAAATTTCCGGTAAAAGGCAGATATCAATAGAGGATGTAATACCATTCATTAAAAATACAGATGCTTTTGAGGGTTGGAAGGCAGACTTTTTCTGTGAAATAACAAAGGGGCTGCGCGAATGGTTTGTATAAAATCTTCCGGCAATTAGAAATTCCCACACCGGTAAATGTATTACAATTAAGTAAAGACAATTTAATAAAGCAAAAGTATAAGAAGTCAGCTGAACATCAAAGTGATGATAAAAATACTGGGGAGGTTAACAACATGGCAAAGCAGTTGGATTATATGATGAATATGGTAAAGGAGTACCTTGATGATGAATTATCAAGGCTTAGTCTTGAGCTTGATTTAAATTATGAAATAATTAAGCGGTATGAAGAAATGGAAAGAGAGAACAGTGAACTTGCCGAGGCATTCAATTACCTCCTTATAGATAATGGTGTGGATGTAGCTGTTGATTTATCTGATAAAGATTTCATAAAACTAATTGAAAAGCAATATAATAAGATGTTAACCCTAATTGAAGGAGGGCTTTTCTGATGAATTTGTGTATAATATAGATAATAATATGGAGGTAACATATATGGCATTTCCAAAACCATACGCAGAAAGTACATTGAAGAGACTATATATGAAGTTGGCATTACCTGAAGAAACCACTGAGTTGCTTCACACGTACTTTGATGCTATGGCTAATTTATATGGGGTAATTAACCTTGAAAAAGCTTTTTCAATAATAAACAAGCAAAACAAGAATCTCATCAGCAAAGAGAAGTTCACTGAGTTTTCCAATATAGCCAGAAGGGAAAACCATTATTATTTGATACTCGGTCTTGAGGACTTGTACAGGGATGCAAAAACAGAGAATGATATTAAACGGGAAATCATCCATGAATCTCTTGTATGCATTGGTTATGATGACTACTACTATACCGTGGATAGTCAGAATCACAAGCCTTACTATATTCCAACAAAAAGAGAATTACTGAAGTTTGCAGATGATTTTTACCTTGAAGCAACACAGTACACTAAGGCAATGCTTGAGTTTTTGAACTACCCGCCAATGAATTGGCAGGATTCCTGGTCGATAGACCTACCGTGGTCTAAGCTTACCCAGGCTACCTCCGCTGTCCCTGCGGTTCTTTTCTTACCCGACAGAAGAAACAGTCCTTCTATCAGGATATTTATACTGGCATTTTTGTCCCTGTCATGGTGTGAACAGCACACAGGGCATTCCCACTCCCTTACGTT
>Ga0307988_1000995_pt1 | contig 17419 bp, 19 predicted proteins | sample EllFjometagen183_FD_203166 | JGI IMG/M metagenome (GOLD analysis project Ga0307988, IMG submission 203166) | Marine microbial communities from Ellis Fjord, Antarctic Ocean - #183 | ecosystem: Environmental > Aquatic > Marine > Unclassified | place: Southern Ocean | collected 2014-10-08 | reverse complement strand
ATGTTGAGGCGTATATGGCGGATTTACTTTGTGCTCAATGTCTCGCTCAGCAAGGAAATTTGCGACCTTTTTGTTCATAAATTCAGAACCTTGGTCGGTTCGAATTGCCTGAATTTTAAATGGAGCATTTTTTCTTTCATCTGAAGCAATTGGTCGGAGGGATACATTTAATTTGAGGGATTATAAATCCCTCTAGTTTACCCTTTTTCTTTTTTCTTTTCGATCACTAAGAAAATGTAAACCTAATTGCTGCAATCTTAACAAATTTTTGTAAAAAAATACCAATCATATATTAAGATTGGTAAGTGGTACGCGGGAGAGGACTCGAACCTCCAAGCCTTGCGGCACTGGTGCCTAAAACCAGCGTGTCTACCATTTCACCACCCGCGCGAATTGGTAGCTCGATAGTAATCAGAAAGTTAAAAAAGACAAGTTGTAATTTAATTTTTTGTGGGGCCCGAGGCGGGAAGACTTTGTGATACTCTCTTCGTTCGTATTTGAACCCGTCGGGATCACTTCAGGCGACTTCGTTGCATATAAAAACTTCTGCTACACGCAAGGTGTACCAGAAGTTTTCATGGTGCCCGAGGCGGGAATTGAACCCGCACGCCATATTATGGCGGGAGATTTTAAGTCTCCTGTGTCTACCGTTCCACCACCCGGGCTTGTAAAATATGTTTGGAGGCGCCAACCGGATTTGAACCGGTGTAGAAGGCTTTGCAGGCCTCTGCGTAACCACTCCGCCATGGCGCCACTTCTCGCGAATAGTATCTATCTATTCTATTTTGTCCAGAATTTTGAAGCTCTCCAAAATATTGGCACATTCACTCTTTGCTGCACTGTTCTGTTCTGCACTACAACTTAATAATAAGAAGTTATTTGAGTCGAGTGTGGAGAGAACCTTTTGCCAAAAATACCGAAGAGGAGTGTTCGGCGCAGGATGACCAGAAAAAAAGCATTGAGTCTCATCTGCCAGAATTTGTTCGAAAGGAGAAAATCCCTTTTTAGCACCCTCACAAAGCGCATTTCCCATTACAGTATTTGTACTATATTCAAATGATACGGCCATGTTTTCTGATCCATTTCGTGCCATAAGAACAATATTTTCTCCTCCAGAGGGAGGTACGACCTTTTCCCATGATTCAGGAATAAAAAGTCCGACATCTTCAGCTCCTAGAGGAATAACAGCGTTATGAGTTGTATTTTCAATAATTGGACTAGAACAACCAAAGAAAGTTAATGCGAAGACGAGAAGAAGGCATTTCATTTTTCAGAAAAAATTGTACCGTGTGAGAGATGAAAATCAAACTTTGGTTTTTTGGCAAGAAGAACGAAATCACAGATTTCGAGGAAGAAATGATAAAACGAATTGGATTTCGTTGTGATTTTGAAATGATTCCTTTGCCTCAGGCGGGGATCAATGAGGCATCTGTAGCAAAGAAGCAAGAATCGGATAAATTATTGAGCAAAATAAGTGATCAAGATTTCCTTGTGATATTTGACGAACGCGGTAAGGAAATGGATTCAATAGAGTTTTCAAAAAAACTAAAAAACTGGTTGGTGGCACATCGAACAGTACACTTTGTTATCGGTGGAGCACATGGACATGATGAAAAAGTTCGTGAACGAGCAAATGTTTTATTGCAATTTGGAAAAATGGTTTGGACGAGAAATCTGTTTCGAAAAATGGCCTGTGAGCAAATTTACCGCGCGCTAGAGATTGATGCGGGTTCTAATTTTCACAAAGAATAATTATTGCTTTCTCAAAAACGCATCAGCAAATCCATCGAGCTCACCATCAAAAGCCTTATCAGGACTTCCCATTTCAAAATCTGTTCGGTGATCCTTTACCAATTGATACGGTTGCAGCGTGTAGGTTCGGATCTGACTCCCAAAAGAGTTTTCCATTTGTTCTCCGCGGAGTTCATCAATTTTTTCAGCATTCTGTTCGAGCTGCAGTTGCAAGAGTCGAGACTTCAACACCTTCATCGCAGCCTGTTTATTTTGCAATTGAGATTTCTCATTCTGACAGGTTACCACCAAATTCAGGGGGAGATACGTAATTCTTACCGCAGAATCAGTTGTATTCACGCTTTGTCCTCCTGCTCCAGAGGAGCGAAATACATCAATTCGTAAATCGCTTTCGGCAAGATCAATATCGGTATCTTGCTCAATCATTGGTAATATTTCTACGCGAGAAAATGAGGTCTGGCGGAGGCTTTTAGCATTAAAAGGGGAGAGGCGAATGAGGCGGTGGACACCGTGTTCTGATTTCAAAAATCCATACGTATTCAATCCTGTAATTTCTATCATTGCTGATTTTAATCCTACATCTGAAGTAGATTCTTCCATGATTTGAACCTTCCATCCTTTTCGTTCTGCATAGCGGAGGTACATTCGGAGTAACATTTGACTAAAGTCTTCTGCGTCCTGCCCTCCATTTCCCGTTGAAATTTTCAAAATAGCATTATGTCCATCGTATTCTCCAGAGAGGAGAGTTTCAGTTTCTCCAGCGTTAAAATCTTTCTCAGTTTTCTCTAATTCAGTCGCAATATCAGGTAATTCTTTTTCATCTGCCATGTCTGCGAGTTCCGGTAAATCGCAAAGATTATCAGAAATAGCGGTCCATGTTTTTACAAAGTTTTCGAGTGCAGATGCCTTCTGAGAAATCTTCTGTGCATTGTCTGGGTTATTCCAAAAATCAGGAGCACTCATTTGGGCTTGTAATTCTTCGAATTCCGCCTTTTTTTTATCCAAGGCTAATGTGGGTTCAATTTTTTTATATCGAGCCGTGAGGGCGCTTAATCGTTCAAGAATTTCGGATTTTTGCATCGACGGGAGAGTAGCATGTTTTGAATGGTGGTTCAATTTCCTAATAAAAAACCCCGTCCCGCAATCCGGGACGAGGTTCTTAATTTTAAAATAAAGTTCTTTTATCGAATTTTTCTTCGTAAAAATGCTGGAGTTTCCAATTCTGCTTCGAGTTCAGATTTTTCATCTCCTCCCATAGTAAATGCTTTGCGCATTAATGCAGAGTGTCCACTTGGTTTCTTTTTATCAGAACTTGAGAATCCAGTAGCAATAACGGTGATCTTCATTTCACCAGTATAGTTTTCGTTAATAACAGCACCAAAGATGATGTTTGCTTCAGGGTCAGCAGCTTCAGTAATAGTTTTTGCTGCCTCATCAACTTCAAACATTGAGAGGTCGCTGCCTCCAGTAATGTTGAACAAAATTCCTTTTGCTCCGTTAATTGATTGATCGAGAAGAGGAGATTCTATAGCAGCCTTAGCAGCTTCAGTAGCTCTGTTTTCACCAGCACCGTATCCAATTCCCATTAACGCTGTTCCCGCACCACTCATGATTGAGCGGATGTCTGCGAAGTCCACATTGATCAATCCGTGAAGAGTAATCAAATCAGCAATTCCTTGTACACCTTGTCGTAATACCTCGTCTACAACACTAAAGGCATCAGTAATTGGTGTTTGACGATCAATTATTGAAAGGATTCGGTCGTTTGGAATAGTAATCAATGTATCAACATTTTTTGCTAATTCTGCATGACCTTCTTCGGCTTTTTTGTTTCGAGTTTGTCCTTCAAAAGAGAATGGTTTGGTAACAACTCCTACAGTAAGAGCTCCCAGCTCACGAGAAATTTGTGCCACAATTGGTGCAGCTCCTGTTCCGGTTCCTCCTCCAAGTCCACACGTGATAAATACCATGTCAGCACCTTTGAGCGCTGATTTTAATTCTTCAAGAGATTCTTCTGCCGCAATTTTCCCAGTGTCAGGATTTGCCCCAGCTCCAAGTCCACGAGTAGCTTCCATTCCAATATGAACTTTTGTCGCAGCTTTTGCGTGATAGAGAGATTGTGCATCAGTATTGATAGAAACAAACTCAACATTAGCAAAATCAGAACTGGCCATTCGATTTACAGCATTGCATCCACCGCCACCTATTCCAACAACTTTTATGTTGGCTACGGGAGAAATAGCAGGATCTACTTGATGAGAAGATGATGCTACGGCCGGATTTTTTCGGTTATTATCGATTGCGGTTTGAAGTAAGTCTTTCATCGTGGGGGGAGAGAATAAAGGGGGATTCGTGGGGGAAAATTAGGGGAGAAGGCGTTTAAAAAATTCTACTATAGAGTCACCAATGTGACCGATGTTAAAATTTAACAATGCGCGAGGTGCACCATATCTTTGTGCAAAATGTATTAATCCAATAGCTGTTACAAAACCAGGATCATCTGTTCTATCAATAATTCCCTCAATATCACGAGGAAATCCAATTTGTACAGGAAGCTGAAGAACCTCTCGGGCAAGTTCTACGGTTCCAGGCATTTTGACAGTACTTCCACAGAGAACTACTCCAGCAGGGAGTGCTCCTGCACGATCAATTTTTGCGAGTTCATCGTGAACCATCAAGAAAATTTCGTGATATCGTGCTTCTATAATTTGAGACATTTGTTTTTTTGATACGACATGTGCATCTGTTCGTGAAATTTGAGTTAAATCAATTTCTTCTCGATCAGCAATATCATTTGGCTGACAGTTCCCATATTCAATTTTTAATTTTTCAGCAGTATCAATTGCTGCACGTGCTCCAATAGCAATATCATTTGTCACATGTTCACCACCAACAGGAAGAACGGCAGAATAGATTACAGATCCTTCTTCAAATACAGCAAGACTTGTGGACCCAGCTCCAATTTCAACAATAACAACACCGAGTTCTTTTTGTTTTCGATCAAGTGCTGCCTCTGCCGCAGCAAGGTGAGAAGGAATGATTTCTTCAAGAGTTACACCTGTTTGATATAAGCATTTTTCAAGATTTCGGATAGCAGAGGTTTGTCCAGCAATAATATGTGCTTCGACCTCAAGACGAATTCCTGTCATCCCAACAGGATATTTAACATGATGTTGTGCATCTACAGAAAAGCTTCGAGGAATAGTACGGAGAATTTCTCTGTTTGCAGGAAGACTTACAGCACGCGCTGCATCAAGAACACGATCTACATCGTCTTCTGTTATTTCTGCTCGATTTCCACCGATAGCAATGACTCCACGAGAATCAAAGGTCTCAATACTTGGACCAGAAAAGCTTACGAAAACGCGGTGAATAGCTTCACCACTCATTCTTTCAGCATCTTCGAGTGCCGCGGAAATACATCCAACAGCTTCATCCATATCCGAAATTATTCCACGACGGATTCCTGATGAGGGTGCAGATCCAACCCCTATAATGTTGATGAGTGGTTTTTTGTCTTCGACAACACCAACTACAACACGAATACGAGATGATCCTATATCGAGAGCTGTAAATATTTTTTGTTGAGCCATTTGGGGTCTGATTTGATTCACTGTAAATATTAGCAGGGCAGAAAACCTTGTGCAACCTTTTTCTTCACTCGTAGAGCGGATGAACCGATTTTTTGTCCAACAAAAAACATACACACAGAGGGTTTTGCGGTATTGACTCAATAAAAAAAAAGTCGAGAAAACAAAAAATGTATTCAGCTTTCTCTTTAAACTCCTTATGAAATTACTTTGAAAAAGTTATGAATCGCTTATTCTTTAGTTTTTTAAAAAACAAAGACCAGTGTTTTATCTAAAAAAGTGATAATTGGTCATCGTTCTCATCTTTTTTTGATTCATTTTCTTGTTCAATAGGAAGCCCTTGTTCTATTTTTTTATTCAACTTGAAGAGACGAGTAGCAAGTATTCGAAAATTTATTTTCTCAAAAAATGCTTGTACGGGGTCTTCTGTAATATGGAAGGTTGGATTCCAATCAAATACAATGGGAGAGTCTATTTTAATTTGAGAGAGGATTTTACATTGGCGAACATAATCTTCTTCCGCCTCAAGTTTTTCTCTCCACTTTATAGAGAGTTTAGATTTATTTTTAAAAACATTATCAAGAGTATTCCATCGCTGAATCCATTCTGCGGCGGTTTTGGGGCCACACCCGGCAAGACCTTTGAAATTATCAGAGCTATCGCCTACAAGCGCCTTAAAATCAATCATTTGATCAGGAGTCACCCCGAATCGGGCCTTAACTTCTGCGGGTCCGTAAATAGGGGATTGATCGATTTTTCCATTAAGTTTCACCAAATGGATTTTGTTATTCAGTAATTGGGAATAATCCAAATCTCCACTAACAATATAGGCATTCATATTTTTTTCTGCTGCCTGAACAGCAAGTGTTCCACAAATATCGTCAGCCTCAAATCCTGGTAATTTCAAAAGAGGAATGTTAAAGGCCGTAAGTAATTCCTCTACGAGAGGAATTTGATCATAAAAATCATTCGGAGTGGGTGTTCGGTGTGCTTTATACTCTTTATCAAGTTTGTGGCGAAACGTTGGTTCTTTTGTATCGAAGGCAACAATAAGTCGCTCTGGTCGAAAATGTTCTATGATAGAAAGGAGCATTGAAGAGAAGCCATAGACCATTCCTACAGGCATATTATTCCATACAGGAACGAATCCTTGATTGATCCCATGGTATGCCCGATGCATGATGGCATTTCCATCAATAATCACGACTGAATTTTTAGTTTGCCACATTTTTACTAGTGAGGAAGGCGGAATGCTCGTTTTTTTTATTTTCTTCTGGTATTATACCTTGATTCAATCACTTTACAATTTATGACAACAACTCGCACCGCTCCCACAAAAAAAGCTACAAAGACAAAATTTAACATAGGTGTTGTGAGTGCTATTACAGAATCAGGGAATTCTGCCTTGTTGTGTGCTGCAATGGAGGCGATGTGTGCATTGGGTTTCGGAGTTGAGGTTTTGGCAGAAGGTGATGTATCAGCACAAGATCTTTGTTTTAAATGTGCGGAAAATTTTCCACAACAATTTTCAATGCTTGAAAGCTTGTCAGGTAATCATGAAAAGATTTTGAAAAAAGCAGACGTAATTGTTTTTCCTGCTCGTCCAGAAAAAAAAGAACTAGAGGCGGTTCTTGAGGCAGGGGTTATTCCAGTTCTTCCAGAAGGATGTGGATTGGCTAATTTTGATGCACAAAAAGAGACGGGAAGTGCGTTTACATTTGAAGAAGACAATATTTGGTCACTGGTTGCAGCATTGGTACGGGCATCAGAAAATAGAAAATTTAGTTGGGACTGGAAAATGATTCAACAGAATTTGTCAGAAGCATATTACAAAGATTTTCTTTCTAAAAAAAAGTGAAGCATTGCTCCACTTTTAAATAGTCATTGGGAATAGGGAATTCTAGTTTCCTATATTTCCTTCAAGTCGACTTCCTCGATACATCCTTCGCAGAGAAGGTCCTTTGTATACATATTCTTTTTTATCTTTTCGTCCTTTTTTTGAAAGGTATTGACGATTATCCAAATATTTTTTCCATCCTTCTGTTGTTTCTTGTGAATCAAGACGTTTGTTTCGTTGAGCGGACTCAGTGCTCCAGAATTTTCCTGATAATTTTCCAGTTCGAGTCATGTCTGTGGCAGAACCACTTTTTATCCCAGAACGAGCATTTCGACGACGAACACGTTCAGTAGCCGTTGTTGTTTGTCGACGAGAATCGTCTAATAAAAATTGTTTTGTAGATCCGAGATTTTGGTCTGTTGTCATTCTGAGTGCTCGTTTTTTTATTCCAAGACTTGTGACACGATCAGCTCCTCCTCGAGTAAGAGTCCCACTTCCAATACGAGATTGTCGAACTACGGGAGTTTTGTCAGTTGTTTCTGTGGTGACAGTCCGAGAAGCGAGTCTCCGTTGCCAACGACGTTTTGATACTTCTGCAGGACTAAGTCCTGTTTTGGCTGGTGCATAGTTTTCACAAGAGTCAACACGTTTCCATGTGTTTGGAATATTATCATTTGTGAATACTTTACATCGTCCAAGCGGGTCAATTGCCGATTGTTCAATAGTGCTTGTTTCAGCGTCATATGTTGTAGTCGATACATCTTCTGCTGCAAAAGAAAATGCAGGAAAAATAAGTGCCGTAGCCAGTAGAATTTTATTCATGATTAATTAGAATTACGATTACGAAGTCGCTCTCTTAATGCGTCAAGTCGACTACGAGAACTGCTGCTTCTTGTCGTAACAGAACGAGAAGTTCCTGTAGAAGAGGCGTTCGATGATGTCGTTTTTCGTTGTAAAGATGCGAGTTCTGTTTGATATTTTTTTATGAGAGCTTTTAATTCCGCAATACGCGCAGTTACTTCAGTATTTGTTGTAGGAGTAGATGTTGTAGTGGTTGTAGTGGTTGTTGTTGTATCGATTGGAGTAACAGTTGTTCCCCCTAAGGCATGGCGAATTCCTAGATTTCCTCGTTTTAATATACGACGGGCATAAATTGCTTGTTGTCGTGAAGTAAATGGTGCCAGTGTTTTAAAACTTATTGTTTCACCTTTCGCAAATCGAGTACTTCCATTTTTTAAATAGCCAGCAGCATAATATGTTGTTTCCGCATTTAATCCCTCAATAAAAGAAGTAGTAATTGCTGTGGGAATAACAACTTCCGCAACAGGAGAAGAAAGATCATCACTTTCTGATAACACAAGAACAAATCCATCATGTTCACGTGATCCTAAATCAGGAGTAGACCATTTAAAGTGAGCGGATGTATCGAATTTTTCAGCACGCAATTTCCCAAAATCAGGGTCAAGGCTGCTTGAAGAGTCATCGACGATTACAGGATCATTTGCCGCAACAAACTCAGAATCTACATCTCCATTAGATTTCCATTCCCATTTTAATATTTTTGATCCGTTGTTTAAGTGTTTTTTTCGTCCATCAGTTCTCAATGAATATATTCGAAAGAAATATGTTTCATTGCGTTCAAATCCTGCTGCACGCAGTGTGAGGGTGTTAACACTCTTTTTAACCTGATTTTTATAGAGTTTATCATTTCGAATATCATTCTGTACGGTACTGTACTGAAGAACGTACCCACCATCCTCATCAAACATTTCACTATCCGTGAGGAGATCCCATTCAATAAGAATTTGAGAGCCAGCAGGCGTTACATCAAGGTTTTCAATCTGTCCGGCAAAGACATTTGATGAAAACATAAGAGCGAAGGCCATGCTTCCAAAGATCGTTAGTTTTTGTATGTGTTTCATTGTAAAGATTATTAAAAAACGGGAAAAAACTCCCTATCTTTAGTACGAGAAAGAGTAAAAAAAATAACAATTTTTCTCGGTAAAAAAGACACGACGAGTCTACTGCTCGTCTACAGTTGTGTCAATTTTTGCTGGAGTAGCAAATAAATCATGTGAGAGGCTACGAACTTTTGTTACTGGCCAAATAACAAATTCTGCTCGTCCACGAATTTTTTTTGTTACTACAAAAGGAGAACTAGAATCACTACAGTCAAATTCAAAACATCGACGAGCATCAAGTGACTCAAGTCGGTTGTCTCCAAATAATAAATAAGAATCTTCCGGAACAATAAATTTTTCTAATGCAGCAAAAGTGCGGCCTTTATTTTTCTCAGATAAATAAGACTCAGGAAGTTCAGTTCGTTCGTATTCATCTCCAGTGAGATATACTTTTCCATCAACTACTTCTACTACGTCACCGGGAACACCGATGACACGCTTGATATAGTTTTTGTCAGTTGTTGGTGGACGAAATACAACGATTTCTCCTCGACTCGGTTCACTCATGAATGAATAGAGAAACTCATTTACAAAAATGAATTCTCCGCTGCCGTGATAACAATTCTCATCAAATTGATTCAAGGTGGGACACATTGAGGGACCACTCACACGGAAAAATTGGAATACATAAAAACGAATAAAAAGTACCAATCCCAGTAAAAGTATTAATTCTAATAAAAAACTGCCCCAAGATTGATCGTCGGATTTGAGCCAAGAAGTAAAATTCATCGCCGGAAGTGTAGTTCAAAAAAAAATGTGGTACAATTTTTTTGTTATGAATTTGAAACGCCTTGGATTCGTGAGTCAGTTGGAAGATGATGAAATTGTGGAGCGTTCTTTCCGACGCCCCTTTTCACCTGCTTTTTCACGAATGATGATGTGGGTATTTATATTTTTCATAATGGGATGGGGCATTTGGGCATTTGCACCAAAGATACTGCCTTTTGCGGAGGAGGCGCGTTGGCTCATTGCCTTGGTCATTATTTTTGGAGTTGAACGATTATTACGCGTTTTTTGGCAGTGGTATGGAAACGCTGTTTTAATGACGAACGAAAGTTTAGTTTTCGCCGAGTGGGATGGGTTTTTTGATCGAAGGACAGTAAGACTTGATTATTGGGATCTGGATGAGGTTGGTTTGGAACGCCGAGGAGCAGCTGCGTTTTTTTCAGGAGTAGGAGATTTGGTATTTGAAAAAACAAATGGAGGAACTCCTTACGTTTACAAAGGGGTGAATCGCCCCAAAAGGGCCGTAAAAATTCTTCGTCACCATCGAGGACGAATGTTGGATGATAAGAACTTTACAGAGGAGTCAGCTCTTCGGAATTTGCTTTCTCAAATGGTACAGACAAATGTAAGGGGTAATGGTCAGCCAGATCGTAATATAAACTTGGAAAAAGAAGAGTCACTGCAAGAAAGCGAATTTCCGGATATTTCAGTTTCGGGAGAAAATACTATTGAGGTAGATTTTGAATTAGATGATGAGGGAGGTATTGAGATTGAATTGAAAGATTAGAGACTTCCCAATAAACACAAGGAATCGGTTTGCCAATTTCCGTTCACTTTTTCGCAGGCCTTTTGTGATGAGTTTGCAAAAGTTTTCTTATCAACCGTTCGTATCACCTTGTACATATTGTCTTCTCCAGGAACACTCTCAATAGAGTATTTTTCGAATTTCGGTTCTACACTGAGAAGATATTCAGTTCCATCAATATTAAGAGTGGTATGACTCGTTTTTTGGGGCTCAAATATGTTTAATAAACTAAAGGAAAGCTGAATTTCACTTTCAAGAGTAAAGAAATCGTCCTCTGGAGTATTTATTTCAAGGTCAACCTCATTTTCTTCTAGAAGATCAATATCGGTTTCTACAGCTGGAGTGTTAGAAATCACGATGTCTTCAATAGCAGTTTCTGTATCAAAAGAGGGAGATGATGTTGGCGATACCTCTTTGTTTTTATGCAAATATAAGCGATGAATAATATTCGTTAACTCGGCTCGCGTTACCAGTTGTTCAGGAGAAGTAATAGAAGAAGGAATTGCATCTCGAGAATCGAGCGCTTTAATAAAAGGGACAAACCATTCTTCTCCTTCTGGAATGGCTTCATGAGCTATGTTTAAGGACCTCACAATAATTTTTGAAACTTCAGCAAAATTAATAGAATTTCCGGGACGGAATGTTCCGTCTGGATATCCAGAGAGAAACTGTCTTTTTTGTGCAGAACAGACATATTGCGCAAACCATTCATTGTTTACTTCAGGAAAACAGTTTTGTCCGACAAAAGGAGTTGCATTGGCATAACGCATGAGAATTTTTGTGAATTCTGCACGGTTTACCAAATCATCAGGACGAAAGGTTCCATCGGGATATCCAATAATGATATCTTGTTCCTTAGAAAAATGTACAGACTCAGAAAAAGGATGATCGTCGGTTACATCGGGAAAGCTTGCTAGAGAGAGAGAAGGGAGAAGCGTGGCCACGAAAATAAAAGAAAAGAGGGGGGATTTGTGCTCGAGTAAAATCATGTTTTTGAGTATTTTTTTGTTTGATAGGTTCGGCAGCAATGCGCATGGGGATTGCCTTTGACGAGTGAGCCGGGCGAGAGTCTACGAAAAACTGAAAGGCTGTCAATTTTTTTATTGTATAAAAAATTTGCACAAAAAAATAGGTGAAAAATTTTATAAATATATAAAGCACGTTACACTGCGAATGATGGAAATATTGCCCGCAGTAATTCTCGGATTTATACAAGGAGTGACAGAATTTCTTCCTGTGAGCTCAAGTGGGCACTTGTGGTTGCTCTTAGAGTATTGGGATATCAGATCACTGTCTCTTGAGGTAGTTTTGCACGCCGGATCATTAGTAGCCGTCATTAGCTTCTTCTGGAAAGATATTCTACGGATTGTGCGAGATATGTTTACTCGTGAAGGAGATTCTCTCGGATGGAAATTGGTAGTAGCAACGGCTTTGACAGCTCCAATAGGAATTCTGGTGCATAACTTTTTTACCGGAGAAATGACAACGCGGTTGGTGGGGATAACTCTTTTGGTTACTGCTGGGTTGATCGTAGCAGCAGAATGGTTGCGTCCACAGAAGGTGCGAGAATTTACTTGGAAAATAGCAATATTTCTCGGTTTGATACAAGGATTGGCAGTATTGCCTGGAATTTCTCGTTCAGGATTAACTATCGCATTTCTTATTCTTATTGGATTACCGCGAAAAGAGGCGGCGAAGAACTCCTTTCTTCTTGCGATTCCGACGATCTTAGGAGCTCTTCTCTTTGCAGTAATAGATAATAAATCAGATGCACTTATCTTTTCTCAGGTTGGGACATGGGTTGGATTTGCAGTAAGTGCGATTGCAGCCGTTGGAGCCATTGCCTGGATGCTGAAACTTATTGAAGGAAAATGGATTTGGTTTGCTCCATATTGCGCATTGCTTGGGGTATGGTTACTTTTTTGAATAAAATATTTATACAATGAAAATTGTTCTTGCAACCGCTTCTCCGACACGACAAAATATTTTTTCTAATTTAGGAATTTCCTCCGTTTTTCATCCGACGGATATTGATGAGTCTTTACGAGAGGGCGAAAGTTTGGAACAGACGATTGAGCGTTTGGCGCGGGAGAAGGCTGAGGAAGCAATGAAGAGTTTTGAAAATAAAGAGGATCTGCTTGTTTTTGCATTTGATTCACTGGTTGCAGTGGATGATCAAATTTTAGGGAAGCCCCAAAACGAAGAGGAAGCTTTTGTGTGGTTTCAACAATTTCGTGGAAAAAAAGTAGCCGCATTTACGGGAGTGGGGATTATTGGGAAACGCTCAGGAAATCAGTTTCAGTCATCGTTTGTGGAAAAATCGTGGATACATTTTCGTGCTGATTCAACCGATGAGCAAATTCGGCAGTTTCTTTCCGTTGGAGATTGGAAAGGAAAAGCTGGTGGAATTACAGTAGAAGGAGCGGGTGCTTGGTTAGTAGATCATATTGAAGGAGATTTCCCCAATGTTCTCGGTGTTCCGGTGCAGCGAATTGGCGAAGAGTTGAGGAAGTTGGGGATTGATCCATTGGAGGCGTTGTATAATCATCCTGTGTAATCCTGAAAGAGAAGCTCACGTAGTAACTTGATTCAGGAGCTAAATAGATTGCGGATCAAGTCCGCAATGACAAGGTGTTTTTTTTGCTTTCACAAAGGCAACATATAAAAGGGAATATGTTGACGAGAAGTATTCACTCAAGTACAACTCCCTTGATGTCTTTTGAACCTGCAGGAAATTTCCTTTTTATAGCGGCAAAAAAATATAACCTTGAACCACAAGCGATTGCGGGGATCATTTGTGAAAGTGCGCGCAAATTTATTGTTCAAGATTTTCCAGAGTTTTCAGAAAGTTGGCAACCAGTAAAATTTGATTCAGGAGCTTTGACAATTCAAGTTTCAGATGCTGCAGCGGGATCAGCACTATTTCTTCGTACACATGAAATAATGACATTGTTAAAAGAGAAGGAGTTACCGGAAGGTGTTGAACAGATTCTTATCGTGCGTAGAACTTGACTTTGGTGCAAAACTTCTGGAAAATTCAATTGATATTGTTAAAACACATGAAAATTTTATTTACGATTGCGGGAATTCTACTTGGAATCACGGGTTTAGGAGTTTTCCACACGGTGTCAGCACAAGAGGTGCAGACGATTCAGTTTTTTTCTGATTTAAATGTAGATTCTCTTATTGGGCAAGCTGCTGCGAATTTACGAGAAGAAGGAGTGATTTCAGGATATCCAGATGGAACTTTTCAGCCTCATAAACCAGTAAACAGAGCGGAGTTAGCAAAGTTTTTACTTCTTGCAAAAGGACGTACCGTGGATATGAAACATAACAACGGACGTTTCCCTGATGTAAAAGAAGGGGAATGGTATGTAAAATATATAATTGATGCGGCAGATTTGGGAATAATTTCAGGATATCCCAGTGGTAACTTTAAACCAGCTCAAACAGTAAATACGGCAGAATTCTTAAAAATGTTATCAAAAACATTCGACTTACCGGAGGACTTACCTCAGGATTTTGCGGATGTGGACTCATCGGCATGGTTTGCTCCTTATGTAGGAAATGTTCAAGAGTTGGACTTGTTTCCAGAACGAGGCGTTACTTTTCTAGAGCCATCACGTGATATGACGCGAGGAGAAGTGGCGGTGGCATTATATCGAGTTATGCGGCCCAAACTAGAGGTATTGAACAATGGAGGTGGAGGTGGTAGTACACCTTTATATACAGGAACAACAACGATTTCAGTTCGATCTGCAAACGAAAATCCACAATTAACAATGACGTATTCGGGGAAAAGTAAAGAGTTAGTATTGCCATTATATGTTTCTGCTTCTAATGGGGCAGCGACAATAAAATCATTACAGATAGGACTGAATAGTTCTACGTTTTTAGATCAAATGTGGGCAACAGGAGGAACAAAAAAACTAGCAGATCGTACGCGATTGGTAGTACCAGTAGGAGAAGAGGTACTAGAGGACGAAGAGTATTTGATAGAAGTGTTTGCCTCAGTGCAGAGTGGGTTAACGCGTGGAGATAGTGTTCAAGTATTTTTAGAAAAGATTGAATGGGAAGAGAATGGAGAGGTATATACACAAGACTTTCCTGTAGACGGATTTGAATTAATGATTTTTTGAGAACAAATATCACGTGATATGATAGAGCTGTAGCAGTGCTATGGCTCTTTTTGTATCTCTCTATAAAAATTATTTAGATCTGGTAACTCCGATTTGAGGACATTTTTCTCTTAATGGGCAATTACTACAAAGAGGCGTTGGGGCTTTGCAATAGTCGCGTCCGAATTGAACCAGGCAATGACCAAGCCAAGCCCATTTTTCTTGAGGAAAAAGCTTTATAAGGGATTGTTCTACTTTTATAGGATTTCTATTCGTCACCCATCCAAGTCGATTAGAGATTTTCAAAACATGAGTATCAACAACAAACCCTTCATTTTTTCCAAAAACTGTTTGGAGGACGACATTCGCTGTTTTCCTTCCAACACCAGGAAGTTGAATGAGTTCTTCCATGGAAGAGGGGAGAATCCCATTAAAGTCCAAAATAATTTTTTCGGCAGTACCTCGAAGACTTTTTGATTTTGTACGAAAAAAACCAAGTGGGCGAATAACACGTTCAATATCTTCAATAGGGCGAGCAATGAATGCTTCCAGATCAGGGAATTCTTTTAAAAGAGTGGGTGTTGTGAGATTTACGCGTTTATCAGTGCATTGGGCAGATAATATAACAGCAAAAAGAAGTGTCCAGGGACGTTGCTTGTCCCACGTGAGGTGACATTCTTCATTTTTATAGATTTTTTCAAAAGCAAAAATGAGTTCCTGAGTCGAAAATACTGTTTTTTTTGCCATCTACCGTAGTCTGCCTTAAAATGAAAAAAAATGAAGTTGAAACACATTGCCTTGATCACAATTTTTATTCCAACTTTTGCGTTCGCATCTTTTGGGGATAAATTTAATTCACTATTAGAGCAGTTTTTTTCAGGAGAAGACCCTATCTCTACAGAAGAAGTTATTTCTCGTCCTGAGCCGAGTATTCCAACAGAAGAGGTGAGCGGTTCGATAGATGTGCGACGTGCTATATTTGAAGAGGAAGAGGCTTTGCAGCAAGTAGAGAGTGAGTTGCATGAAAATGAACAGATTTTAGGGGAAATAAAAGATGAGAGGAGCGTGATTGAGTATCAGCTAGAACAATTAGATGGAGACTTAGGAATCCGGCGTGTTTTGCAAGAAAAACAAAATAATGCAGCACAGAAATGGAGGAGAGAATTAGACGTTATTACTCGAAAAAAATCAGAAATAGAGGCGACACTTCGACAGCAAGAAAGAGCACAACAAGAGTCTTTGAGTAAAAAGTTTATACAGTCGTCGCTACAAGAAGATTGGGGACAGATAGCAATTTGGCAATGGGTGTTTTCTAATAAATCAATTTCTCAATTAATTGAACAGAGGAGAAGGGAACAATATGTTGAAGATTCTCAGAGAGAGCAGGTTATGCATTTAAAAAAATTACAGAAAGATCTAGAAAGAGAGGAACGACGAGTGGCTGAAATATTTTTACGTGTACAGGATTTAGAACGACAATCCGCACAGCAACAAATGTTATTAGCTGATTTAGTTGCAGCACGAGCGAATGTTTTGGCACGACTAGAGTTTTCTCAGGGGGAGCTTGAAAATGCGATTTCTGCGGCACGTAAGCAGCAAGTAGGTTCAACTGTTGCACTTCAAGATTTACGAATAAAATTGGGAGAGAGTTCAGAAGAAGTTGTTGTTCTCGTAGAAAAAAAATTACTCTTTCCTCTTTCTATAGAGCCACAAATCACAGCTTCTTTTCTTGATCCCGAATACAAAAAAACATTGGGGCGAGATCATTTTGGTACAGATTTTGTAGCGCCGCAAGGCACTCCTATATTAGCACCAATGAATGGCATGATCAAAAAAGTTGCTCAAAATGGATATGCCTATTCATATTTCATTCTTGATCATGGAGATGATCTTTTTACTCTGTACGGTCATATCTCAGATGTTGTGGTAAAAGAAGGTGACAATGTTGTGCGTGGACAGGTAGTGGGTGCGACAGGAGGAACACCAGGATTGCCTGGGTCAGGGTTCTTTACAACAGGACCACATTTGCATTTTGAGGTATTTGCAGGAGGAAGGCATGTGGACGGGGCGAAATGGCTTGATATTTAAACTACAAACTGCGCTCTTCAAATTACAAATAAGGAGTTTTTTATTACTTTTTTTTAATTTTCTCGTAAGATATTCTTGTTGTCTTTTAAAATACAAAACAATGAAAAAATTTATCGTGTTGTTATTCGGTCTTTTCTTATGTGGATGCTCAGTTCTTCCAGCAGCACAAGAAGAGGGAAAAACAGTTGGTGTGGCAAATCCTGCCTCTACTTTTTGTATAGAGCAGGGAGGGGAGTTGGAGATTCGAGATGAAGAAAATGGCCAAGCAGGATATTGTCTTTTTGCGGATGGAACAGAGCGAGAAGAGTGGGAATTTTTTCGTGAAAATAATGAAAAAGAGAAAGAAATGGCTCGGCCACAAATTCCAGAAGGATGTGAATCATGGTTTGATGGATGTAATAATTGTATGGTTGGAGAAAATGGAATGTTAGCTTGTACGCGAATGTTTTGTGCTCCAGAAATGATGAAGCCTGCAAAATGTACTAAATTTGCTGAAGAGAAAGTGGTTGAGGAAAAGATTACTTGTTTTGGAATAGCAGGGA
>Ga0307988_1000994_pt1 | contig 17424 bp, 14 predicted proteins | sample EllFjometagen183_FD_203166 | JGI IMG/M metagenome (GOLD analysis project Ga0307988, IMG submission 203166) | Marine microbial communities from Ellis Fjord, Antarctic Ocean - #183 | ecosystem: Environmental > Aquatic > Marine > Unclassified | place: Southern Ocean | collected 2014-10-08 | reverse complement strand
TAAAAGTACTTTGTGTAACGCTTATGGGTTCCATATCAATCTCCTATCGAGCTAAGCCTCTTTTTATTTATTTTCGAAAAAAATCTATCTCACATGGTCGCAGTCAAGGAGCGATTGCTTAGGTTGGAGAATGCCCCGTTCCAAAAAGACATCTGGAGTTTGTGGACATATAGGGATTTGCCTATACCTATACCTTTTTTAGGCCACCACCCTAACTGCTTGAAGCCATATCCGATTCTCCAACAGCAACGAGCTCGACTACTCTTCTTGCTTGATATAACTCTATAAAATCTTCAAGTGTTACTACACATTGTGGATGTACCCTTTATATGTATATCTTCCACTAAATGTTCATGAGTTAAAAGCCTATAAAAATCCGTTTTCTTTGAATGCCTATACAAAGCTTTTTATCAAAGACCGCAAGAAGATTGTTGGGAAACTGTCATAGGCACGGCATAGGGACCTTCTTCGATGAAAGCCAATATTGGCTTTTTGCCATTAAATCTCGGGTGGCTTACAGCATAGACAACCGCATTCTGAAGCATGGCGGTTACCTTTTGATGGTCTGAACCAAAATGGTGGTCAGAATCAATAAAATCATAGCCATTCGGACCCGGAATGATATCGAAATGTTCTTCCGGTATTTGAGGGCAACAGTAGATCAAACCATCTATACCAACTTTACGCAAGGGCTTGCCCCACATTTCAGGTTCCCATTGGTCTTTAGTAAAGACCCAGTCGGAGTGTTCGAGGATGTTTTTGTATCCGTCGGGTCCCAGAATTTTTAATAAATGAAGAAGAGTTTTATATTCTTGAGAGCCGATAGGTTCGGTATCGACATTATTGGCTACCATGACTATTAGGCCATCTTTTTTGACAGCTGGCATTGCATTAACGGCGGCTTTTACAGCCTGATAATGATTTCTTCCTACATAACCGGCGTGGGTTAAAACAATATCATAGGGCTGTTCAATCGGTATCATTACTGATTTTTTCATGACTTCATAAGCTGCAAGATGGGCTTCCTCCAGTGCACCCGCAAAAACGCCTGTCAAGGATCACATTTATGAGAAAATCGATCCCGACGGCTTTAGCAACTTCCAAGGCTTCCTCGTGACAGGGATTCCCATCCAGAATAAGATTTGTAGCCTGTGGGTCTTCAAGAACTTGTACACTATGAAAAAAATGAATACTCTTGGTGTTCACCAGTGCCGGACACACACCTTTTCTTCCTCCAGAAGCCCCAGCCATAAAATGACTTTCGACAAGACCCGTAATAATCTTAACATCAGATTCATAGAAGATCTTATTCAAATGGACCTTTGTTCCTCTTTTAGTCTGGGCGGCCAAAACCATTGATTTGTCATCCTCACTATCATGATCAATAATGCGATAATTATCCACGATTTGCCGACCGTACATATCAATTCGTTCCTCAAGAGTGCTGTGGCGGTGCATTCCATTGCCGATCACAAAGACAATGTTGTTTTTTTTAACACCGGTATCCTCAATGAGTGTAAGCAAAGGCAATAACAAACCGTCTTCGCCTTTATAAGGGACAGGTCTTGTGATGTCTGACACTGTGATACAAACGGTTATATCATCGAGTGGTATACCCTTTGAAAAAATTATCTCGGATATTGTCGGTGAACCAATCGGCTGATTCAAAATATTAGTAATTTCTACTCCAGAATCAACAAGACAGGGCATAGATGGCATGGTCAATATTTCACAGTCCGTGGGTACCCAAATTTCCAGAAAAGAATCTCCAAAATCAACTTTGATCTTTTTCCAATCATCGGTCTTGCTTCTGGATAAAACCTGCGATATTTCTTCTTTCATAGTCCTCCATGCAGCTTGGTAAATTAAAAATGTATGGTATCGGGTTTCATTTATGCTGAATTAATGTTTCTCGCAGGAACAATTGAAAACCCTCTATTTTTTTTATTCCTAAAATCCGCGCCTACATATCTATCCTTCACTCGAATGGAACTTTAAACACCGCTTCGAAGAAAAGTCGCCTCAAGCCGAGGTACCTCAGTGCCTCCCTTGTAAACTTTTATAATATTTTTTCTATCACTCAATACGGTAATGTCCTTAAGTGGATCACCGTCAACGATGATAACATCGGCTAACTTCCCAGGTTCCAGAGTTCCTATCTTATCAATCATATCAAGTATCTCTGCATTGTTCTTGGTAGCGCAAATAATGGTCTCCATAGGCGACAGCCCTGCCTTCTTCACGTACAGTTCCAACTCGACAGCATTTGCGCCTAAAGGTGACATGGGATCGCTCAGGTAATCTGTGCCCAAACCGCACAGTACACCAGCCTTATAAGCTCTTTTGAACGACTCCAGAACCGCCTTCTGTGCAATTTTAGCTTTATTAATCGAACTAGAAAGAACACCGGCTTCTGCACCGTGGAGCACGATAGCTTCAACGATAGCAAGGGTTGGAACCAGATAATGGTTGTTTGTTACCATCAGATCTATACAGTCGTCGTCAAGGAATGTGCCATGCTCTATAACCTTGACACCGCCAATAAGGGCATTCTTTATACCTATGGTACCTTGCGCGTGTGAGGACGTTCGTACACCCACGTTTTCTGCTTCTTCAACAAATGCTCGGATTTCATCAATGCTGTATTGAGATGATGTAGAGACATCCCTTTCAGACATTACCCCACCAGTTGTCATAATCTTTAAGAAGTCGGCTCCTTCACGGATCTGCTCCCGCGCTGCTTTACGAACCTCGGCAACGCCATCGGCGATGCGGGCAACCCCTATCCGAGGAACAACAAAATCCACGGGCAAGGAATGAATATGGTCTCCGTGCCCTCCGGTCTGGGTGATCAACCGACCTGCAGCGACAATTCTTGGCCCTACACATCCACCTTCATTGATGACGGTCTTCAGATGAAGGGCAAAAACGCCACCTGCATCCCGAACAGTTGTAAAGCCCGCATCGATGGTTTTCCAGGCATCGATTACCCCACGCATTCCATGGACCAAAGGATCATCCATGAACCAGCTTAACTGTCCCATGCTTTTCAGTCCAGCAAAATGAACATGGGCATCGATGAGGCCCGGCATAATAGTTTTTCCCGTGGTATCAATTACCTCAGCTCCTTGTGGAATGCTTACAGTGTCTGCCTTCCCCACAGCCTCAATCTTCTCACCCTTAATTACTAAAACCGCATTTTCGACGGGATCATTGCTGACACCGTCAATAAGACGAGCTCCCTTTAAAACTTTGTATTTATTATTCATAACATTTCTCCTTGTCTGGGGCTGAAAGACTTTCAACTTCCTAATCTGTCCTGCGATAGTTTCCACAGCCATTTTATACGCCTTCTTATCACATAAATACTATTTAGAATAAATGACATTTCACAAGACGATCGGTGTCAACAATTATCGTTTTGGGTTCTTCTTTTCGACATATTTCCATCTTTTTGGAGCATCGTGGGTGGAAGTGACAACCAGAAGGAGGTAAAAAAGGAGATGGCACTTCACCTTTGATTGGTGAAAAATTAATATGTCGCTTCTTAAAGCTTGGAATCTCATCGAAAAGAGCTTGAGTATATGGATGGAGAGGTCTCTTAAATAGGTTTTCAGTGGTAGCCTCCTCCACGATGCGGCCAAGGTACATTATAATCACTCGGTCACTAACATGCTCAATCACTGATAGATCGTGGCTAATAAACAGTGAAGCAAATCCGAATTTCCTCCGATGTTCCATGAACATGTTGAGAATTTGAGCCTGTATGGACACATCTAAAGCAGATACCACCTCATCGCAGACAATAAATTCAGGATTCACAGCTAATGATCTAGCGATAGCAATTCTTTGTCGCTGGCCGCCAGAAAATTGGTGCGGATATCGATTTTTGTAGGAAGGCTTCAGACCACAGATAGGCATCAGATTGTTCAAATACTGATCCAATTCAGTTGATTTAATTATTCCATGTACAATAGGGGCTTCACCGATAATCTCGCGAACTTTCATTCTGGGATTTAGAGAAGAGAATGGATCTTGAAATATCATCTGAATTTGAATTGCAACGCGTTTACTCTCATTCTGATCTAATGATTTTAAATCATGACCATTGTAAAATATTTTACCTTCTGATGGTTCAAGAACTCCAGCTACAATTCTGCCTAAAGTTGATTTTCCACAACCCGACTCACCGGCAATACCAACAACTTCTCCTTTATATACTTTTAGATTGATATTATCTAATGCGTGTACAACTTCCTCGCTTATGCTAAACCCTAATTTACTAACCATTTTAGCAACTATATCTAATTTCTTGATAAACCGTTTAGATATATTGCAAAGCTCGATCATTGGTTTGTCCACCTTTCCGTTCATTCTACACCCCCATGTTCAGTATGAGGATGATGGCATCGGACATTATGTTCTGGCAATGGAGTGGAAAACATAGGATCTTCTAAACACAAGCCATTTGCTCTTGGACAGCGTTCCCGAAAGGAACAACCTGGTGGAAGGTCTACAAGGGATGGTGCCATACCTTGAATGGAATTGAGAGGTTGCCCACGACGATTGTGAGCCGGGACCGATTTTATGAGACCTGTTGTATAAGGATGAAGCGGTCTGTCCAAAACATTATCAACACTGCCTTGTTCAACAATTTTCCCAGCATACATTACTGCCACTTCATCAGCCAAACCGGCCACAACGGTTAGATCGTGCGTGATCCAGAGTAATCCTGTTCCCTTTTGACTGCAAAGCTTTTGAATTTCGTATAGGATCTGAGTCTGAATCGTGACATCTATAGCAGTAGTAGGTTCATCGGCGATGATAAACGCAGGATCATTCAGCATTGCAATAGCGATTGCAACCCGCTGACGCATACCACCAGAAAACTGATGCGGATAGGACTTTAACCTTCTTTGAGGATCTGGAATACCAACTTGGGTCAATGCCTCGGCTGCCTGAGACAGGGCTGCTCGATGGCTTATATTTTGATGCGCCTTGAGAGTTTCAACCATCTGAGTGTCAATCCTGAGTACCGGATTTAGGGACATCATAGCATCTTGAAAAATCATGGCAATATGAGCTCCTCTAAACCGCCTCAATTCTTTGTCGGTTAAGGAAAGGATATCTTCATTTTGGTAGATGATCTTTCCATCTACCACAAAACCAGGTGGATCGACCAAGCCCATTACTGACAAACCGGTTACCGATTTTCCTGATCCTGATTCCCCTACCAAACCAAGAATTTTCCCTGAAGAGAGTTTAAAACTGACCTCATCAACCGCTTTTACTAAACCTGCCCTAGTATCGAAATAGGTCTTAAGGCCATCTACGACAAGCTCTTTATCAGTAAAAATCATTTCTCTAACCTCGGATTCAGAACTTCGCGTAATCGCTCCGTAAATATATTGATACTAGCTACTGTAACAAGTAGTGCTATTCCTGGAAATACACTGATCCAATACTGCCCGCTTAACATATATTCATACCCGTTGGAAATCAAAAGCCCCAAGGAGGGCTCCGTAATCGGCAGACCGACACCAAGAAATGAGAGCGTTGCTTCCAATGCTATTGCATTAGCGACGTTGACTGCACCGATAACGATTAATGGAGGCATACAATTGGGAAGTAAATGTCGAAACATAATTCGTTTGGTCGAGAGGGCTAAACAATTTGCAGCCTCGATGTATTCCTTTTTCTTCTCAACAAGAGCAGTACCTCGTACTGTTCTGGCAAAATAAGCCCATTGTGAAATAACGAGCGCAAAAATCACTTTATCGATGCCACGACCGAGTATAGCTAACAACACTAGCGCAATTAGTAGAGCTGGAAAACTTAACTGAAGATCCACGATCCGCATAACTAACACATCCAGCTTCCCTCCGTAATAAGCTGCCAATAAGCCAATGGCCGTCCCAAAAATTAATGCGAGGAAACCACTACTTAGACCGATAGCAAGACTTATTCGCAGGCCATAAAGAATGGCACTCAACATGTCGCGCCCCTGGTCATCGGTTCCCAACCAATATGTTGTGCCTTGGTGGCCTTTTAAGCCCGGTGCAAGAGTGCCATCAAGAATTGTGATCTGGGCCAAGTCGTAGGGATTCTGACTAGATATTAAGGGTGCAAAAAACGCAATTAGTAGTATACCAAACATAATCACTGTAGCAATTGTTGCGGTTTTACTTTCTAAAAAGTTAGATGTTAAAAGACGGAAAGGATGCCCATCTATATTAGACTGCGGTTTGATTTTGAATTTCGTAACTGTTTTAGCTCTTCTCATGATTTTCATTCTCCAATTCCAACCCTTGGGTCAAGAACTGAATAAAGGGTGTCTACTATCAGGTTTATTATTATGAATATAATAACTGTGACTAGCAGATAAGCAACAATCACCGGTCGATCAAGGTAATTAATTGAATCAATAATTAGCTTACCCATGCCCGGCCAGGCAAAAACAGTTTCAGTCACTACGGCAAAGGCTAATAGCATTCCAAACTGAATCCCTGTCACAGTAACCACCGGTATAAGAATATTTTTCAATATATGGACAAGTATTATACGGTTCATGGTCAAACCTTTGGAACGGGCAAACTTGACGAATTCTGACAGCCAAGTTTCTTCTACTCCAGCTTTAGTGAGACGAATAATCAAGGCCAATGGAAATAGAGATAAGGTAAGGGCTGGTAAAATAAGATGTTTGAGACCATCGATAGTTAAAAAGCTAATGCCTATGCCAAAAATTTCTACAGTCTCCCCACGGCCTGAGGTTGGTAGCCAGCCTAAAGTGATAGAAAAAATCATGACAAACATGAGTCCAACCCAGAAGTTTGGCAGAGAGAAACCGAGGATTGAGCAAGTCATTATACCTCGGCCAATTGCAGATTTAGATTTAAGGCCAGCCACTATGCCTAGCGGGAGACCAACAAAAATGGCTATCATCATGGCTGAAGTTGCCAACTCCAAAGTAGCTGGCAAACGCTGAGTGATTAATTTTAACGCAGGCATGTTGTAGATAAAGGAGTTACCGAGATTTCCTCGTACCGCTCCTTTGAGGAAAACGATATACTGCACCCACAGAGGGCGATCAAGACCAAGATTACGGATCGCTGTCTCTCGTACTTCTTGGCTGGATTGTGGATCTATGAGCATGTCCACAGGATTGCCGATTGCATAAACACCAGTGAAAACCAATAAGGACATGACCCAGAGAATGATTACACTTTGAATCATACGTCTAACTAAAAAAACAGTCATCATTATACCTGATTATTTTAATTCATGTTGAGTAAGGTGGGTCCAAAGACCCACCTTTGACTTCTCTATTTAACCAACTTAGCATTCATAGCTATCGTCCTTTCTTGAGCATTAGGAATATAGACGATCCCTTTTCTTGCAGCTGATATAGTCATTTGAGCATGTAAAGGAATGACAGCTATATCTTTCATAGCAGTTGCCATAGCTTGACGTAGCAGTTGCTCTCTTTTGACATCATCGACAGTGGTAACAGCTAACTCTGTCAATTCATCTAACTCGGGATTCGAATACATTGCTTGATTTAGAGCACCAAACCCTTTTTCTTTATCATAAGTATGAATTCCCATCTTAAACCAACCTGTTGACTCACCATGACCACCGTGTCCCCAACCCATCATAAAAAAAGCGTATTCCCCCTTAGGAGGGGAAACTTTTGAGAAAAATATACTCTTGGGCATAGTGTCGACTTTCATACGGATACCAATTTTAGACAACATCTGAGCCACTGCTTGACAAATTTTTGCATCATTAACATATCGATTGTTCGGTCCATGAATTGTCATGCCGAAGCCGTTAGAATATCCTGCCTCTGAGAGAAGCTTCTTAGCAGCAGCAACATTGTATTTTTCCTTTAAAATATTAGGATTATATCCAAACCAACCTTCCGGAACCATCTGGCTAGCAGGTATAGACAATCCAGACATAACTTTCTCCTTGATGGTTTTACGGTCAATGGCCATTGAGATAGCCTTCCTAACCCGCAGGTCACTAAGAGGATTCTTTTTCAGTGATTTTCCATCAGTTGTTGTCAAATATGAAGATTCATCCATATCAAACTTTGGGATTAAAAATATTATCCGATCTGAAGGCCGTTTAAAAACATTAATATTCTCATTTTTTTCAAGGGAATTCACCTGAGTCGGAGGAACGAAGTCAATCAAGTCTACACTATTACCGAGTAGGGCGGCAACTCTAGCAGCATCATTGCCAATTATCTTGAATGTAACGGTCTCCCAATCTGGTTTTTTACCCCAATACTCCTCATTCCGTTTAAGTACCAATCGGTCACCATGAACATATTTTACATATTTATACGGACCGGTTCCTATAGCTGCTTTACCTAAAGTGAAATCTGCCGTTGTTGCTCCTTCTGCGGCTTTTTTGGAGACAATTGCAATAGCGGTCATGTCAGCAGGTAAGAGTGGGTGAGGTTTTGCTGTCTTGAATTGGATAGTATGCGGGTCGATGATATCTATTTGAGTAATAGCACTGGTGTGACCGGTGTAAGGATTAGGATTCTTTGGGACGTTAGGAATACGCTGAATTGAGAATTTCACATCCTCGGCTGTGAAATCCGTGCCGTCATGGAATTTTACCCCTTTTCGAAGTTTAAATTCCCAAGTTGTATCGTTCAGAGGTTTCCATGATACAGCCAAAGAAGGAATTCTTTTTGCGTTGGGATCATTAGAAACAAGGTGTCCGTAAATGTGGGCGGCAAAGGCTATATTGGTATCCAGGTAGAGAAAATGTGGATCAATAGTAGGTTCAGCTCTGCAACCGATTGTTAAGTTTTTGGCATAAGCATATCCATTTCCAAGTACTACGATCCCGACTATCATAAAAATTAAGATGGCCAAGTTAGTTCGTTTTTTCATAATGTTACTCCTCCATTTATGTTACGAGTTAATGCTATGTTCTCTTGCCTTATTTTTATACCTTCCCAGCTATTCGAAGATAATTTTTCACCGAGAATTTCATAAAAAATCTTTTTTACTATCGCCCATATTAATTTTGTGATCCTAATAATTCATTTTTGATAGACGATGATATATATTGTTCGATGCTATTTTGCATATCTTTCAGAAATAACTCATTCATATAAATATTTATATGCTCACTAATAAGATTCTTTGCTTGCGCATACTGATTTGATTTGATTAACTCAAAAATTTCTGTATGTTCTTGTATTTGCTCTTTAATTTCAGCAGTTTTATGATAAATATATGTATATCTAACGACATTTGAATTGATTGCATTATAGAAATAGGATAGCCTTGCATTCTTGGCACATTTAACTAATTCCATGTGAAAACCCTGAATTTTTGTAACCCAATCAAGTTTTGACTGCCATGTTCCATCATAGACATTTTTTGCCGTGAGTTCTTCATTTAAGGAAATTTCAATGCTTTTAAAATCTTTTATTCGATTCTCCTTTATCAAATCAACAGCAGCAAGCTCGACTACTCTTCTTGCTTGGTATAACTCTATAAAATCTTCAAGTGTTACTACACTTGTAAATGTACCCTTTCTAGGTATATTTTCCACTAAATGTTCATGGGTCAAAAACCTAAAGGCCTCCCTTAAAGGGGGTCGGCTAATGTTGAAATGCTTAGCAAGCATATTCTCATCCAATCTTTGTCCTGGAGCTAAACGGCCAGCTATAATTAGATCTTTCAAATAATTAAAAGTACTTTGTGTAACGCTTATGGGTTCCATATCAATCTCCTATTGTGTTTTTTGTAGACAATAGACATATAATTTAATTACGTCAAACCCTTTTTTATTTTTCCGAAATAAAAATCCACCTTGTATAGTCCTATGCAAAGAGTGATTGCTTTGAGGAATTTATCTCTTTTACTTCCGGTACCACTTCACTTCATTACCAAATTTTACATCTCTAAAATGTCAATCAGGGAAGTAGGTAACCAGCGGGATATCCTGAGAGTCAGAGGCCATGGCAATGGCCAGTTTGATGCGGGCCTTAGGTCCACTCATACAGCCGATAAAAAGAACCCCTAATTTTCTTAGGTCAATTTCCGATCCTATGTAGTCATAAGTATCAATTAACAACTCGCCCCATAAACAGCGAGAAGTCATAATTACCGGAATATTCCGCTCGATGGCTTCGGCAATGGCATCCCGCAGGTTAGGCGTAACCTGTCCCCCTCCAAATCCTTCGATGACAAACCCCTCTACGCCAAGTTCAGTCATGGCACGCATCATCCGGCCATCATCTCCAACGACACATTTGATTAATTCAATCCGCTCAGCCACCCGATTTGTTTTTATATATTCATGCGTCCAGGGTTTACGTTTCATGACCACCTTCTCACTGTGAACCATTCCTAACAAACCAAGCTTTGGAGATCTAAAACTGGACACCTCTGTGGTATTCATCTTAGTCACATCCCTGGCGGCGTGGATTTCACCATTCAAGCAAACCAAGGCTCCCAATCCCCGGCATGAAGTAGAGGCTGCTACAGTAATGGCATCTTTCAGGTTGCGCGGCCCATCAGAGCCGATCTGGGTTGGATCACGTAAAGCACCTGTGAAAACGACGCAGTTCTCCATTCCGAAGGTCAGATCTACAAAGTAAGCGGCCTCCTCTAATGTGTCAGTGCCGGTGGTAACGACCACCCCAACGTCCGGCACGGATAGGCAAATGTTATTAATCCGTTGGCTAAGGGTCAACAGGTCGTTCCACTGCAAATGGCTACTCGGAAGCGAGCGAAGGTTTTCAATTTGTAATTTAAATATTCCAGCCAAACCCGGTACGGCCCCAACCAGCTCTTCACCTCCCAATTGGGGAAAGACCGCCTTACCCTGCGTCGACGAATCCATGGCAATGGTGCCGCCTATAGTGATTAAATGGATTGTTTTTCTATTTCGGGATAACATGCTATTTCTGTTTCGCTCCTGTCGTCATCCCAGGCAAATCGGTAGGCTGTAGGCTAATGTTGAAATAATCAACAAGCATATTCTCATCCAGTCTTTGTCCAGAAGCCAAATGTCTATCTATAATAAGATCTTTCAAATGATTATAGGCGCTTTGCGTGTTATTTTTGGTGTACATATCAACCTCTCATCTATGTCTTTTGTAGACAATAGACAAAGAATTTACCTGTGTCAAGCTTTTTTTATTTTTTTAGAATAAAAATCCAATTCGCATAATCGGAGTCAAAGTCTGATTGCTTTAATTGCAGGATGCCGCGTTCTGCCGTTTCAACTTATCAACAGGCTACTCAGCATTGAATTGCCCATACACATCATCTATGATGTAAAAATATCAGATTAAATTCACCTTTTACCTTTGCAATATTTCGTACTTAAATACCCGATTCAAAATTCCTATTTTTTATATTTACCTTTCATTATTGTCATTGATATCCTAAATTTTTCTTCTTTCTGAAATTTTTTATTTTATAAAAACTGATACAATATGGTTAGCATGAAAAGCGATAGTTCGAGTCAGAACGTTTTCACTTGGGCCAAATAATTTGGTATTGACAGATTCAAAATTTTCGGTTTATGATTACCAATATGCTGTTTTGGGTCAGTATATGCTTAAAACTTGTAAAAAGTCCTTCAAACTTTTAATCGTTTATTATAGAAATCATTTACTGGATAGTAATGAACGGTTTTTTTATTACTATGGCTCAATGCCGAAGGTTAAGATACTATAAATGAAATCTGACTTAAAAGGGATTGATACTCGAAAAGTCCATGCACTTAATATTTTTCAAGCGGGTCTCAGTGCTGTGGCACCCGGAAGTGCCATCCAAAAATACTGTAGACGTCAGGGAAACCTTTTGACCATCGCCAGCGACACCTATGATCTGTCTGAATATAAAAAAATTCTTATTGTAGGTGGGGGAAAAGCTGGAGCTGCTATGGCAGCAGAAATAGAGGTTATACTTGGTGATCGGATTTCTGACGGAATTATCAGTGTTAAATACGGTCATCTGGCTGAATTAAACCATATTCAAATCGCTGAAGCCGGTCATCCAATACCCGACCAAAACGGCCAGAAAGTAGCTTTAGCTATCCAGACCATGGTAAGATCTGCCAAAGCTGATGATTTAGTCATCTGCCTAATTTCTGGAGGAGGCTCTGCTCTGATGCCCCTTCCGGCTAGCGGATTAAGCCTTGCCCACAAACAGAAGACCACTGATGTACTGCTGGCCTGCGGTGCCACCATCCACGAGATCAACACTATCCGCAAACATCTATCCGATATAAAAGGAGGTATGCTGGCCCGGGCCGCTACTCCTGCCACATTGGTTTCCTTGATTCTGTCTGATGTGGTGGGTGATGATCTGGATGTCATTGCCTCTGGCCCCTGCGTAGCAGATTCGAGCACCTTTGCCGACTGTATGGATATTATCTCCAGATACGATATTGAGAATCATTTGCCCGGTAAAGTAGTCAGCCGTTTGAAAGCTGGCCTCTCCGGGCAGATCCCGGAAACGCCTAAAGCCAATGATCCAGCCTTTGGAAAAACTCGGAACCTGATTATCGGCCGGAATATAAACGCAATAAATGCAGCAAAATCAGCGGCAAAAAATCTCGGCTACCCCACGATAGTTCTCTCTTCCATGATCGAGGGAGAAACCCGGGATGTGGCCCAGGTCCACGGTGCGATTGTCAGAGAAGTTGTGAAAACAGGCAATCCTATGTCCCCGCCATTGTGTATCCTTTCAGGCGGCGAAACAACGGTGTCCATCAAGGGCAAGGGACTTGGTGGCAGGAATCAGGAATTCGTCCTTGCTGCGGCCATAGATATTGCAGGGTATGAAAATATCACTGTTCTGAGCTGTGGCACAGACGGTACAGACGGACCCACGGACGCAGCCGGCGCTATTGCTGACGGTACCACAGTTGCCCAGGCCAGGACCTTAAACGTGGACCCGCTCCAGTATCTGTCCGACAATGATGCCTATCATTTTTTTGACCGTATAGGGGGTCTGATTAAAACCGGGCCGACTAACACCAATGTGATGGATCTGAGAATCATTCTGATTTCATAAAAATTCCTGATCCAGAGGAAAAATAAATAAATGAATTAAAATTTTGGATTTGGTTAGAATTATGGCTAATTATCCCATACGTAGATCTTGTACGGCCTTTTAATTGTCAACAATATAAATTCAAACCTTGACAATACTTTTGAAATACACTTGTATGGCTCAGAAAATTATTAACTTTAAGGTTCAAACATTGAAATTATCTGCTAGGAGGCTACTAACGCCAACTGTCCATCAGAAAAATTAGGTAACACCTGTAATTATTGACAAATTTATTATCAAAGATTAAATCTTAATTCTGATATTTAAATTCATTTTCAGGAAATTACATACACTGAATATTAAAACAAAGAAGCTACTGAATGGAGAAGTTATAAATTTGCTAAATTTGTTGTTTTCAAGCACTATTTCGCTTTTTAAAAATCACTCTGCCCTCACTACGGAAAACCTTGTGCTTATTAGGATTTGTATATCATTAAAAATGGAATGGTATACGGCCTGAAACAATTTAAAATATTGATTAGCATTGCACTATCAAAATAAAACATTGATGTAAATAGGTATAGTTACCTATTTTATTAATAAAAAATTCTATGGGAATCAACATTTGCCTTGGAAAATTTTTACATTCAATTCTCAAGTCCAGGCATTTTAAAAATTGCCATGATGCAAGATATGGTATGGATAGATTTTTTAGTTTCAGATTTGAAATTATATTATATGGGAAAAATCAAAACAAAAAAAGCCAAAACCCCATTCAACTAAATTGGAGATAAAATTGACAGATACCCATTCTGAAATGGTGTGTACTATGTCTATACGTCCGGTGTTTTTTCGGCAAATTTTTGATCCGGTTTATAGCCAGTAGTGCTGTCTTTTAAAACTTTCTTTCTCAGTTTATCTGATACAACAAAACAAAATCAGGATTAGAACTTGTATTGTTGATATTTTGGATTGCCTTCTGACAATTCCCCTTAGGATAATTATCATTGACTGCTATGATTTTTGACTTTGTTCTAAAAGAGCGATCACACGAATAGAATTTTGTAATTTTGAATTAGGTATTCTCACACTTCAACTTTCGATTTGAGGCGATCAACGTGTTTTAATATTTTAAAAAGCATTTCCAGAATCTGCGTCTACTATGAATATTTCAGAACAATTTTTTGTGAGTTTGATGGTTAGGAAATAATTGCGTTGAAGTTATCTCTAAATAATCTTTTTTGAACACCCTTGTCCGGAAAAAGTCTTTCTAACCTTCGTTTGATGAATCCGTTATCAAAGAAATCATCGGTTTCAGTTCTTCCATATGGCCCATCTGTACCAAAGAGACATCGTTCAGGCCCCAAAAAATCGACAGCACTCCGTGTTGTTTTTGCATCAACATAGGCATCTGCGGAAAGATCAACCCAGATATTATCTCGTCCCTGAATCAATTTCCATGTATCAGAATAGTTTGGAAAACCGGTATGGGCTAAGATTACTTTTAGTTTTGGTAGTTGATCTATTATTGGTAGAAAATCACCGTGATCATCGAAACCCACATGAATTAACAATGGCATGCCTACCTCGGAAGCTTTTTTAGCTATTGGCAAAAGCTCTTTGGGTGCATATTGGTGCCAGAACGGGTGCGCCTTTATCCCGATATAGCCCTCTCGCCCCTTCCATTTTTCATATTCTTCAACTGGATCATTCTGGCCCTTCGGATTGACAAAAATCCAGCCAAAAAACCGATCCGGGTGTGCAACTAACGTGTCCGCAACTGGTTTGTTGTCTGGGTCCTTGTAAATACTGAGAATACTTTTCGGCAGGATAATATCTCCTTCAGGTGTAAATTTGGCCACTATTTTTTTTGCTAAGCCTCTAAATAAGCGGTGGGTAAGAAAAAAGCGCATAATCTTTAGCCCAAATTCTGGCGTGTGCGGAATTGGGTCGCACATAGTCGGAATAAGAGCAGTTTTTTCAATTCCGTGTTTGTCCATTTTTAACAATAGGTTCTCAAGTGGCTGAACCCTTGTATCCAAGTGATAGTGGCAATCAATGGTCATATGAAACTCCCTCTTAAATATTAAAGACTTCAAAGTTTTTCAAATCTGCTATGTCATTTCATTCCGGAAAAGATATGGAAAATTTACAATAGGGAATCCAACTCTCACTAAGCTACAAAAAAAAGGTTATCAACACAACTTCTATATGATAGGAAATTGGACATGTAAACATTTAATTGAATCATTTCTGAAAGTCAAACATACTTGCATCATTATGACTTCAACTTTTATCAGAAAACAGTTTTGATTTGCATCGGTATCTTTGAGTTTTTTTCACTGTGGACTATGTCTATACATCCGGTATTTTTTTGTAAATTTATTGAACCTGATTATAGCCAGTAGTGTGGCCTTTTTAAAATATTTCAATTTGGGAAAATTGAACTTTTAGATCCGAATTCTAAAAATTAATTTCCTGGTTAAAAATTAAAATTTGAAGATACCAGATCTTGTGGTAAGCATTTTCAGGAAAAAATCATGAATTCACGTTATAGTACTCTCCTATTTTATTATCATTTAGCTCGGTAATGTGAAATTAATTGCATAATATTTTTTTAATTTCTTTAAAAATTAGATAGTTATCACTATTGACATCCTGTGCTTTATTCGTTAATGGAATGTTATTAATCTTGTGTTTCAATCATCTTTTAAATATTTACAACTCGCATGAAAAGGTCTGACGTGAATAAATTGAATCAAAATACTTGATAATAACATAAAATAATAGGAGTCAAAACATGACTGATAATCCGATTTATAAAAATCTTGCAAAGGTTCTGGATACACTTCCTAATGGTTTCCCAGAAACGGAAACAGGTGTTGAAATTCAGATTTTAAAAAAAATTTTCACACCTGAAGAAGCAGATTTGTTCTGTAATTTAAGGCTAACATTTGAAACACCCCAGCAGGTTTCGGAAAGAACAGGAAGATCCTTGGACGGTTTGGCAGAAAAGCTTGAAACTATGTGGAACAAAGGGCAATTATTCGGTGTTGATTTTGGAGAAGTAAAAGTTTTTAAAATGATACCATGGGTGTTAGGCATTTATGAGTACCAGGTAAAAAGTATGGATAAGAAGTTTGCCCAATTATGTAATGAGTATAGCCATACCTTTGGAAAAGAGTTTTTCAAGTATACTCCTCATCTGATGCAAGTGATCCCTATTGAAAAAGAGGTTGAAAATAATCAGGCAACCCTTCATTATGAACAAGTTTCAACAATTATAGAAAATGGTCAGTCTTTTGCTGTGAATGAATGCATATGCAAAAAAGAAAAAAAGCTTCTGGAGAATCCTTGCGATAAACCGCTTGAAGTCTGTATGGCAATTGCTCCGGTCCCAGGTGTTTTTGAAAGTAACCATCCTTGGGGTGGAAGAGCGATCACAAAAGATGAAGCATATAAAGTTCTTGAAAAATCGGAAGAAGCAGGGCTTGTACATTTAGCCAGTAATATTCAAAACGGTCAGTATTATATTTGCAATTGCTGCGGGTGCTGCTGTGGTGTACTTAGATCTGTAAATGAATTTGGTTTTTCCGAAGGCGTCAACTCCCATTTTTATGCCATGATTGATGAAGAGTCATGCTCCGGTTGCGGAATCTGTTCTGATGAAAGGTGTCAGGTCAATGCTATTATAGAAAATGAAGAAACTTACAGCATTATGCCGGATAAATGCATTGGTTGCGGACTTTGTATCAGCACTTGCCCGGAAGAAGCCATAGTTCTCAAACGAAAGGAAGAGAAAGATTGTGTGGTACCGCCTGCTGATGAAAATGAGTGGTTTAAGCATCGAGCCGCAATAAGAGGGGTAGATTATTCAGTCCATGAATAGAACCCGGATATACAGAGGATACCGGGCGGCTTTCTAATTGCCGAAACAGCAGGATTATAGCCAGGAAGTGTTCTCTTTTTGGATTTTTAAATATCTGTCAAATCATTATCAAGATTAGAAATGGTATCATTAATACTTTGAATGCTTTATTACATTTATCCACTATTCTTAGTTTTGTGGAGCACTACCAAAGAATCTTGATCACGGTCGGCTATCTGCTGAGCAACTTTGTCAGGGACAATTTCGAAGAGATCATCAAAACTAACAATAGACAACTCTCCACGGTTTAGTTTCTTGGTAATATCCTCGTTAACGTAGAGTTTCTTTATTTTTTTACCCACCTTGAAGTAGTAGGGTTCCTCGTATTTATCCAGTTTCAGGCGGTAAGTTTCAATGAGCTGCTTTACCTGGGACAGTTTCTCCAGCTTCTCTTTTTCTTGGTTGAACTGGCGGTTGAGCTCCTGGCTGTGCTTAGCCTGGGCTAACTGATCT
>Ga0307988_1000992_pt1 | contig 17426 bp, 12 predicted proteins | sample EllFjometagen183_FD_203166 | JGI IMG/M metagenome (GOLD analysis project Ga0307988, IMG submission 203166) | Marine microbial communities from Ellis Fjord, Antarctic Ocean - #183 | ecosystem: Environmental > Aquatic > Marine > Unclassified | place: Southern Ocean | collected 2014-10-08 | reverse complement strand
ACTGTTTGATGGTGGAAATTTTTTTGTCAGGTGAGGCTTTGGAGTATCTTTATGAACGACGTGTATATAAAATACACAAGTGATATAAAGATATGAACAAAACGAATCATGATAGAAAATTAACCCATCAAAAAAGGAACGCTAGATGCGTTCCTTTTATTCGTTGCCGTTCCCCCGATCGGCAACTACTATAAAAGCTAATTTATATTACCTACTACTATATTAACCAATCTGCTGGGAATTGCAATAACCTTTATGACATTTTTATCATTTATTAAAGATTTTACTGTTTCATCCTCCATTGCAGCCTGTTTCATGGCATTTTTGTCCAGTGACATTGGTATAACCATTTTGTGACGCACCTTGCCATTTAGCTGTATAACAATTTCAACACTCTCTTCTACAGTTTTATTTTCATCATACTCCGGCCATGATGTCTGGTTTAGCATACCATCGAAGCCCTGCGCTACCCAAAGTTCTTCTGTTATATGAGGTGACACTGGGTTGAGTAATATAAGAAATGTCTTAAACTCATCTAAAGTTATGCTCCCTTTATGATAAAAATCATTGACCAAAGTCATCAATGCCGCAATACCGGTATTAAATTTAAGTGTTTCAAAGTCATTACTGACCTTTTTAATGGTTTTATGCATGTTGGTCTCAAGTTCCTTGGAATAACCACTTTCATTGTTAACCATTGGTGTCATTCTTACGACTCTGTCAAGGAAACGTTTACATCCTTTAACTCCATTTGTTGACCATGGAACCGATTTTTCAAAATCGCCGATGAACATCTCAAACATTCTAAGAGTATCTGCTCCTGATTCTACAATAACGTCATCAGGATTTATAACATTACCCTGTGATTTTGACATTTTTTCGCCGTTTTCTGCCAGTATAAAGCCATGTGATGTTCTCTTTTTATAAGGTTCTTTTGTTGGCACTACTCCAATATCATACAAGAATTTATGCCAGAACCTAGAATAAAGCAGATGAAGGGTAGTATGTTCCATACCACCATTGTACCAATCTACAGGAGTCCAGTATTCAAGCAGCTCTTTTGAAGCCAGTGCTTCACTGTTTTTAACGTCAATATATCTAAGATAGTACCATGATGAGCCTGCCCACTGAGGCATTGTATCAGTTTCTCTTTTAGCTGGTTTTTTGCAGGACGGACAAGTTGTATTAACCCAGTCTGTTATATTTGCAAGGGGTGACTCACCTGTATCGGTTGGTTCATAATGATCTACATCAGGCAATCTTAACGGAAGTTCTTCTTCCGGCAATGCTACCCAACCACAATCTTCACAATAAACCAGCGGAATAGGTTCTCCCCAGTATCTCTGGCGTGAGAAAACCCAGTCTCTTAATTTATAATTTATCTTGAATTCGCCAATTCCCTTTTCATTAAGGAATTTTGTAATTTTTTCTTTTGCTTCTTTAACATTCAATCCGTCTATAATGCCCGAATTAACCATAGTTCCATTTTCTATGTCCGTAAAAGCCTGTTCACTGATATCTCCTCCGCCAACAACTTCAACAATCGGCAAATCGAATTTTTTAGCAAATTCATAGTCCCGCTGGTCATGTGCTGGAACTGCCATAATAGCACCGGTTCCGTATGACATCAGAACATAGTCTGATACCCAGATTGGAATAAGTTCATCATTAACCGGATTTATTGCTTTTAATCCGTCAATTTCAATTCCGGTTTTGTCTTTTGCCAGTTCTGTTCTTTCTAAATCTGATTTATGTGATGCTTCTTCTTCGTACTTAATAATTGCATCATAATTTTTTATTTGCTCTTTATATTTCTGAATATAAGGATGTTCAGGAGACATTACCATATATGTAGCTCCGTAAAGTGTATCGGGCCTTGTTGTATAAACCTTAAGAACATCATCAGAATCAGCAATTTTAAAATCTACCTCTGCCCCTTCAGAACGGCCAATCCAATTAACCTGAGTAGTTCTAACTCGTTCAGGATAATCAACAAGACTTAAATCCTCAATCAGTCTTTCTGCATACTTCGTTATTCTCAGCATCCATTGACTTTTCATTCTTCTTGTAACTGCGCTACCACATCGCTCGCAAGCTCCGTTTACAACCTCTTCATTAGCCAAGCCTACTTTACATGATGTACAGAAATTAATTGACATCTCTCTTTTATATGCCAAATCGTGTTTAAACAACTGCAGGAATATCCATTGAGTCCACTTAAAGTAATCCGGATCTGTTGTGTTTACTTCTCGAGACCAGTCAAATGAGAAACCTATAGATTTACATTGTTCTTTGAACCGGGCTATATTTTTCTTTGTAACATCCGCAGGATGCATTTTGTTTTTTATTGCATAATTCTCTGTTGGAAGACCAAACGCATCCCAACCCATAGGGAACAATACATTAAACCCTTCAAGACGTCTTTTTCTTGCGACTATGTCCAGTGCTGTATATGGTCTGGGATGTCCGACATGAAGTCCTTTGCCTGATGGATATGGAAATTCAATCAAAGCGTAATAATTAGGTTTTGACCTGTCAATTCCTGTTTTAAAAGTTTCCTTTTCATCCCAGATTGCCTGCCACTTTTTTTCAATGGCTATGTGGTTGTAATTATTCATGTCTATCCTCTTTCTTTTGCAATAAAAAAGTCCTGACGCATAGAGGCGACAAGACCGCGGTACCACTCTAATTAACATTCCCTAAGAAATATCATCTCTTTTTGATAACGGTGCATACCACCGGCCTGTATTACTGCATTCACACAAGCTGCTCCAAAACGAGTTTCAGTTCAATCCGTCTCCGCCTTACACCATCCGGCGTCTCTCTTTACACTTCCTGAAACTTACTGCTTTTCATCATCACAATACTTTTTTGTATTATATCTTACGCCCCTACAAATTGCAACTTCCCTCTTTAATATGCCCTTGGCAAATTGACCGCAAATTGAAGACCTTCAGATTACTCAGAACACCTTTATAGCGTTGTATTTGGCTGACTTTTAGCCAAAGTTAGTATATAATTGTCCGGGATACATCTTAGGGGGGAATTGTTGACAGATTTAACGCAAAATAAGGTACTAATACCAAAAGTTTTGAAAATTGGTCTTCCCATTGCGATACAGAATTTCGTTGGGACTGCACTCAATCTTGTAGACAATATGATGATCGGCACACAGGGCGAAGCAGCCCTTGCGGCGGTCAGTTTATCTAATAGAATATTCTTCATACTAATAATAACTTTATTCGGAATATACAGCGGTCTTGGTATATATTCTGCTCAATATTGGGGTAAAAAGGATATTGTCAGCATCAAAAAAATAATGGGTATCGCATTTACCCTGGGTCTGGCTCTATCTGTGATTTTTACTATTGGAACTGTTACATTTCCCACACAAATACTAAGCCTTTTCAGTAGAGATGCCGTTGTTCTTGAAAAAGGATCAAATTACCTATCAATTGCAGCTTTTACCTACATTCCTGTATCTATAGCTTATGTATATACATATACATCAAGAAGCGTCCATAGAACTAAATTCCCAATGGCTGCAAGTATAGTTGCCCTCAGTATAAATACTTTTTTGAATTATCTGTTGATTAATGGAAACTGGGGCGCACCGGAACTAGGTGTACAGGGAGCAGCTATAGCTACTCTTATAGCAAGAATAATTGAATTGGCCCTACTAATTACAATAATATATAAATCAAAAGACCATCCTCTTAAAGGTCATATAAAGGAATTCTTTAGTTTTACAAAAGACATGTTTATTAGAGTAATCAAAACTGCAATCCCTGTAATTATTAATGAATCCGCATGGTCTATCGGCGTATCAGTTTATTTCATTGCATATGGTTTCCTCGGAACTGCAGCAATTGCAGCTGCTCAGGTATCATTGACAATTTCCGATCTTATATGGGCATTCCTTATTGGTATGGGTAATGCAACCGCGGTAATTGTCGGCAATGAAATCGGAGCCGGTAAACTTAAAGATGCATTTACCATTGCCAAAAAACTCATAAAAATGGAGTTATTAGTATCTTTGTTTTTAGGGATTTTCTATGTAGGAATTGGTTATGGAATCGTAGGATGGTTCGGTCTATCAGAGGAAACTACACAACTTGCAATAAAATGTATATTTGTTAATGCTGCATTTATACCAATTCGTCTTTTAGCATTTGTGTATATCGTCGGAATTCTCAGAAGTGGTGGCGACACCAAGTTCTGTATGTTTTTGGATCTATCTATGGTTTGGCTTATGGGCATTCCCCTTGCCTTCTTTGCCGTCCTAGTTTTAAAGCTGCCTATTTACTGGGCAATGTGCATTGTACTTACCGAAGAAATTATGAAAGTTATAATCGCGGCACGGCGTTTTAAATCCAAAAAGTGGATAAACGTTTTAATTGAGCATTAGCTATGATGAAACTCTAGCATTTATTTTCACTTCCAATAAACATTTTCTGTTTCTGTGTATAATTCACAACTCGGTGGTATAATTACACTACACATCCATTTAATATGAGAAGGTGGTTACTAATGATAAAAAATGCAAAATTTAAATTCATACTCGTAATAATTATTTCGCTTATAATGCTTTCAAATAGTTTTTATTATGTAATTGCTGAACAGTCCGGCAACATTAAGCTCGTTGTAGACGGAACCGATATTACAGATTTGTCTGCACCAATTATTGAAAACGACAGGACACTGGTACCTGTTCGCTTTATCGCTGAAGCCCTTGGGGCAGATGTTTTATGGGATGGAATTAACCGTACAGTAACTATTCAAAAAGGTTCAGATAAACTATTTTTAAAAATCGGAAGTTACATTGTTGAATATAATGATGGGGAATCATACAATTTAAGTGACGTAGCACCCAAAATAATCAATGACCGCACTTATATTCCGGCACGTTTAGTAAGTAATGCATTTGGTATCGGAATCAGTTGGGATAATGACACCAGAACAGTAAATATTGATTCTTCCCAGTCTTCTGAGATACAGTCATTTTTTGATTTCAACATAAATTCTCACAAAAATGGAGATACCATTACAGGAGACACAACTTTTAGTATAACTGTAGGAAAAGAGTTGCTTTCATCTGCCCACGAAACTAAAATCCTCCTTTTGGATCAAACGACCTTTGAAGGTTATGTAATTGCCCAAAGCAATATTTCTAAAACTGATTTTGAATATTATGCAAAGCCAGAGAATAACGGCAAAAAAATACTAGTAGCTGCACTATATGATAGTAAAGGAAATTTCATCGGAGGAGAATCACTAAGTATAACGATAGACATTAATCCAGAGGTTTCAGTTTCCGGATTAACGAAATATCAAATAGTTAAAGACACTGTAAACTTCTCCCCTGCATTAAATTTTCAAGCTGCTTATGTGGATTATGAAATAAAAAACGCAAAAAACAATTATATAAAAACAATAAAAGAACAAGACCCTACCGGAAGCATATCCTGGTCCCCGGTAATTGAACAAAACGGCATTACCACTATAAAGATAACCGCATATGACAGCCATGGAAATCCCTATGAAAGCTCTGCCCTGCCTGTTATAGTGTCTGTAAAAAGAGAATTAGCTCTTACAGGTGTTTCTGAAGGATCCACTGTTAATAATGCAGTAACGCTATACGCATCTAGAAATTATGATGTTAATGATACTCAGTTTCTTCTTATGGATATTTCAACCGGAAGAACAAAAGTATTGGGTAAACTACCATATGGTGGTTTTACATGGTTTCCGGGACCAGAAGATACCGGCGAAAAATACATATTTGCAAGAGTACAAGATACAACCGGAATATACTATCAGAGCAGACTGGTAAAAGTAACAGTTGATGGAAGCCCAAAAGTACTGTTCAACGGGATAGGACCTTCTCAGGTATTAACTTCAACTTCTACTCTCAATATAAAAAGCAATGTAGAAGCTACCAATATAAGATACCTTCTCACAATAAAATCAACAGGTACATCGCGCTATCTTTATCCCGATTCAAATGCTTCTGATATGGTAACTTTTACTCCCCTGTCAACAGACAAAGGTGATTGTTCAATACAAGCTGAAATAACTCATCAGGAGCAAATAATTCTAAGCCAAAAAGTTGATTTCAATATATATCTCGGAAAAATATACGGACCAGAAGCTATAACGGCAAAGGATGAATTCCTTGAATTTGCCTCATCACTTGCATCTGATTCAATGGATAAAACCGGTATGTCCGCTGCACTTCAAACGGCACAAGCTATTTTGGAAACAGGCTGGGGCCAAAGCGTCCCGGTAGATAAATACAATGGTACTTTCTCAAATAATTTATTTGGTATAAAAGGAACAGGCAACAACGGTTCAGTAATCTCAAACACATGGGAAGTGTTTAATGGGAAATCTTATAGGGTCGATGACTATTTCAGAGCTTTTCACACCGTAAATGACGGATGGGATGATCACAAAAGTTTCCTTTTAAACCTATCACGATATGAAACATTCAGATCTGTAATGTATAACAGTGCTGACGGAGCTTGGGCGCTAAAAAGGGCCGGTTATGCAACCGACCCTAAATATGCTATAAAGTTAATTAAAATCATCAACACATATAATCTTAACGAGTTAGATAAAACAAGTTTATAGAAATTACTATATTGATTCTATAATTTTATCTTAAATGTCTTTATCTCATACGGCTTTATTGAAAACGTAATTGTATTTCCTTCCGCCTGTAATTGGTTTTGCTGATTTTCCATTAAATCACACTCAAAGGCAGCCTTTATAGGTTTTGCCACAGTTAATTTAACATCACTTCTTTGGTTATAACACTCATATAAACGTACAATGACTTCCCTACTGTCCTCTGCTTTTTTAACTGCTTCTATTTTCACATTAGGTTTATCAGCAGTTACAAATGACATTTCGCTGCCAATTAAATTCATGCCACCGGATACTGCAACAGAATGTGTAGGACAATTTAGTTCATATGCTGCATCAACAGTTCCTCCAACCCTAAAGTCTCCTGCATGAGGCATTATTGAATAAGTCATATCATGTTCGCCGAAATCCGCAACCGGACTTGGCATGGTTGCTGATTTTAGAAGCGTAAGCCGCATTACTGAATCCTTGATATCATGACCATATTTACAGTCATTCATCAAACTTACTCCATAATCAGGTTCAGATATGTCCGCCCACTTGTGTGCACACACTTCAAACCGAGCATAGTCCCAGCTGGTGTTCCAGTGAGTCGGACGCTCAACATTACCATACTGTATCTCATATGTTGCCTTGCTTGTGTGTATATCCATTGGGAAGGCAGCCTTTAACAAAATATGATCATTCTTCCAGTCAATATGAGTATCAAAATCAATTCTTGGGCTAATTGAACTCATATATACAGTCTGCTCAATAGTAGAATCCATAAATGGCCGTCGTATTTTCACTCCGCATCTGACAGGTCCATTCTCTACTACATCTACTGATTCAACATCATTAATTTCCCATACTTTATCGTTATAGTAAATATTTATATCCCATGCATCCCACTGAACCGGTTTATCCTCAAATGCCAGTAAATGGTTTGCTTTTTCTCCGGGTTTAACCAACTCACGGCAGTTGCATTTATCATAAATTGATGTGATGTTCATAGATTTATCATAAGTCAGTTTAACAAAATCATTTTCCATTCCGCTTTTGTCTGCTCTAATTGAACCAGCTTCATTAACATCACAGATTAATGAATATACTGTGTATCCCATTGGGGGTATTTTAGCTGCAAAAATGAAATAGGTGTCTCCATTCTCAGTTATCATTTGACCGGGTGTCTTTTCACCATTTTCTGATACTGCATGAGTATAGTTTTTACTGGATTTCACCTTTGAAATGTCATATCTCAAGTGCGACAATTGGTTAAACACAACACACTTATCATCACCTTCAACTGCCGAATAAGCAATTTTAGTCAATGACTCTTCTAGAAGTTTACTAAGGGACTCCATAACACCCTCGTATTGTTCAAAAGACTCTTCATACACTTTCTGAATTGAAGAACCCGGGAGAATATCATGGAATTGATTCAGCAGCACTGTCTCCCAATTAGCATTAATTACATCTCTTGGATATTCAGCAAGACCATTGGTTTCAGCAATCTGGGCAAATAATTCAACATCTCTTAGAAGGAATTCGGATTTTCTGTTATACCACTTGTTTTTTCCAACTGATGTATAGGTTCCGCGATGATATTCAAGATAAAGTTCTCCAACCCATTTAGGCAAACGCGGATTCGCTATAACTCGCTCATCAAGTTGTTCAAAGAAATCACGTGACTTCTTCATTTCAAATTTAGGGCATCCCGGTACAGCTTTCTCAAGCCGTCTACCCTCTTCAAGCATTTCTCTTGTAGGACCTCCGCCCCCGTCTCCATAACCAAATGCCATAAGAACATCATTATTTATTTCTTTCTGACTGTAGTTATCCCATGAGCCTTTAACATGAGCCGTAGACAATCTGCCGTTATATGTAGAACCATAAGAACGCACAGAATTTTTGGTATCTGTTGCTGTTATAAAGTGTGAAAGAACTGTTGAGCCATCAATACCTTCCCATTGGAAAGTTTCATATGGGAATCTATTGTATTCATTCCAAAATATTTTTGTAGTCATGAAATATTCAATGCCAGATTTTTGAAGAATCTGAGGCAATGCTGCACTGTATCCAAAAACATCCGGTAACCATAGAACTTTACATTCAACATCAAATTCACTTTTGAAAAATCTTGTTCCAAAAAGAAGCTGCCGTACAAAAGATTCACCTGAAGCCAGATTGCAATCTGCTTCAAGCCACATTCCACCTTCTGGTTCCCACTGTCCCGCGGTAATGCGGTCTTTTATCTTTTCATAAATATCCGGTCTGTCATTTTTAATAAAATCATAAAGCTGGGGCTGACTGGACATAAACAGATACTCAGGGTACTCTTCCATCAGTCTGAGCACAGTTGTGAAACTATGAATGGTTTTCATTCGCGTAACATCCAGGGGCCATAACCAAGCCACATCTATGTGTGTATGACCGATGCCGCTGACCACTGCTTGATTATCTCCGCAAAAGTCATTATAAAATTCATTTTCAAGGTACACGTTGGCCCTTTCAACTGTTTCGTAGAACTTTGCAGAATATGCTTTTCTAAGATCAAGCATATTAACGGTATTTTCTGTAAATCCCAGAATATCTTTTTTAGTTTTTTCATCATCAAGTCTTTCAGCAATATCAAGAGGTACTTTTAGATTGAAATACAATCGATCAACTTCCTTATCAAGAACTGCGATTTTTAGGAATAACTGTACCTTGCCTTCTCTATTAATGCGAAGGCGTGAACCGGGATAACCATCAAGGGCAAGAATATATTTATCTCCGGCAACTGCATTTTTTGTAAGAGTGGCATATGTATGATGCTTATCAAGGCCCTGATAAGGTTCACCATTAACTGATAGTAAAAATTGCGGATTACGGCTCATATTCCAATATGTTTTTGAGCCCATATTTCTAAGGTCAGTTTCACCATATTCCGTAGTTTCAACCATAATAAGAAGACTCTCACCTGTTAACTCTTCAGGAACGGTATAATTCATTCTAAATAAGTAACCTGCATCATCTTCACCCCAGGAATCACCGGGAATATACGACAGCATCCGTGGGTCATCCATTGCAATAGTTTCCAACCCTCTGACATCACCTGTAGTAAATGCAATTTCTTTTATTTCACTAATATTTCTATACCGCAGAGTATCCAATTCACTTAGAATTCTTCCGCAGTGTTGTTGCTGTAAATACATAACAAACCTCCATATTGGTCTTTATTTCAACTCTGATTTTTCATATGGAACATCTTGGTGTCCCTGTTTAACTTCACCTTTATATCCAACTGCAATTGCACATAGCACTTCACATGCTTCATCAAGATTAAGTAAAGACTTTATATAGTCAGAAGCTGATATATCTTCATCATGCATTCTTCCTCTTATCTGAACCCAGCAGGAACCTAGGTCCAAAGACTCAGCTTCAAGTTGAATGACAGTGGATACAATGGAGCAATCCTCAATCCAAATTGGTGTAATTTCCGGATATCCTGCAACAACATAAGCTACAGCAGCCTCAGCTAAAAACAACCCTCCGCTGCTTTTAGCAACAGACAGCTTTTTAAGAAGATTCTTATCCTGTACAGCTGTGATTTTCCAAGGCTGTCTTCCCATTGAAGACGGTGACCTCAGTGCACACTCAAGAATCGAATCCAATTTATCTGAATCAATCGGCTTATCAAGAAATTTTCGGATGCTTCTTCTATTTTTCATTAATTCAAGCATATTAACCACCCTTTTCAATAATTTCAATATTCACAGTTCTGTTTCTGGGTCCGTCATATTCACATAAATATATTCCCTGCCATGTTCCTAAAACAAGATTGTTATTTTCCAATATGACGGTAACGGAAGAGCCCGTCATCAAAGCTTTGATATGGGCGGAGGAATTTCCTTCATAATGAAGATAATCCCTGTCTTCCGTTACAATTTTATCTAATTTCATTAATATGTCAGTTACTACATCCGGATCAGCATTTTCATTTATGGTTATTCCCGCTGTGGTATGCGGCACAAAAACCACAATTATCCCGTTCTTTACACCACTTTTAGTGGTAATTTCCCTAATCCGACCGGTGATATTTACCATATCGGATTGGTTGTGTGTGCTGACCTGGATTTTTTCCACTATTTCACGCCCTTAAACTCCGAATAATTTTCAACAGTTACTTCAGCATTTGCTACTGCCCATGGCAAGCCTTTTTCTGATGGGAGCATCTCATCTTTATAACAATCCATAAGAACATCTTTGATTCCATCAACATAAATAAGTGTAGTTTTTCCTGTAGGCTCCTCTATTTTCTCACGTACAAGATATTCCTCTGCAAACTGACTGATTTCATAATTTTCTGAAACAGCATTGATAGTGATGAGCTGTGCACTTGCAGTAGCGATATCACATGGAATTTCATCTTCACCATTGATAGTATTTATTGATGTGAAAATCTTTCTCATTTCATCTTCAAATGGATTCCCATAAACTTTAGTTTCTCCGCCTTCAGGAGTTCCATAAATAATTCTATCCTTTGCGCTGTCAAAAGTAACTTTACCTTTTTCAAAAGTGATTTCAAACACAGGATGTATTTCTTCGGGAACGGCATGACTTGCAAGGAAAAGTAGATCGATGCCATTGTCTGTTTTAATTTTCGCCATGAATGTATCATAGTTTTCAATTTTATTAGCTCTGTACATTTCTGCTTTAATTTTTGCCGGGAAAGCACTTTTGCTTATACTGTCGCCCATGAGGAAAAACATATTATGAAGAAAATGTGCAGTTGCATTATTTGCGACGCTGTCAAGAATCCAATCGCCGTTTTCATTTTTAACTTTTCCTGCCCAGCTACTTCTGTGATAATAACGTTCGGTTCTTGGCCACTGTACAATAGTTTTAAATGAAATAGGTTTTCCATAAACTCCATCAAGAATATCTTTTTTAAGGTTAAGTATTGGTGCGCAGAAAGACCACTGGAATCCTACCGCAACAAACTTGCCTGTGCGTTTTGATGCTTCTTCCATTAGTAAAGCATCTTGGATTGTAGCCGCAATAGGTTTTTCACAAAGTACATTTGAGCCATTTTCGAGCGCTTTTATGGTCTGAGTAACATGAAGCTGTATAGGTGATGAAATTATAACCAAGTCAGCTGTATTGTTTTCGTAATACTCATCCAATGAATCAAACTGAGGAATGTTGTTGTCTATAAGTTCCTGAGGTATTGGACTCTTTCTTGTTTTGGGGTAAATAAATCCGGTAAATTCAAAATCTGCACCGGGTTTATTCTCGAACATTGCGTCCATAAATACTTTTGCATAACCTCTGATTCCGATTAATACTAATTTCATTTATTCACCTTCTCCATTACATTATTCTTAGCCCTTATAACAGCACGCAGAGGATGAAGTTCATCTTCGAGGCTTATAGGCATTGCTTTACCCTCAATTATCTCATCAAGAACATATTCAAAATATCCGGCATCACTCATTTCAGGATAATTCAATTTTATTTCTTCTGAACGACCGTCTCTGAGATAGATGTGAGTTTCCTGCATTCCATTAATACCTTCAATCCATCCTTCTGTCCCCCAAATTCTAAGGTGTTCATTTCCCCATGTTCCAAGCGGTTGTTTATGATTTAGGTAGTTTATATTCATACATCCGACTGCACCATTATCAAGCGTCATCATAACACTTGCTGCAGTTGCCATTCCTCCGCCTTTAACCGGGTTTGCATGATTTGTTTCTACTGAGTAAATTTTATTAATTTTTATTCCGGTTGTATGCTCAATAAATCTTGTAGCATGAATACCAACCCATCTGATAAGTCCACCATCAGTTATATCTTCCTGCGGTCGACGTTCATGATATGGATAAGATTTCTGGGCATAAACCTGTACAATTTCTCCGAGTATTCCTGAATCAACTATGTCTTTCATCGACATAAATGGATCTTCAAAACATGTTCCGCCCATTTCATGGAATTTCACGTTATTTTCTTTAGCCGTTGCTAAAATTTCATCAAGTTTTTCATCTGAAAATGCACTTGGTTTTTCTGAATATACATGTTTACCGGCTTTTAAAGCAGCAATTGATTGCCACTCCTGGTCTTTTCTGACCGGAGAACAAATAGAAATGATATCAAGTGTATCATCTGCAATCATCTCTTCAAATGTATCATAATATTTTACTGATTGGTCATTTTGAATAGCTTCTGGTAATAAAGATTTTTCAATTTCGGCTACTGCACCGCAGCATGCCCTTTCATTATCTACTAAAAGTTCGTGTATCTGATGTCCGTTAATACCGAACATTCCTACTTTGAGTTTACCCATAGTAAATTCCCCCGTTCTGTATTTGTTTTATAATACATTAAGGGCAATTGAATCACAACATTAAATCCCCTGTATTATGTATTTAATTCTATCACAAATTCTCTGTGCCATAACCATATTTCCGTATCCTGAGGGGTGAAGTCCATCAAAACTCAGCAAACGGGTATCAATGAGTATTTCACTGCTGTTAATAAGGTAAATATTGTCGTCATTTTCAGCAAGTTCAGTAAGTATTTTATCGTATTTAACTATAATTGAGTTTGCTTTTACATTATCTTCATCAGGGATACTTTTAAGTAACGGATACACAGTAAGCAGCATTATTGGAGCAAAAGGATTCTTCCGCCTTGTCTCATTTACTATATGGCTCGCTCGCTCTTTAAACTCCTTGGCAGTAAAACGTAATCGCATATTACCACCAAGCTCATAAAAATAGTAATCAGCTTTAATGTCACTTAGATAATCACCATATGAAAGTTCACAGAAACAGCTTCCGGGCATGCTTTTATTCATAACCTGGACTCCTAGCATACGTGCCAGAATATCCATATGAGTCAGCGCAGACATTGGTCCGGTTCCGGCACCGAATGTTATTGAAGAACCATATGCCATCATAGTCTTTTTAGGAATTTCTTCAAAAGTAGGAGGTCTAATAACACCACCTTTACCATCAACATGTGAAAATACTGGTGTAAATCGCTTCAGATATTTAATGCGCCACAGATTCTTTGAGAATCGTTCTGTGTCATCGGTGGTAAGTAATGCTAGACGAGGATGCTTATTAAGGGTTATACATGTTATTTCATCCTTTGGTAGATATACTGTGGAATGGTCATAATCTCCCAGACTTATTCTTACATATCCGTCATTATCCCAAGCTCCGATATATACATCAATAGAATCATTTTCTGAAACAAAACGTATTTCTATATCATTTCCATAAGCCTGAGTTATCGGACCACGCCTGTCATCCCCTGAATCCAAGCCACCAATTGCATGGGAACTGAATCTGTTAAGAACAACACAACCGGGAACTATATCTTCAACTATTTGTTCTGCATTAAAAAAATCAACATCTCTGTATATCATAACTCAACCCCGTTTTTGAATTTTCTCAGTTTCTTAATTTCATCTCTATATCGTGCCGCAGCTTCAAATTCAAGATGTGCCGCTGATTTCTCCATTAACATAGATAATCGCGCAATCTCGGATTTAATATTTTTGATTTTTTTAGGTCCTTTACCATAATAAGCTTCATCATCTTTAACAACCGTTTCCATTACACCCCTGACCTTCTTAATAATGGTTTTAGGAGTTATATTATTCTTTTCATTATAGGCAAATTGAATCGCTCTTCTTCTGTTTGTTTCGTCGATGGTTTCCTTCATTGATTTAGTTATTCTATCAGCATACATTATTACGCGGCCTTCTACATTACGGGCAGCACGACCTACTGTTTGAATCAGCGAACGTGAACTTCTTAAGAATCCTTCTCTATCTGCATCAAGTATTGCGACCAAAGCAACCTCCGGAAGATCAAGTCCTTCTCTTAGAAGATTGATTCCGACAAGAACATCAAACTCACCCAAACGAAGATCTCTGAGAATCTCCATTCTTTCTAACGTATCTATATCAGAATGCAGATATCTTACTCTGATATCCAAATTTTCCATGTATTCTGTGAGGTTCTCTGACATTCGCTTAGTCAGAGTTGTCACAAGAACTCTGAAACCTTTTGCCACTGTAATTCGGATTTCACCGATAAGATCTTCAACCTGACCCTTGATAGGTTTAATTTTTATATCCGGGTCTACAAGCCCGGTAGGACGGATTATCTGTTCAACTATCTGTGTCGAAAGTTCTTTTTCATAATCAGAGGGTGTTGCGCTGACATATACGGTTTGATTCTGACGTTCTTTGAATTCTTCAAACATAAGCGGCCTGTTATCATATGCAGATGGCAGACGAAAGCCAAAATCTATAAGGCTTTTCTTCCTTGCTTTATCCCCTTTATACATAGCCCCAACCTGAGGGCGGGTAGCATGGGACTCATCTATGAACATTATGTAATCATCGGGAAAATAATCAAGAAGCGTGTATGGTGCAGAGCCTTCTGCTCTACCGGAAATGTGTCGCGAATAATTTTCAATACCGGAACACATACCTACATTTGTAAGCATTTCTATATCATACCGTGTGCGCTGTTCAAGTCGCTGAGCTTCAACTAGCTTGTTGTTTTCATTTAATTCTTTAAGTCGCCATTCAAGCTCTTCACTAATACCCGAAACAGCTTTTATCATTTTATCTTGGGTTGTTGCAAAGTGAGATGCCGGGAATATGGCTAAGTGATTGCGCACCCCCTTGATTTCTCCGGTTACTATATCAATTTCCATAATGCGTTCTATTTCATCTCCGAAAAATTCAATTCGGTAACCGATTTTGTCATTATTTGCTGGAATTATCTCAAGTACATCGCCCTTTGCTCTGAAAGTTCCACGTTTAAAGTCAATTTCATTACGAGTATATTGAATATCAACAAGAGCGCTGATAACATCATCTCGTTCTCTTTTCATTCCTTTGCGAACAGAAACCATAAGGTTTTCATAATCTTCGGGATCCCCAAGACCATATATACATGAAACTGAAGCTACAATTATTACATCCCGTCGTTCCAGTAATGCCGCTGTAGCTGAGTGACGCAATTGGTCAATTTCATCATTAATTGATGAGTCTTTTTCAATATAAGTATCTGTAGATGGAATATATGCCTCAGGTTGATAATAATCATAATAGCTGACGAAGTACTCTACACAGTTATCAGGAAAGTATTCTTTGAATTCACCACACAATTGAGCCGCAAGTGTTTTATTATGAGCAATAACTATAGCAGGGCGCTGAAGATTCTGAACAATATTCGCCATTGTAAAGGTTTTACCCGACCCGGTGACACCAAGTAGCACTTGATGTTCATCTCCTCTTTGCAGGCCTTCACAGAGCTTAGCAATAGCCTGAGGCTGGTCACCCTTTGGCTGGTAATCCGATGCCAATCTGAACTTGTTCATACATTCCCCCGTACAAATATTAACCACTTAATGCAGTCTATATATTATACCACACAAACCTTTCCTCGCACATATGTTCGACTAGCTCGAAAAGCCCTCCCGGTGGGTTATTACAAAAACTGATCATAACCTCTGGGGATTTTATAAACTGATAGTTATGTACAGTTTCTTCTCCCACTCCCTTGAGATTATAACCCCATGGCACCCTGCAGCTTACTATATTTTCTTCACCATTGATTACTACTCTTAAATAAAGGTTATCATTGCGTTCTTTATCGATATAGTTTAAATCTATTTGGGATGGAAATGACAGAATCTCCATATCCCTCAACATATTATAAATCCTCTTTTTCACATGCCTTGGTAAAACATAATCTGTAGTTATAATACCTGCTGACATTAAATCTTTTGTGATTGTATCATTGAATGTACTAATGTTTTTCTAGCCATAGGCCCCCATGATAATTCAAAGTTGAATTCATCAACTTTATCATAACTTTCAATTCTAAAGTTAATTAATAATGCAATCAATATAAGCAGTATAATTATTGCCACTAACAAACCTTTCCAACTAAATAAAAATTTCATCACCAACACCTCACAGTAATTAACTATCAAGAGCTATGCAAGAACAGTACTTATTAAATCACTTTATTAATTTTTAGTCACAGGAATCCGCTGAAATGTCATTTTCACATTTTGAACTACCCGCCAATGAATTGGCAGGATTCCTGGTCGATAGACCTACCGTGGTCTAAGCTTACCCAGGCTACCTCCGCTGTCCCTACGGTTCTTTTCTTACCCGACAGAAGAAACAGTCCTTCTATCAGGATATTTATACTGGCGTTTTTGTCCCTGTCATGGTGTGAACAGCACACAGGACATTCCCACTCCCTTACGTTAAGTTCCTTGGCTTCTTTAATCTGATTTCCGCATTGTGAACAGATCTGGGTGCTTGGGAAATTCTTAGGGACACTCTGTATGGTCCTACCATACCAATTACCTTTATATTCAAGCATTGATATGAACTTTGACCATGAGGCATCCGCTATAGACTTAGCAAGTCTATGGTTCTGCATCATTTCCTTTACCTGCAGATTCTCCACACAGATGACATCGTGATTCTTGATGATATCTGTTGAGAGTTTCTGCAGGAAGTCATTTCGGCAGTTTGCTATTTTCTCATGAACTAATGCAATCTTTAGTTTGTTTTTGTAATAGTTATTGCTTCCTTTTTTCTTTCTACTGAGGTCTCTTTGAAGCTTTTTCAATCTTTTTTCATGTTGTTGATATATCTTTGGGTTTTCTATGCTTTTATTGTTGTTTGATAAAACAGCGAATGATTTCAAACCCACATCTATACCTGTTGATTTATGTGTTTTTACCATTGGCTGTATATCAGCTTCACAGAG